>ENA-OOZY01000282-OOZY01000282.1-human-gut-metagenome-genome-assembly--contig:-NODE-282-length-41468-cov-3.078961_pt1 | contig 41468 bp, 37 predicted proteins | sample MGYA00241047_ERZ501410 | MGnify/ENA primary metagenome ERZ501410 (study PRJEB25962, sample SAMEA2042621) | human gut metagenome | biome: human gut; feature: human-associated habitat; material: faeces... | reverse complement strand
TTAAGTTAGACCTTCAGATTGATCTTTTTCAATTGCCTTAACTAAATGACATTGGACGTGAACAGTAACACTTCGCGTCGCAGCAGGTGTTTGAGGCTGGCGGTAATATCAACCGGACCGTTTCAGACTTTTGAATTCAGTTTTTATACAGAGGGTGAGAGTAATGATCATTACAGTTACCATGAACCCTGCGATTGATAAGACCGTGGATCTTGATGTCTTGCAGCAGGGCGGCTTAAACAGGATCCGACATGTGGAATATGATGCAGGCGGAAAGGGTATTAATGTCTCCAAAACAATACGTGAGCTTGGCGGGAGCAGCATTGCGACCGGATTTCTGGCGGGCGGCAGCGGCAGGACGATCGAGCGCGTTCTGAAAGAAAGCGGAATTGAGACGGATTTTGTCTGGGCGGACGGTGAGACGCGCACAAATACCAAGGTGATCGAGAAGAACGGGAAGCTGACGGAGCTGAACGAGCCGGGACCGTTTATTCCGAAAGAAAAGCGGGATGAGCTGCTGCAGAAGCTGGTGCGCTATGCCGGAGAAGATACGTTGTTTGTGTTATCGGGAAGTGTTCCGGCGGGTGTCGGTAAGGATATTTACGGCGACATTATCCGCCTGGTTCATAAAAAGGGTTCCGCGGTTCTGCTGGATGCGGACGGGGAAGTTTTCAGGGATGCGCTGGAAGCGGGACCTGACATAATTAAGCCAAACCGCATGGAGCTGGAGGAATATGCAATGCCGGAGCACTGCGGGAAAATGCTGCACGATCTTTCGGATGAGGGTATGCTGCAAGATGCGGGGGTTAAGGCTTCTGAAGCGGAGCTTTGGGAAATTGCCGCCGGATTACAGGCGGACGGAATCCGTACGGTTGTGGTTTCCATGGGTGCGGATGGTGCGTTGTTTTTGCTGGGAAATTACCATGTAAAATGTCCGGCGCTTTCTGTGAAAGCGCATTCGACGGTTGGCGCGGGGGATGCGATGGTGGCGGCGCTTGCCTGTGCGTGGGACGAAAAGCTTGGAGAGCAGGAGACGGTAAAGCTCTGCATGGCGGCATCGGCAGGTGCGGTGACAACAATTGGAACGAAACCGCCTGCGAAAGAGCTGGTGGAAGAGCTTGCGCAGAAGGTGATAATAGAAAAATTATAAAGAGGCAGCGGATTGTCAGACAGCAGAAAAAGGGAGACGCATGGAGAAACGCCCGCGAGGATCGCGGGCGTTTGCTCTGCAAAGAAAGCTTATGCTGCATAAAAGGTTACATATTATCCTTTAAGACATCGTGATCGCGCAGCAGTTTTTCGACAACCGTGCCTTTTACTACATGGATCAGCGGTTTTTTCAGTGCATTTAACGGTCCCGGCAGCTCGATCTCCAGCGGAGATTTGCCGTCCATCAGCTTCACGGTGCTGTCGAGCAGTTCACGGATATCGTAGACGCTGCCCCAGACTTCCGGCACGCCGCGGTCCACGCCGAGCAGTCCGTATACGGCTTCCATAGCGGTGCGGACGGAGTATTCCGTGGTGAATACGGTGTCGCGCGGGGTATCGGCAAACTGTCCGAGGAAGGCGAAGTTCACACATCCATCCGGGATGACATCCGGGCGGTCGCCCTTTGTGCGCGGCATGAAGAAGGCGGTGATGTATGGCATCATAGTCGGCACGCAGACTGCGCTGTGCTCGGCAAGCTCCGGAATTTCTTCTGTCGGCACGCCGAGATGGTAGAGCCATTCTTCTGTGATTTCCTTACCGGTGCAATCCTTCATCGGCTTCTTTACAAAATCGCCGGGCACATCGGTGAAAAGCCCATAAACCCACACGCATACCTTGTCGGGATCCTGCTCTTTAAACTGTCCCTGACGGTTAATCGTCCAGCTCATCAGCCAGGAGGAATCCTGGCAGCTCACGATGCCTCCGGTAACGACCTTACCGCTCTTTGGATCTCGCTTACAGATTTTTGTGATGTACGGGAGGATCTTGTCGTCCAGCGTGGTGACGGTTGCGGACTCCCAATTTGTTTTTGTGATATCTGAGCAGAATTTCTCCGGATGTCCGAAAGAGGGATCCTGCCTGGCAATATTTTTCCAGAGGTTCCAGCAGCCGCTCGTGCGTACCTCAGCGTCTCCGTTCGGGGCGTGGTGATGATCTCCGTAGATGGTACCCTCCGTGCAGCTTCCGTTTGTCACAAAAACCAGATCATTCTTTGTCAGAAGGATGCCTTTTTCCACACCGTTTATCCGGCATTCTATCGCTGTGGCAACCTTCTTGCCATCTTTGATCTCAAAAATGACATTGGTTACTTCCGTGTTGAACTGGAAGTCTACGCCTGCCGCTTCCAGATATTTCTGCATCGGCAGGATCAATGACTCATATTGATTATATTTTGTGAATTTCAGCGCGCTGAAATCCGGCAGCCCTGCAATATGATGAATGAAGCGCTGGAAGTAGAGCTTCATCTCCAGGGCGCTGTGCCAGTTTTCGAAAGCAAACATGGTGCGCCAGTACAGCCAGAAGGTGGAGTTAAACACCTCATCGTCAAACACGTCCTCGATGGTTTTATCATAAAGATCCTCATCCTTTGTCATGAACAGCTTCATGATTTCCATGCAGCCCTTCTGGCTGAGGTTGAATTTCCCGTCTGTGTGCGCGTCCTTCCCGCGGTTTACGGTCGCACGGCACAGGGAGTAATTCGGGTCGTGCTTGTTGAGCCAGTAGTATTCGTCCAATACGGAAGCGCCGGGCGTCTCCAGGGACGGAATGCTGCGGAACAGATCCCAGAGGCATTCGAAATGATTCTCCATCTCGCGTCCGCCGCGCATGACGTAGCCGCGGGAGGGATCGAAAATACCGTCGCAGGCGCCGCCGGCGATATCCATAGACTCCAGGATGTGAATATGGGAGCCGGGCATCTGGCCGTCGCGTACCAGGAAGCAGGCTGCTGCCAGAGAGGCAAGACCGCTGCCTACGAGGTAAGCGCTTTTCTCATCCACGCCCTCCGGTTTTTCCGGGCGGGCAAAGGCCTCATAATTTCCGTTTGAATAGTAGATGCCTTTGCTGTTTTTAGCATTCTTGCCGCGTTCCGTATTGCGATAATTGTTTACTGATCTTTGCGCCGTCTCTTTCTTTTCTTCGGTTTTCGCTTTCTGTGCGAGGTAGGCTGCTGCGCCTGCTCCGGCTGCTAAAAGAGCCGCTTTGCCGAGGGATGATTTTTTATTTGACATAAATGATTCCACCTTTCTGAAATTAGCTGTCTGTTTGTTTCCTGTCATGAGGACATTGTATACGTTAATTTCCAGGCGGACAATTTACAAAACGGGTCATATGATAAAAATTTTATCATACATCCCGTTTTGTATATGTTAAATGCCGGGCGCAGAAGATTTCTCTGCGTTGCAGGCAGCATAGTTACGAATAGAATTTGTGATATTTCCGTGCAGGACAGTCGCGATGTTTGCAACGATGTCCGGATAATCCTCTTTCATGCCGTTTTTGATCCAGTCAAGCATGATTCCGACGAAGCTGTATTTGTAAAAATTTGCGATAAATGTTTTTTGTTCCTCTGTGACGGCTGCCTCTGCGGATTTTTCTTCAACAACACCGGCGATCAGAGAGCAGGTGAGCTGAAAGAGATAATTTTCGATCCGTTCCCGGCTGATACTGCGGTAGGCATTTAAGACGAACGGCTTGTTTTCATAGACGACCTCAAAGATTTGCAGCAGTCCCTCCGGCCAGGTATCATAAGTTTTTTTGTCCTGTAATGCTTTTGTGGCATCTTCCAGGCATGCCCATTCCACAAGGTCATAGATATCTTTAAAATGATAATAAAATGCCATGCGGCTGATGCCGCAGTCGCTGGTAAGATCGCTGATCGTAATTTTATCTAATGGCTTTTTCAGAAGGAGGCGCTTGAGAGAATCCTCCAGAGCCTGTTTGGTTAAATTGGACATGGCATTTCCTCCGATTTTATGTGTTATATCACAAAGTATTGTACCACAAAAAAGAGGGCATGATAAGAACTTTAACCAGTAATGTGGCTTATATAAGATTTTAATTAGTAACGTAGGGCTTGCATCTGTGGGCGGTATGTGCTACAATATTTTCGACATATGACGGAAACTGCGGAGGTGAAAGCATGGCAAGACCGAGTAAATGCAGAAGGATATGTTCAGAACCAGCTTACGATAGCTTTATGCCGGGTGGATTTAGCTGCGATGAACAGGTGGTTTTGACGGTGGATGAGTACGAGGTCATCCGTCTGGTGGATCTGGAGAAATTTACGCATGGGCAGTGTGCCGCGCAGATGGGGATATCGCGTACCACGGTCACGGAAATTTATGAATCCGCGCGGGAAAAGCTTGCCGACAGCATCGTAAACGGAAAGACGCTGCTGATCGCGGGCGGTCATTACCGGCTTTGTGATGGCTCTCCGGCCTGTCTCTGTCAGAAGCATTGCAGAAAAGCGAAAGGAGCTGCCGCACAGACGGCAGTGTCAGTGAAAGGAGAAGGAACAATGAGAATTGCAGTTACATTTGAGGATGGAAAGGTTTTTCAGCATTTTGGACATACGGAGCAGTTTAAGCTCTACGATATCGAGGACGGAAAAATTGTAAAGGAACAGGTTGTGGATACGAACGGGCAGGGGCACGGCGCGCTGGCTGGCTTTCTTATGAGCGCGAAGGTGGACACGCTGATCTGCGGCGGTATTGGCGGCGGAGCGCAGATGGCGCTGGCCCAGGCCGGCATTCAGCTTCTCGGCGGCGTATCCGGCAGTGCAGATGATGCGGTGAACGCTTATCTGGCAGGAAATCTCGCATACGATCCGGATGTGCGCTGCGGCCACCACGGTCATGAGCAGGGGCATTCCTGCGGAGAGCATCACTGCGGGGAAGACAAGCACGGCTGCTCCGGAAGCGGAAGCCGCTAAGGGAAGGTACAGGACGCATCGGAAACGGAAGCCGCTAAGGGAAGGTACAGGGCACATCGGAAACGGAAGTCGCTGAGAGAGAAGAGGTACGGGAATTCCGAAAACGGAAGCCGCTGCTGAGAAAAAAGCCCCCGCAGAGCCGCCTGTCTGGCACTCTGTGAGGGTTTTTATGTTGATCTGGTGTGTTTAATCCAGATAATTTCCTACCGGGCTGGAATTGTATTGTTTGATGACCTTCATCATAACAGAGCCGTCCGGCTGGTCGGTTTCTTCCAGAATCTTATACTGCGTGTGATTGCGCTCCAGGGTATGTTTATAGTGCTCAACCTCTTGTTTCACAAGGGATACTGCGTAATCGTGACCGACATCCTCTTTCAGCATAAAATGAAGTGTCTGGCAGATACATGCCGCTTTAATTCGTTTCATGATCATTTCCTCCAATTCTAAAATAGCGTGTAACAGCAGGGTCTACGCTGCTGTGCTGTATGTTGTAAGATAATTTTATCAAATTTAATAAATTTTTTCAAAAGTCATTTTAACCAAAATTTTGTATGTACAATATCAGCAAAATTTCTTGAACAGGGATCCCTTAAAATTAACAATCCCGGCACTTTTATGAAGTTATGCGAAATCATAAAAATGCCGGGTTATAAAGGGGAGGATAAGTATTAAAAATTTATCTTTGGTATGTTCCTAGTATGGACGGATTTTCTTTTTCTATACAGCTTTGCGAAAAATTTCTATTCTTTTTTTGAGACTCTTATTTTTGAGACTCTAAATCTCTATTTCTCATGAAAACTATTTGAAAAATAGCGGGAAGTGTTATATACTGTACTCGTTGACAGACGGAAGTCTGCGGTATTTTACATTTACACAGAATAAAGGATGGTTTTAAGATGGGTTTATTACAGGAATGGAGAGCTATCGCATACTCTCAGGAAACAGACAGACAGCAGCTTCAGAAATTCTGGACGGATTATTTTCTTGTTGAGAAGGGGATCTATGAGCAGCTTCTCGCAAATCCGGACGAGGAAGTAAGAGGCACGGTGAAGGAACTGGCGGAGAAGTACGATATTCCGGTTCTGACGATGGCGGGCTTTCTGGATGGCATCGACGACAGTCTGAAGGTAAAAAATCCGATTGAGGAGATGGATGAAAACACCGAGGTGAGCCTTGCGTTTGATAAAGAGAGCCTGTATAAAAATATGGTAGACGCAAAGGCGGACTGGCTGTACAATCTTCCGGCGTGGAAGGAGATCTTCACGGAGGATAAATTAAAGGAGCTTTATAAAGAAGCAAAACGTGCAAACACGATCGTGAAGGGACCAAAGATCGGCAGAAACGATCCGTGTCCGTGCGGCAGCGGAAAGAAATATAAGAAGTGCTGCGGAAGATAACCATGTACCATGTACTGATGGGCGTTGGCGCAGTGTGCTTTCTTTATCTGCTGATCCTGCTGGCAAAGGGCGTGGACTTTGCGATCATCTGGCTGCCGGTCAGTCTGGTATTTCTGGCTGCGGGCGGCTATGGAAGGTATTGCCTGCATCATCCGCAGGGGTTTCGGATCCCGGCGCCGCTTCTTACGGCGGCAGGCGTGCTGCTGGCATTGGCGCTGGCGCTGTTTCTTGCGGTGGAGGGGCTGATTTTAAGAGAGATGCTTACGAAGCCGCAGGCGGGGCTGGACGTGCTGATCGTCCTGGGCGCGCAGGTGAAGGGCAAAGAGCCGAGCCGTGCGCTTCTTCGCCGTCTGGAAGCGGCAGAGCGCTATCTGCAGGAAAATCCGGATACCGTTGCGGTACTCTCCGGCGGAATGGGAGAAGGAGAGGAGATCACGGAGGCAGAGTGCATGTACCGCTATCTTACCGGGCGGGGGATTGACGGGGCGCGTCTGATCCTGGAGGATCGGTCCACCAGTACGGCGGAAAATCTGACGTTCAGCGCCCGGAAAATTGCGGAGTATTTTGGAAAGAGCGGGGGAATGTCGCAGAAAACAGGACTTCTCTCCAACAACTTCCATGTGTACCGAGCACGTCTCTTGGCTGAAAAGATGGGCTATACGGACGTATATTCCATTCCGGCGGCTTCCGACTGGCGGCTGCAGGTGCATTATCTGGTGCGAGAGTTTTTTGCGATTTGCAAAGAGAAGGCGACCGGAAAAATCTGAAAACGTAATATCTGCTGCGGGCGACTCCATGAGAAGTGGAGATGAGCGGCAGGCAGCAGCTTTCTAAGGGTGTCAAAAGAGAAAATTGACACCCGATTTTGCAATGTCGGGGTAAAAACAGTTCCTCCGTGGGAGGAATGATTTCCCGATATCGGGAAATGATACGTGGTATGACAGGAGTATACACATGAAATGGTTTGAAAAACTGATGCTGAAATTCAGTGACTGGAAAAAATTCAGAAAAAGCTTTTCCACGTCCCGCATCATTATTTTTGGTTTTTTGCTCGTGATCCTGGTGGGGAGCCTTTTGCTGATGCTGCCGGTCTCTACCCGAGGGGCGGGCGGCGCGTCCTTTCCGGATGCCCTGTTTACCGCCACGTCCGCCGTGTGCGTGACGGGGCTGGTGGTGCATGACACGGCAACCTACTGGTCGGAGTTTGGGCAGTTTATCATTTTGATGCTCATCCAGATCGGCGGGATGGGTGTTGTCACTGTCTCGGTGGCGTTTGCCGTGATTTCCAAGCGGAGAATCGGGCTTCTGCAGCGCAGCACGATGCAGGAAGCGATTTCCGCGCCGCATGTCGGCGGCATTGTCCGCATGACTTCCTTCATATTAAAGACGAGTCTGTTGGCGGAGGGAATTGGGGCGCTGCTGCTTGCGCCGGTGTTCTGCCGGGATTTCGGCATTGGCAGGGGAATCTGGTATGCAGTGTTCCATGCGGTTTCGGCGTTCTGCAACGCGGGCTTTGATCTGATGGGCGTGCGCGCGCCGTATTCCTCACTGACGGCGTATCCGACGCACCCGCTGGTGAACATGGTGATCATGGCGCTGATCATTTTCGGCGGGATCGGCTTTCTCACCTGGGAGGATGTGCGGACAAACCGGCTGCATTTCCGTAAATACCGGATGCAGAGCAAGGCAGTGCTGGCGGTGACGGCGGTGCTGATCCTGGTGCCGGCGCTTTACTACTTCTTTATTGAATTTGCAGCTCCGCAGTGGAGCGGGCTTTCCTTCGGGGAGCGTTTCTGGGGAGCGTTATTTCAGGCGGTGACGCCGCGCACGGCGGGCTTTAACACGCTTGACCTCACAAAGCTGAGCGGCGCCGGGCTTACGATCATGATCTTTCTGATGCTGATCGGCGGTTCGCCGGGTTCCACTGCGGGCGGTATGAAGACGACGACCTTTGCAGTGCTGACGGGCACGGCGCTGTCGGTGTTTCGGAGAAAAGAGGATATCTGTTTTTTTAAGCGGCGGATCGCGGACACCGCAGTGCGCAATGCGGTGGCTATCTTGGTACTGTATATGGGACTGTTTGTGACGGCGGCTATCATTATCAGCGGAGTGGAGCAGCTTCCGATGTCGGTATGCCTGTTTGAGACGGCGTCCGCAGTCGGTACGGTCGGACTGACGCTGGGAATCACGCCGACGCTGGGAATGCTGTCGCGTGTGATCTTGATTTTTCTGATGTTTCTGGGAAGAGTCGGCGGGCTGACGCTGATCTTTGCAGCGCTGTCGGGAACGCACAGCGATATTTCAAAAGCGCCGCTGGACCGCATCACAGTAGGCTGAGAGGAAGGTATGTATGAAAGAGATTTTATTGATCGGGCTTGGAAGATTCGGCAGTCATGTCGCAAAAAAATTAAGTGAGCTGGAGCATCAGGTGATGGCGGTGGATATCCGTGAAGAGCGCGTCAACGCGGTGCTCCCGGACGTCACAAATGCGCTGATCGGGGACAGCACCAATGAGGAGTTTATGTCCTCATTAGGAGTACGGAATTTTGACGTATGTATCGTGGCGATCGGTGATAATTTCCAGAGTTCTCTGGAGACGACGTCTCTTTTAAAGGAGCTTGGCGCGAAGCAGGTGGTAGCACGCGCTTCCAGCGACGTACATGAAAAGTTTCTGCTGCGCAACGGGGCGGATGAGACGGTGTACCCGGAGCGGCAGTTCGCGCGCTGGACGGCGATCCGCTACAGCGCCGATCATATTCTGGATTATATTGATCTTGGAAAGGATTACGCGATTTTTGAGGTGGCGATCCCATCCTCCTGGCTTGGAAAGACGGTCGCCGAGGCAGATGTGCGCCGTAAATATCACATAAATATCATGGCGATCAAGCGGGACGGGCAGCTTGATATGTCGGTCACGCCGGACACGCTGCTGACCGCGGACAAGACGCTGCTGGTGCTTGGAAGCAACCGGGATATCCAGAGGTGCTTCCATATTTAAAGATACTTCCCGGAAAAAACTGACCGGGGACTGCACTGCCGACAAGTGATATTGACTTTGTTGTGTACGGGTGTAAGGACATATCGGGGCTGGAAACAGCGCTGGAAGAAATTGACACACTTAGAAAAATAGATATTTTTGACTATGACAGTATCCGCAATGAGTTTCTTCTGGAGGTACCGCATGTCTGCATAAATTAGGTGTTGACAAACAGCGGCAAAGTGCGATAATATCAGAAGAAGATAAGCGAACGCGCAGACGAGAAGAGTAGAATGCCGGAATTCTCAGAGAGGGGTGCGAAAAGGTGGAAGCATCCTGTAGGAAAGCATTTGAAGACCACCTCCGAGCGGCCTCAATACGGCACGGTGATTCCGTTATCATCAGAATGAGTGGTTTTGCCGCACAGAGTGCGGAAGCAAACAGGGTGGAACCGCGAGTAATGTAAATTGCCCGTCCCTTGCAGTTAGTGTTTAATTGCAGGGGGCGGTTTTTGATTCGTCGGATTTGATCTGTCATGCATTCGAAAGGGGCTTCCGGCAGCAGGTTTTGTGGGTGTCTGCGGTAAGCCTGCCGTCACCTGGATCCACACAGCAGAAATCCGCCGCAGGATGCGCACGCGAATATTAAAAAAGGAGAAAAGACTATGATTATCACATTGAAGGATGGTTCGAAAAAAGAGTACCAGCAGCCGATGTCGATTCTGGACATTGCCTCGGATATCAGCGAGGGGCTTGCACGAGTGGCGACGGCTGGCGAGGTGAACGGTGAGGTGGAGGATCTGCGCACCGTGATCGATAAGGATTGCGAGCTGAATATTCTTACCTTTGACAGCCCGGAGGGTGCAGGCGCTTTTCGTCATACAACATCACATATTATGGCGCAGGCGATCAAGCGTCTGTACCCGGAGGTGAAGCTGGCGATCGGTCCGTCGATCGCGGATGGTTTTTACTACGATATTGACAGCGACACGCCGATGACTGCGGAGGATCTGGAAAAGATCGAGGCGGAGATGAAGAAGATCGTGAAGGAGGCGCTGCCGATCACACGCTTTACGAAGCCGCGCGAAGAGGCGATCGCATATTTTAAAGAAAAGAACGAACCGTACAAGGTAGAGCTGATCGAGGATCTGCCGGAGGACGCCGAGATCAGCTTTTATCAGCAGGGTGAGTTTGTGGATCTCTGTGCCGGGCCGCATCTGATGAGCACGAAGCCGGTAAAGGCGTTCAAGCTGACAAGTCTGGCGGGCGCTTACTGGAGAGGCAGCGAGAAAAACAAGATGCTCACCAGAATTTACGGAACCTCCTTCACAAAGAAGGCGGATCTTGACGAATATATTACCCGCATGGAGGAGGCGAAGAAGCGCGATCACAGAAAGCTCGGCAAGCAGCTTGGCCTGTTTATGATGCGCGACGAGGGACCGGGCTTCCCGTTCTTCCTTCCGAAGGGCATGATCTTGAAAAATACCCTGCTCGATTACTGGAGAGAGATCCACACGAAGGCCGGTTATGTGGAGATTTCCACGCCGATCATGCTGAACCGCCAGCTCTGGGAGACCTCCGGACACTGGGATCACTATCGGGAAAATATGTATACGACCGTCATCGACGACACTGATTTTGCAATCAAGCCGATGAACTGTCCGGGCGGCATTCTTGTTTACCAGTCGGAGCCGCGCTCCTACCGTGACCTGCCGCTGCGCATGGGTGAGATCGGTCTGGTACACCGTCACGAGAAATCCGGCCAGCTCCATGGCCTGATGCGTGTGCGCTGCTTCAATCAGGACGATGCGCACATCTTTATGATGCCGGAGCAGATCCGCGACGAGATCAAGGGCGTTGTGAAGCTGATCGATGAGGTTTACCAGCTTTTCGGTTTTAAATATCATGTGGAGCTTTCCACGCGCCCGGAGGATTCTATGGGCAGTGATGAGGACTGGGAGATGGCGACCGACGGTCTGCGCAGCGCGCTGGACGACCTGGGGCTGGATTACGTGGTAAATGAGGGTGACGGCGCCTTCTATGGTCCGAAGATCGACTTCCATCTGGAGGATTCCATCGGAAGAACCTGGCAGTGCGGAACCATCCAGCTTGATTTCCAGCTCCCGCTCCGCTTTAACTGCGAATATATCGGTGCAGACGGAGAGAAGCACCGCCCGATCATGATCCATCGCGTGGCGTTCGGCTCCATCGAGCGTTTTATCGGTATTCTGATCGAACATTTTGCGGGCGCGTTCCCGACCTGGCTGTCGCCGGAGCAGGTGCGTGTGCTGCCGATCTCCGACAAGTATCTGGACTATGCAGATAAAGTAAATGCAGCGCTTACCGAAAACGGCATCCGCTCCAGCGTGGATACCCGCGCGGAAAAGATCGGCTACAAGATCCGCGAGGCGCGTCTGGCGAAGGTACCGTACATGCTGGTAGTCGGCGCGAAGGAAGAGGAAGAGGGCAAGGTTTCCGTGAGAAGCCGTTTCCTCGGCGACGAGGGACAGAAGGACCTCGATGGCTTTATCGCGGCGATCAAAGAAGAAATCCGCACCAGAGAGATGCGCAAGGTAGAGGTAGAAGAGTAGCCTCACGGCGCATCGCGGATAAACTGCGGCGAGCCGTATTCCTTCCGGTACTGGCTCAGGGTGCAGCCGGTGGTCTGTCGGAAAACCTTTCCGAGGTGGCTCTGCGAGGAAAAGCCAAGATATGCGGCAATCTCGCTGTAGGTGTAGCCAGAGTAGGTGAGCAGGTTTTTCGCCAGCTTTACCTTCTCATGCCGGATGTAGTTTTTTAAGGTAATCCCTTCACAGGCGTGGAACAGCTCCGAGAGATAGTTGGCATTCAGGGCAAGGCTCCCGGCAATGTCTGCTACCGTGAGCCGGTCATGCAGGTGGGAAAAGATATAATCCTTACATCGCCCGATGTAGGGATTTTCTTTTGCCCGGATCCCGGTGCACAGCTTCTTCTGCTCCCGCACCATGTCGGCGAAGGTAAATTCCGCATGGCGGATCAGCTGCGAAATCCGGGGCGCGTCCCGGCATCCGTCGATTTCCTGCATATAGGAATCCTGCAGGGAAAAAGCCACCTCCGGCATAAGTCCTCCGCGTATGGCGGAGCGGCTTGCGAGCGTGAGAACGACGGCGGCGAGATATTTTTCATTTTGCAGAGGATCTTTTGAGAGCGTACCAAGCTGCCCGATATAATCTTCCTCCAGACTTTTTTTCAGCAGCTCCGGCTCTCCAAGCTCGATGCTTTTCTGCTCGCGCAGCTCCTGGTCGTATGGATTGTGCTTCTGTCCGCATTCCTGGTTTTCAAAAACGATTTCAGAATAAAGCTGCATGGGCAGGGACGCGGCGTCCGCGGGCAGGCAGCAGCGGCAGATGAAGTCCGCCTGCGTCAGTTCTTTGGCATGGTACAGATTGTAGACGAGGAGCGCGGCAGAGAGCAGCTCCTGAAAGCCGCAGACGGCGGTTTTGGCGTGAAATTCATCCTCTGCGGGAGCCGTCCTTAAGCTGCTGGCCAAAGAAACCGGCGGGGAAAGGCGCACAGGTCCAATGAGATAGGAACCATCGCAGTCCGGCACCCAGCCGTAACAGAAGGCGGAATTTACGTCAAAAAGCAGCGGCAGTGCATCGGGAAGCTCCCGGCAGAAGGCGAAAACCTCCGCAAAGAGTGATGCATCGTGAAAATCCGGTCTGGCATTTGCGCAGTTTGTTTCTTTATCATTTTCATCAAAATGACGCACAATTGTATGAAACTGGCGAGACAGGTAATCCATCAGAGCAATGTGATTCATAGAAAGTCTCCTTTCGCTGATATTCGTGTGATACGTGCAGGATGATTATAACATATTTTCTGAGAAATATAATATAGTGCCGAGAAATATGATATAAAATATGCAGATGACCGTGTAAAATTTACAGCATAAAGCAAAGGAGGACACGGGAAAATGATAAAAGGAGTAAATCTTGGCAACTGGCTTGTGCTGGAAAAATGGATGAGTCCGGCGCTGTTTGCGGGGACGACGGCGGAGGATGAATATTACCTGCCGACGCAGCTTTCGCCGGAGGTATATGAGGCGCGGATTAAGATCCACCGCAGCGAATATATCACGGAGCGCGATTTTGCAGCGATCAGAAGGATCGGGCTGAACGCGGTGCGGATTCCGGTTCCGTACTTTATTTTTGGAGACCGTCCGCCGTTTATCGGCTGTATCGAGGAGCTTGACAAGGCGTTTTCCTGGGCGGAAAAGTATGGGCTGGGCGTGCTGATCGATCTGCATACTGTGCCGATGAGCCAGAATGGGTTTGACAACGGCGGTCTGAGCGGCGTGTGCCGCTGGAGCCAGCTTCCGGAGGAAGTGGAATTTGTGCTGAACGTGCTGGAAAAGCTTGCCCGGCGCTATGGACACAGAAAGGGATTGCTTGGAATTACGCCGGTCAACGAGCCGATCACGGAGCCGATGTGGTCGGAAATGAATGTGCAGAAGCGCTATCCGGCGGTCGACACAGCGCTTGCGGCGGGAAGCGCGCCGAACACGATGGAGTTTCTGCGCGGCTTTTACCGGGATGCGTATAGCCGCATTCACCCGCATCTGGCGGAGGATAAATATGTGATCTTCCACGATGCGTTCCGTCTGAAGGACTGGAAGGAATTTTTTGCGGAGGAAAAATTTGAAAACGTAATGCTGGACACGCATCAATATCTGATGCTTGCGGAAATGGAGGGCTGTGAGCAGACACCGGACGGATACCTTGCATACATCCGGGAGGTGTGTGCAAAGGATATTGCTGAAGTGCAGGAATATGTGGACGTTATCTGCGGAGAGTGGTGCCTGTTTAACAGCTTTGCGACTGGCGTGGATACCAGGGGCGGACAGAGTGTTTTAAACGGAATGGATTACGCAAAGAACGAGGAGACGCTGGATGCGGGTGAAAAGCGTTTGCTGTACCGTCAGCTCGCGGACGCGCAGCTTACGGCGTGGCAGCAGGGGGCCGGTTATTTTTACTGGAGCTATAAGCTGCTGCTTGACACGGTAAACGAACCGGAATGGATCGGCTGGGACAGCTGGGATCTTGGAAAATGCGCGGATGAGGGCTGGTTCCCGGCTGTGGGATAGCGAAAGCAAAATAATTGCATAAAAAGAAAAAGAACGGCAGATACTACCTCTGTAAACTTATATTTGCAAAAGGAGGTAGTACCATGCCGTTTTTATCATGTTCAGCGGTAAAATGTATCTATAATGACGACCACTATTGCCAGAAGGGCGATATCCTGGTGGAGGGCAACCATGCGCAGGAACCGTCCGAGACGTGCTGCTCCAGTTTCCGTGAGGACAACGGGGAGATGACGGCGAAAAACTTTGCCGGAGAGTCGTCCGGGAAGATCCTGGTAGACTGCACAGCGTGCAATTGCCGTTACAATAGAGAGGAAAAATGTTATGCGGAAAAGATCGCAATAGCCGGGTCATCCGCCTGTCAGTGCCGTCAGACGGAGTGCAGCACCTTTGATAAAGAATAAGACTTAAAAAACATGTAACAGCAGTTTTCTGCTCCGCAGTGAATTTTTATAAAAAATGCATAAAAATAAGCGGAGCAGAATATTCTGTATTCTAAAAGCAGACAAAAAATGTAATATATCGGCAATCTTTCGTTGCGAACTCCCTCAATAAATGGTATGCTAATGATATTATTCTGAAAAAGAGGGGTGGTTGCTTGATATTCGACAGCAAAAACGGAGAAGATATGGAACATTTTAATCAGATCTCCACGGATGAAATTATCAATCAGATCAAGGAGGCTCCCATACAGTTTTCTGAGAAGCGCCTGGATGCGATACCGGGAATCCGCTTTGAGGATTATCTGAATCAGCTGATGGAGAAATATCACTGTACGGCGGGGCAGCTTATTATCCGCACCTGCCTGAGCAAGCCGTTTATCTACCAGGTGTTGAAGGGCGAACGCGTACCGGGACGGGATGTGATCCTGCGTATCAGTCTGGCTATGAAGGCGACGGTGGACGAGACACAGCGGCTGCTGACGCTGGCGGAAAAGGGCGTGCTGTATCCGAAGGTCAAGCGTGATGCGGCGATCCTCTGCTGCATCGAGACGAAAAAATCACTGGAATATACCAATCTGTTTCTGGAGGAGCACGGCGAGAAAAAGCTGTTATAAGGGATGGAGATATGAAGAGAACGGAGCAGGAAGAGCGGCTGCGTGAAACATACATACAGGAGCAGGAGCTGCCGGAAAAGCTGCGGGCCAAATTTCATATCGTCTCCTGCCTCTCCTGGAGGGAGGAGCAGAGCGTATATCTCCTGGAAGACCGGGAGGGAACGCGCTCGATCATCAAGCGGGCAAAAGGAAAACAAAAAGAAGCGCTCAAAAGAGAGGCACAGTTTCTGGAGCGACTTCATTTTTCGTTTCTGCCTGCCTTTTTGTCGTGGAATGAGGAGGAAGATGCCGGGTGGCTGCAGCGCGCGTACATTCCGGGCGATACCCTGTGGGAGCTGGTGGAGCGGGGAGAGGTCTTTGATGCGGCGCGGGCAGGCAAGCTTCTCTGCCGTCTCTGCGAGATCGCCGGGCAGCTTCACCGCAGTGATCCGCCGATCATCCACCGCGATTTCAAGCCGCAGAATATCGTGCTGACACCGGAGGGAAACCTGTTTCTGATCGATCTTGGCACCGTGCGCGCGTACCGGGAGGGCGCGCCCTACGACACGGAATTTATGGGAACCAGAAAGACGGCGGCGCCGGAGCAGTACGGCTACCGCCAGACCGACTGCCGCACGGATATTTATGCGCTGGGCGTGATCTATCTGTATCTGCTCACGGGCAGCATGGAGCTGCAGAATGAAAAAGTGCTGTCCGGTGTGCCGAAAGAGTGCCGCGATATCATCGAAACGTGTACCCGGATGGACCCCAAGGAGCGCTATGGGTCTGCAGAGCAGCTTCAGAGGGCGGTGCAGGAAACGACCGCATCCGGCGGCAGGGCGAAGCGCGCGGGGAAGAAGTCTGCGTTCAGAAAGCTGCTTCTGGCTGCTGCGGCGCTTGCCGTAGTGCTTCTGGCGGCGGGCATCTGCGGAAAGCTGTATTTTGAAAGGCTTCCCTATCAGTTTTGCGAGGAGCTGGTGGGGCAGGCAGTGCGCCGGCAGCTTGGAAAAGCGGAAGGGGAGACGGTCACGAGAGCCGAGCTTGCCGGAATTAAGAGCCTGCGTATCTGCGGAGACCGGATCCTTGCGGAGGGCGAACAGCACTGGCAGTACGATGCCGTCCACCGGATCGGCGGCGAGGAGGTTTACGGCAGCGGAACGATCGCGGATCTTTCGGATTTTCATTATATGAAGAATCTGCAGACATTGATCCTGGACAGGCAGGAGATCACGGATATCACGCCGCTTGAGGGACTGCCGCTGGTGAGTGTGAGCCTGTGCGATAATCCGATACGGGATATTTCCGCGCTTGCCAAACGAAGGACTCTGGAAGAGCTATATATAGAAGAAACGCAGGTGACGGATCTGGCGGAAATGGAGAACATGACGGCGCTGCGGATTTTAAGACTGAGCAATGAGCAGCCTGCGGATCTGACGCCGGTGACGGAGCTTCCGCTGGAAGAGCTGTGTCTTATCATGATCACGGAGGACAGCGCCGGAATCCTGCAGAAGCTTCCACTGAAGAAGCTGCAGCTTCACAGCTGGTCGAAGGCGCTGGAGGAGAAGATCGGGGAGCTGACGGAGCTGACAAAGCTGACCATTTACGGCTATCAGAATGAAACGCTTGCACCGCTGCTTGCGCTGACAGGGCTTGAGGAGCTTAATCTTTACGGCGGCAGGCTTGAAAGCGTGGAGGGAATTGAAAATTTCCCGGAGCTTTATTTCCTGGGGATCAACAACACGGCGGTGACGGATATCGCGCCGCTCACAGGTCTTGATGGGCTTACGCAGCTTGGTCTGGACAACACGGAAATCACGGATTTTTCCGTATTGAATGAATTGAAGGAATTGCAGTGGGTGCAGTGTGACGAGACGCAGCGCCCGCAGATAGAACGCATTGCGGACAGTCTCTGGTTCACGCTGGAGACGGTTTCGAAAATAGAGGATGGGCAGTGAACCCGGAGGCAGAGGCTTCCGGGTTTTTTTATGTATAAAAAAGTGCATTCCGGGGTAAAATTGCTAAAAGTCTGCAAGCTGCATACCAAATTGGCAGGAAAACAAAATATACTAAATCTATCTATATTTATACAGAAATTGAGGCTTGGAAAACGACGTGGGAAAGAGTTTTGAGGAAATATATTCTCAGGAAATAAAACTGCCGGATACGCTGGCGAAAAGGGTCGCAGTGGTTTCCTGCATGGCATACAGCGACATGCAGCGGGTGTATCTGGTGGAGGATATAAAAAAACGGCGGTTCGTGCTGAAAACGGCAACGGGAAATAAAAGGGAGCTTCTGAAAAAAGACGCGGCAATGCTGCGGGAGCACGCTTTTTCTTTTTTGCCGGAATATGTGGATTACGTGGAAGCGGCGGACACCGGCTATCTGCTTCGGGAATATATAGAGGGAGACACCTTATGGGAATGGGTAAATAAGCGCGGGGTGTTTAATGCCAGGGAAGCGCGGGAAATCCTGTGCAGGCTGTGCGATATGGTGGGACAATTCCATCAGCAGAAGCCTTCCATGATCCACCGGGATATCAAGCCGCAGAATATTGTGATCACAAAAGAAAAAAATCTGTTTCTGATCGATATGGGAACGGTGCGGGAATATAAGGAGGATATCCGTCAGGATACGGTGTTCGTGGGCACAAAGCCGACGGCGGCGCCGGAGCAGTACGGCTACCGCCAGACGGACGGAAGGGCGGATATTTATGCGCTCGGCGTTTTATATTTGTTTCTGCTTACGGGAAGCCTGGATGTGCAGTGCCCGAAAAACTGGGAGCTGCTGGATGAACATGTGTGTGCGGTCATATGGAAATGTACAAAGATGGACCCGGACGACCGCTATCAGAGCTGCGAGGAGCTCAAAAAAGCTGTCTGTGCCGGAAAGGGCAGGCACAGATGCTTTGCGGTTGGAAAGAAAAGGCAGGCGATCTTAAGAACGGCGGGGGCGCTGCTTGGAAGCGGAATATTTTTTTTCGCGGGTGTCTGCCAGGAGCGTACCAACAGAGCGGGAAAGCGTGATATAAATGAATCAGAATGATTCTTTATAAATAAAAACAAGGAGGGAGCAATATGAGCAAGAAAAATGCATGGAAACGCATAGCTGCGTGGATACTGACGGTGGCAATGATCACCGGAAGCAATTCTTTCGCGGTACTTGCGGAGGAGCTGGCGGAGGTGCCGGTACAGGAAGCAGTTGTGCAGGAAACAGCTGCGGAACCGGCGGAGGTTTCTTTACAGGAGGAAGCCCCGGCAGTGGAGGAAGCGCCCGCTGAGATAGCGGAGATCGCAGAATCGACGCCGGAGGAGATCCCTGCGGAAGCGGAGGTTTCTGCGGAGGAAGAGATCCCTGCAGAAGCTCCTGCGGAAGCTCAGGAAACAGTTCCTGACAGCACCGAAGAGACGCTGCCGGAGCAGGAGACGGGAGCCGTCGAGGCGGCGGAAACACCGTCAGAAGAGGCGGGCGCCGGGGAAGAACCGGCGGACACGGCCGTTTCAGATGATGAGGAAATCATCATCGGCGACGAGGGGCTGGAGCAGGAAACTCTGCCGGAGGACGTCGGAGAGGCGATTACGATGGCGCTGATGGCGGAAAATGAAGAGGAAAATTCGGATCGGTACTATCTTGAGTGGCAGTATCGGGACGATTCCAATTGGCTTCTGAATGGAGAAAGCATGACGGTTGGAAGCGCTCTGCGTCATGAATTCCGGGATGAAAACAACCAGGACCAGACAGAAATGATCGACGCTTATACGCTGAAACTGGTAATTGATGGAAACGAAACCGAATCATACACTACGGAGTATGCGGCAGTAAAGGTTGTTGGTGGAAATCAGATAGAGGTAACTTCGCTGAAAGAAGATCCGTTTCCGGAGAATGTGGATATCCCTGTCCGGGCATATGTCGGCGACATTGCTGTAGCTGAGGAGAATTTCTATGCAGCTATGGGCGGGCAGTACGTCAATATCTTCCCGATAGCACTGGATTATAATCCGGGCATCGGCGAGACGATCGACATGAACGAAGGCCTGCAGCTCATGGAATACAACATGGACGGCGAGGCACGGGATGTTACGAACGATCCGGATTACCGTGTGATCCTGGTGAGCAGGGAGGCAGATGAGAACGGCTATGCGACTGACGTATGGGAGGTTGTAGAAGGCACGGAGGACGCGTTGATCCCGACGCTGAGAAGAATCAGCACGAGCGGCACAAATTTTGCGCTGATCGCGCAAAGCAGGGTTTATGATGAGAATGGAGAAATCCAGCTTGACGAATCCGGAAACGAGTGCTGGGAAGATCGCGGCAGCAGAAATTATAATTTCGACGAGCTGGGCTATGACATCTGGCTGGATGGAAACGATCTGCGCGGCGGAGATCATACGTGGGTATACACGGATGAGGATCTGACGATCCCGGTTTACTATGACGAACTGCCGGAGAAATGCGAGATCGAATGGCTCGCCGGAAGCTGGAGTGAAGAAGCGAATGACATAACAGACCGGCTGGATCCGGCTGGCGGATACTATACCGTCAATGAGGATCACAGCATCACGCTGCACGGGCAGGCTCTGGCAGAGCTTCTTGCGCAGGGACGCGAGGGGATCGATCTTCATGTGGTTCTGAAGGTCAACGGCACAGAGGTCGACAGAGACTGCACAGGCTTTATTGTCCGTGAGCCGTATTATGATTACCAGTGGCAGATCGGCGACATGGCGCAGCTTCCGAACTGGGATCGCGGCGTGGATAAATATATTAACTGCTACGTAGAAAACGGTGAGTATCCGTATGGGCAGAATTTTGAAATAACTGTTACAGATATTCAGGTTGAGAACGATGCGGAAAGCCCGGATGCGGTACAGTGCGATCCGTGGGAGGACGGCAGGGGATGGAACCTGCACATGAATACGCAGGGACACGCTGTTGTGACGCTTACCTATATTCCGGCCGGCGGTACGGAAGCTTCGGAAACCTATAGCTTTGAAATCTGGGTGGGCGGCGACGTCTGGGATTTATGGCTGGAGTCCAGCACGGATATCGACCACCTTCTGCCGGGAGCAAGCCTTGATCTGCGGGCATACAACGCGCGTCACTGCTATGATGAGCAGAATGGACATTACGATGGCTCCACCGAAGGCACCTGGCTGGAATATGAGATCACGGAGAATGCGGATGCAGTTGCTGTTGAGCAGGATGCAGAGGATCCGATGCTCTTCCATGTGACGGCAAATGAAGTCACGGAAGATAAAGATGCCCGTATTGTATTCTGCCTGATGGCAAATGACGAAGAAGGTAATCCGTACGAAATTGTTTCGGCGGAACAATGGATACATATAAGAGGAGAATATTACCAGCTGACCATTGACAAGAGCAAGGAAGAAATCGAAAACCTTGCATGCGGGGAAAGCATCACCGTGACGCCGCAGCTTTGGAGCTACAGTACGGGGCAGGAACCGGGTTCAGTGGATATGCCGAGACAGTATCGCTGGGAATATGATAACAATGCACTGGAAATCACGCTGGCGAGCGGTAATCCGGATAACGGAAGCGGAGTATCGTATACTGTGAAAAAGCTGCAGAACTGGGACACAGACGCCACATTGATCGCGGATCTTCCGGATGAAAACGGAAACTACGGGGAAGCGGCAAGAACCAATCTGCACTTCAGCTCTCAGAATTATGATATCGACTGGAGAGACGGTCTGCGCGGCGGAAACCATACATGGGTATTCACGGATGAGAATCTGACGATCCCGCTGAATACCGATAATCTGCAGGACAAAAACTGCACGGTGGAATGGATCGTGGGTACCTGGGATGAGGAAAGAGAAGAGACGGTAGACCCTGTGGATCCGAATGGCGGTTACTATACGGTTAATGAGGATTCCAGCATTACCCTGCACGGCGCACAGCTGGCTGAGGTGTTTAACGGGGATCATAGCTGGGCAAATATCGAAGCCTATGTAACTACGGCGGATGGAACCGAAGTCAGCCGCATCGGTACCGGTGTGGAGGTGCGTAAGCCGAGCTATGGCTACGACTATCCGCTGAGCGGCAACGGGGAGAATCAGATGTTGCCGAATGAAAACCTGAATATTGGCAGCAGCTTTGGCTGCAATGTGGAAAATGCGGAGTATCCGTGGAGCGAGTACCTTGATGTGCCGTATAGCAGCGTGGAGATTCTCGGCGAAGGCCATGAATGGGACGAGGAAGCCTATCAGAATGGCGGAGAGCAGAATTATGATGTTCCGGAAAGCGAATGGTTCATTTCGCTGGAAGGAAATGCGGAAGAGGGCTGGCGGCTGCAGTCGGATGGCGAGGGCTTTGGCTTTGCATATGTGCGCATAACTTATACGGATGTGGAAACCGGAGAGCCGGCTGAATACGATTTCCCGGTATTTGTCAGCGGAGTGGTTTATGAATTCAACTGGTATTATTCGGATAGCCGTGATATTATGCTGCCAAACAGCCAGATGGATATTACCACAACGGTGCGCCGCCGCTATGTTGCGGAGGACGGAAGCAACAGAGAGGAAATGGTGGAAGACTACTGGCTGTCTGTGAACTGGGATGAGGGAGAGCCTACGTATGACACGAATCTGCTGGAGATTACGCCGGAAGGCAGCATGCTTCATGTCGCTTCGAATGAGAATCAGGGTTCGACGAACGTCTATGTGCGTGCGATGACAAGAGATGAGGAAGGCGGCGAAGAGTATGAATTCATCGGAGGAGGTTTCACGGTAAATGTCTGGGACAGCTATCAGGTACTCCGCTTTGAGAATATGCCGGAGGATATCCAGCCGCAGGTAGGAGAGACGATCGATATCAATGCGTTTGAGCCTGTTATCTATGAATGCGGTCAGGGAAATCCGCAGGGAAATCCGCTGTCAGAAGAGGATATGGAAGACTATCGCATTAGTCTGAGACGTTCCGAAAATGATGAGATCGGCTGGGACGAGAACGCATGGAGGATCGTGGAAGGCACGGAAGAGAATCTGATCCCGGTGCTGCAGAGAACCGGCGACTGGAGAACCGGCATCACAGTATATGTGGAGCAGCGTTCGCGCAATGATGACGGCTCGCCGGAGCTGGATGATGACGGAAATGAGATCTGGCGTGAGGTCTGCAGGAGAGATCTGGAGTTTGACAGTCTTGGATATGACGTATACTTTGACGGCGCCAATATGCGCGGCGGAGATCATACCTGGGTATTCAATAACGAGGATCTTACGGTGAACCTGTGCATGGAAAATATCCTGGTTGATCCGGAAAAGATCTCTGTTGAGTGGCAGATCGGCACCTGGAATGACGAGACGCAGAGACTCGAGAATATTATCGACAATGAGAACGGCGAATATTACGAGGCGGTCGAAAACGACGGTGTGTTTGGCATTGAGCTTCACGGCGCGAAGCTTGCAGAGATTTATAACGGGGACAATTCCGGATGCAATTTAAGAGGAATTGTCTATGTGAACGGAATTGCAATCTGGCAGGTAGACACTGGTGTGGGTATCTGGGAACCGTCATACGAAATTGAGGATGACGGCACCGACGATCTGCTGGTTGGCGAGAGCTTCTACTACGACAACAACAGTATGTGGGGCTTTGTGCAGGATGCGCGTTATCCGGATGGAGCAGAGCTTACCTACACGATCAGGGACATCAGCAGTTCGGATGAGAATGTATGGAAGGTTACGAAGAACGAGGAAGGCCAATGGGAGATTAATGCAGTCGGTGTCGGCGCGGCGGAGATCACCTATGATCTGACTCATGAGGAGCTGGGCGACGTTACCTATACACGCACAAAAATATCAGCAGAAGATCTGTACCGTGTGGATGCAATGACGGATACACAGACATTCTGCCTGCTGCCCGGAGCATCTCTGAATCTGCAGCCTGTTGTCTACCACCTTTACTACGATGAGAACGGCGAGGTGTGCCAGGAATTCCTGAAGGATGGCTATACCATAAGCTATCAGTATGACGAAGGTATGATCGAGCTTGAAGACGGAAGAGTAACGGCGAGAGACAATCAGGGAGAGACCGGAGTTGGCATTACGGCAGAGATCCAGCTTGCAGACGGCAGTATTTATACATATACTGGCTGGTATTCGATTTACATACAGGATGGTTACGATGTGCTGGAAGCAGATGAGATCTGCGTGGAACCGGGACAGACAGTAACGCTGGAGGATGTAAACGCGGTACTGAAGAATTATTCGACAGAGACGCCGGAGGGAAGTGTGCTCAGTAATGCGGTGATCCGCTTTGATGTGTCGGGCAATCCGAGACTGACTGTCAGTGAAGACGGCAGGAGCGTTACCGTAAGCGCACCGGAGCTGACGGCGGAGGACGAACCGCAGACGGTATACCTGAAGCTGAAAGCGTATATGCTGGACGCAGAAGGCAATCCGGTGGTAAACGAAGACGGAGAAACGATAGAATACTATGGATGGCCGAAGACGACGCTTTGCGTACATACCTGGGATGCAGGCGTGATCGCGCAGAACTCTACCTGTGCAGAGCATGGCGTGAAAGTGTTTACCTGTACCAAGTGCGGCGCAGAGTATACAGAGGAGCTGCCGCTGGCAGCGCACAGCTGGGATGCCGGCAAGGTGACGACAAAAGCAACCTGTGCGAAGGAAGGCGTAAAGACCTATACCTGTAAGGTGTGCAACAAGACAAAGACAGAAAAAATAGCGAAGACGACAGCGCACAGCTGGGATGCAGGAAAGATCACCAAGAAGGCAACCTGTACGGCAGACGGCGTAAAGACCTATACCTGTAAGGTGTGCAAGGGAACGAAGACCGAAGTGGTGAAGAAGCTCGGCCACAATTATGATACGAAGTATACCGTAGATAAAAAAGCGACCTGTACGGCAGAGGGAAGCAAGAGCAGACATTGTACGCGGTGCAGCGCGAAGACTTCAGTGACGAAGATCGCGAAGATCGCGCACAAGGGCGGAACTGCAACCGTTCTGGCGCAGGCAAAGTGCTCAGTTTGCGGACGGGCGTACGGCAGCAAGCTGAAACCGGTGCTGAAGGTGACGGCAAACAGCCTGAAGATGAAGGTAAAACAGTCCACGACGGCATTTAAAGTGACGTCTATGGGCAAGGGCGACTCGGTAGTTTCCGTAACGTCCAGCAACACCAAGGTTTTGAAGGTATCGGGGCTGAATAAGACAAAGGGCACCTTTAAGCTGACTGCACAGAAAAAAGCGGGCACCTCCAAGCTTACGATTAAGCTGAAGAGCGGGCTGTCCAAGACCATTACGGTTACGGTGCAGAAGGGTACGGTGAAAACGACCTCTATCAGCGGACTTCCGTCGAGCACTACGCTGGCAAAGGGAAAGACGGCCACGCTGAAGCCGGTACTTGCACCGGTGACGAGCCAGCAGAAGGTTACGTATAAATCTTCGAACAAGAAGATTGTTACGGTATCCTCGAAGGGCGTCATTAAGGCAGTGAAGCCGGGTAAGGCGACCATTACCGTAAAATCCGGCAGCAAGTCGAAGAAGGTTACCGTAGTGGTAACTGTCAAGACAACAAAAATTACCGGAGTACCATCAAAGGCTACGGTAAAGAAGGGTAAAACACTGACATTGAAGCCGAAGCGCACACCGTCCGACAGCACGGAGGCGATCAAATATACGACCTCCAATGCGAAGGTGGCGACCGTGTCCTCCAAGGGCGTGATCAAGGGTGTGAATAAGGGAACCGCAACGATTACGGTGACGAGCGGCGGAAAGAAAGTGACCTGTAAAGTAACCGTAAATTAGTACAAAAACTTGTTGACAGTTACGCGCGTATGTGCTAGGATATCAGAGTGTGAAAAGAAAGCAGAGTGTCCACTCTCACCGCAGCACAGGCGCGTGACTGCCGGTTAATATGCTGAAAGATACCAGAGGACTGCAGATGCAGCGCCGGTATTTCAAAAAGTATGTTTGCGTGGATGGCTTTGCTGTCCACGCTTTTTGTATCAGGTGAAACGCATTTAATATGGAGGTGTACAACAATTAGCGAATTAATGATTAACGAACAGATCAGAGACAAGGAAGTACGTCTGATCGGGGAACATGGAGAACAGCTTGGCATTATGTCTGCAAAGGATGCTATGAAGCTGGCGCGGGAGGCAGAACTGGATCTGGTGAAGGTTGCGCCGATGGCAAAACCGCCCGTCTGCAAAATTATCGATTACGGCAAATACCGTTATGAGATGGCGAGAAAAGAAAAAGAAGCCAGAAAAAAACAGAAAACCATTGAGGTTAAGGAAGTTCGTTTGTCACCAAATATTGATGTGAATGATCTGAATACGAAGATCGGGGCAGCCAGGAAGTTTCTGGAAAAAGGGAACAAGGTGAAGGTAACGCTTCGTTTCCGCGGCCGCGAGATGGCTCATATGCAGAGCAGCAAGCATATCCTCGACGATTTTGCCAAGGAGCTGGAAGATATCGCGACCGTAGACAAGGCAGCAAAGGTGGAAGGCCGCAGCCTTACAATGATTTTGACTGAAAAGCGCTGACTGCAAAAGCAGTGTTTTTCGGGGAAACAGTAAATTATATTTAAGGAGGAAACATAAAAATGCCGAAAATGAAGACCAGCAGAGCAGCTGCAAAACGTTTCAAAATGACAGGTACAGGAAAATTAAAGAGAAATAAAGCTTATAAGAGCCATATCTTAACAAAGAAATCTACCAAGAGAAAGAGAAATCTCAGAAAAGCAACCATCACGGATGCTACAAACTTCAAGAACATGAAGAAGATCTTACCGTATTTATAAGAAGGATTGAAGGAGGAATTAAGACATGGCAAGAGTAAAAGGCGGCATGAACGCAAAGAAAAAACATAACAGAACCCTGAAACTGGCAAAAGGCTACAGAGGCGCCCGCTCCAAACAGTATAAGATTGCAAAACAGTCTGTAATGCGCGCATTGGCAAGCTCCTATGCAGGAAGAAAGCAGAAAAAGCGTCAGTTCAGACAGCTCTGGATCGCACGTATCAATGCGGCTGCAAGAATGAATGGTCTTTCCTACAGCAAAATGATGCACGGTCTGAAGGTTGCAGGCGTGGATATCAACAGAAAGATCCTTGCAGATATGGCGATCAACGATGCAGAAGGCTTTGCTACACTGGCAGAGCTTGCAAAGAGCAAGATTGCATAATCACAGGTGTGATACAGGCTGCTGCGAACGGAGTGAGCAGTAACTGATACAGGGCGGTGTACAGATAATGTACACTGCCTTTCTTGCGTTTTGAGGAAAAATGCAATATAATGAAGCAGGAAGGCATCCCATGATAAAAACCGGGATATACAGGAAAGAGAACGATAAAATGCAGATAACGGAAATAAACATCTATGCGCAGGCAGAAAAAGAGGGCGGAACGGGAAATCTGGAGGTCGTGATGCACTGCAAAGGGCAGGGCGGCGGCTTTGTGTGCGCGCAGCTTCTCTCGCAGGAGGGGCAGGAGGAGGACCGTATTTTTCCGGTGCCGACAGAGGAAGAGATCGATTTCTGTATGCAGGTGCCGTCTGTGCGTCTGTGGGATATGGAACGCGCATACCTGTATGAGCTGGTGCTGGAGCTGCGCGACGAACGGATGAGCCTGCTTGGATGCACGGTAAAAAAGATCGCATTCCGAAATGCAGAGCAGACGCAGGAAGGGTTTTGGCTGAACGGTCGGAAGGTTTCGCTGCACGCATGGCATTGTACGGAGGAAGAACTGCAGACGGTGCTGGAGGATGCAGCTGGTTGTCCGGCGGAACACGCTGCCGGCACTTTTGAGAAAAAAATACCGGGCTGCCGGGTAGAAACTGATCTGCTTTGCCGGGAGAGGAGGCTGCGCCGGTACCTTGCCGCGGTCAGGAGGGGGCATTATAATGCGCTTTCTGTTGAGCGGTGGAATACAGGAAAACAGGATGAGCAGAACGGGCGGACTTTATCATCGGAAGGGCGGCAGGCAGATGCGTCCCGGGATAGCTGGTTACATGAAATGCTTACGGAGCTTTGCCCGGAATACGGGTTGTTTTATGACGGGAAGGCTTTGACGGACAGTCGCAGGTCAGTGTGTGTTTCCGACTTTGAGCTGCAGGTCGCACAGGAGGGCGTACTCCTGGAAAATCACTGCGTCTTTGCCAATGTGTCGGAGTACGAGCTGCGCTATGCGCTTTCCTGCGATGGAAACAGCATCTGCGCGGGGAGCCTTTATGCGGATGTGCCTCCTGGAAGCGGGCGCTACATCGAGCTGCCGTTTGCTGCTCTGCACGAGGCCGGAGAATACCTCTACCGTGCCTCGCTGCATCTGAAAAAGGACATGCCCTGGGCAGAGCGCGGCTATGAGATCGCCGTGGGTGAGAGCGTAATTTCCAATCTGTTTTCAGGTTGAATTTACAGTCGTGTGTAAATGACAAAATACATACTAAAAAACGTCCACCGGACGTTTTTTAGTATGCATGGCAACCGAAAGGATCTGCCGCCGGCAGTTCCCTTCGGTTGCAGGGCAACAAAAAACCCTGTATTCACTTCGAATACAGGGTCTTCGTCATGCGGAAGATGGGACTTGAACCCACACGACGTTGCCATCACTAGATCCTTAGTCTAGCCTGTCTGCCAATTCCAGCACTTCCGCAAGCAAAAAGTATTATAGCACCAGGTTATAGATTCGTCAACAGGAAATTTAAAAAAATTTCAAAAAGTTTCCGCCTCGTTTCCGCCTGAGGCATTTGCCAATAAAACTTGGCGAAATATATTGACAAGTTTACTTGGAAATGTTATACTGTTTGCAAATAAAACTTGGCAAGGAGAAGAACATGGATAAAGAAGAGATTTTAAGAAAAGCACAGAGTGAAAAAGAGGATGAGAGAGAGCTTCAGGTGAAGGATAGATCTATGATGTGGTCCTATGTGGCGATGGTGATTGCGGCGGCAGTTTTTTTCTTCATCCGTTCAGAGCAGGGGCTGCCGATGATGGATCTGACAGCGACGGTCTGCTTTTCGGTGTCGGCGAATTATATATACCGATACGTCAAAATCAGAGAGACGCAATATCTGCTTATCGGGCTGCTCATGCTTTGCGTGGCGATTTTCGCAGCAGTCAGATTTATGATGGGACACTGAGAATATGGATGAAAAACTGGAATTAAAAAATCATATAAAAGAAGCCCGCGCAGAGAAAAAGTTATCGCAGGCGGCGCTGGCAGAGATGGTCGGGGTATCGAGAAACACCATCAGCTCCATAGAGACAGGACAGTTTAATCCGACGGCAAAGCTGGCGCTGCTCTTGTGCATCGCGCTGGATAAAAAATTTGAGGAGCTGTTTTACTTTTAGACGGGGATCGAAAATTTTTTATAATCGTCTCATTGCATAGACTGTCAAAATAAGGTATGCTTTTTGCAGGAGGTGGCGGATATGGCAAATGAGGACAAAAAGGATTTTAACGCGATGCTGCAGGACAACAAGGATATGCCGAAATTCCAGACGATCACAGATCCAAAAAGTATTGAAAAATACGGGGGAAGCAGAATGTATTTTGCACCGCCGATGGATTATGACAAGGTGATGCGGCGGGTTCCGCGCGGCAAAGTGATTACCGTTGGAAAAATTCGCGAGCATTTTGCGAAGCTGAGTGGAGCGGATTTTACGGAACCGATCACGGCTGGAATATTTGTCTCCATCGCGGCGTGGGCAAGCTATCAGCGCGCGGAGAATGAGACACCTTACTGGAGAACCCTGAAAGCAAACGGGGAATTAAATGAAAAATATCCCGGAGGAGCGGAAGCACAGAGGAAAAAGCTGGAGGCGGAGGGGCATACAATCATTTCAAAAGGGCGGAAAAACATTCGGTATTTTGTGAAGGATTATGAGAGCGTTCTTTTTGAACTGGAATAGAAAAAATGTCTGCCGGAATGCTTTGAGGGTAGAGAGAAAATTATGTGAGGAAAAAAGTGTGAAACAAATAGGCAGTGGAAAAATGGATATCTGTGAATTTTGGAAATATGTTCTTGCGCAGGACGCGGATAAAATCAGAGGATATTTTCACGAGGATGCTTATGTCAACTGGCATTGTACCAACGAGCATTTTTCTGCAGAGGAATTTATAAGAGCAAATTGTGAATATCCCGGCGACTGGGCTGGCGAGGTGGAAAGAACGGAAACGGCAGGTAATGTGTTCATCACGGTTACACATGTGTATCCGCAGGATAAATCCTTATCTTTCCATGTGACGTCATTTATAAGAATCGAACGTGATAAAATTATATCCGTCGATGAATATTGGGCGGACGACGGGGAAGTGCCGCAGTGGAGAAAAGAGAAACATATTGGAAAGCCTATTCGATAAATGTTTGCGTGTAGCTCTTCCACGATGAAACGTGGAAAGAAAATATAGGAGTAAAGTCTGATGAAGATAGTGGTGAGCGCTTGCCTTTTAGGAGAGAGCTGTAAGTATAACGGGAAAAACAACTATAATGAAAATATCGTAGAATTTGTAAGAGGGCATGAGGTGACAGCGGTCTGTCCGGAGGTTCTGGGCGGCCTTGCAGTGCCGAGACAACCGGCGGAAATAGTGAATGGAATTGTTATGACCAGAGAGGGCGTCAGTGTAGATAAAGAATTTCGGGAGGGCGCTGCGAAAGCATTGAAGGAGACTTTGGATGAGGGGGCGGAGCTTGCGATTCTGCAGTCGCGCAGTCCAAGCTGCGGATGCAGACAGATCTATGACGGAAGCTTTGGCGGAAAGCTTATAGAGGGGCAGGGCATTTTCGCGAGGATGCTGGAAGAGGCTGGCATAAAAACGGTAGATGCAGAGGAGATTGCGAAAACATTTGGAGAGGAGCGCGCGGAATGCATGGATGAAAAGCAGCATCCGACGGGAAAAGGAGCGTACAATGTCTGAAAAAATGAGCGTTAATCAAACGAAATATACTATTAAAAAACTGCTTGGGCATGGAAAGGGCGGCTATTCCTATCTTGTGGAAAAAGACGGAAAGCAATATGTGCTGAAGCAGATCCACCATGAGCCGTGCGATTACTATTCTTTCGAAAATAAAATCGAGGCGGAGCGGAACGATTACAGGCGGCTGCGGGAAGCGGGCATCCGGATTCCGGGGATGTTGGAGCTGGATATCGCGCAGGAGCGGATTGTAAAGGAATACATTGACGGGCCTACCATCTATGAGCTTGTCAGAGATGGCGCAGTGAAGGAAGAATATTTTTTTCAGGTGCGAGAGATGGCGGCGCAGGCACAGGCGGCGGGTTTAAACATCGACTATTTTCCGACGAATTTTGTGGTGCAGGACGAGCTTCTGTATTATATCGACTATGAGTGTAATTCCTATATGGAAGAGTGGAGCTTTGAAAACTGGGGAAAGAAATACTGGTCGCAGACACCGGAATTTCTGGAGTATGTGACCAGTCATGAGTGATTTTGCAGAGAGTGAGAGGCAAGCTTTTGGTTATATTGGCGGCATTCTGATTCCATCTTTCTGAAGTCCAGACATTGATTTTTTGCGGAAAAGTTCTCGCCGGATATGTATTTTTGATATAAGACGTTTGCTGTATTGATCAAATCTCTGGAATGTTCATTACACCACGTTAATTCTTTACTTAAAAGCGCCTTTTTCTTTCTGGTATCAGCATTATCATGTTTACGGATCTTCATGTCTATTCGTTGTAATTGTGCATTTTCAACGGGAATCATGAGATTGAAATTTAAAACACCTATCAATGTGTCATGGTAAATTATTTTTTTAAAATCTATCTTATCCCGCATTTTTGCGTGTTTTTTCTTGGGCTTTGACAGTGGGACACAATATTTGTGCTCATTGCACACAATGAGCACACCAAGGAAAGGACGCTCATCTTTACCAATCTGTGGAGAAACAGAAAGTACTCTGTCATCAATATTATGCAGATTCCGAATGTATTTCATATCTATTCGATAAAAATCTAATGGTATATGAGTCATAAATTATCCCTCTGAATATTTCAAGGACTATGTTTCCATAGTCCTTGAATGTAGTATCACCGTGGCGACACTAACGCTTTTTGCACGTCCACTTATTGGCAGGACTCTCCTTTAATATTATCTTATCAGAAGAAGTTGTTTTGTCAATGTGTTTTCACATTTTTCTTGTGTCTTTTTTGTGAAATATGATAATATCAAAGAAAACAGGATCGGCGGAACCACGACTGGTAAGTCGCAAGAAAGGAAGGCAAAAAAATCATGCGTTTTCGACCATGTATTGATATTCATAACGGAAAGGTAAAGCAAATTGTCGGCGGTTCGCTCCGCGACGAGGGCGATGCGGCGCGGGAGAATTTTGTATCGGAGGCGGACGCCGCCTTTTACGCAGAGTTTTATAAAAAGGATGATCTGCGGGGCGGTCACATCATTTTGCTGAATCCGGAAACGTCGCCGCACTACGAGGCGACGAAGGAGCAGGCGCTGCTCGCGCTTCGGGCATGGCGCGGCGCGTTGCAGGTGGGCGGCGGCGTCCGTGACGATAACGCCGCCTTCTGGCTGGATAATGGGGCTTCCCATGTGATCGTGACAAGCTTTGTCTTTAAGGACGGCAGACTGAATTACGAAAATCTGGAGAAGCTTGTGCGCGCGGTGGGCAAAGAGCGCCTGGTGCTGGATCTGAGCTGCCGGAAAAAAGAAGGCGTATACCGGATCGTGACGGATCGCTGGCAGAAATTCACGGATGTAACGCTGACGGAACAGGTGCTCGATGAGCTTGCCGGTTACTGTGATGAATTTCTCATCCATGCGGTCGACGCGGAGGGAAAGGCAAACGGCATCGAGACGGAGCTTGCCGCGCTGCTTGGCGGCTGGGCCAGGATTCCGGTGACGTATGCAGGCGGCGTTGGAAGCTTCAGGGATCTAAAAGAGCTTCAGCGTCTCGGACGCGGAAAAATCGATGTCACGATCGGGAGCGCGCTTGATCTGTTCGGAGGGACGATGAAATATCGCGAGGTGCTGGAGTTTATAAATGCGGGAAATTGATTCCGTTTGGCCGCGCTATTCGCAAACGATCTTTTGGAGTTTTGGTTAAAAGTTTGTGAAATTTCGCAATTCCGATTGAAAAATCAGACAAATTGTGGTATCCTTGAAGTATGACGAAAGCGGTAAATTTTAACAGTGTTTTCGCTTTCGGATAAAATGACGGAAAAGGAGTGATCGTATGAGATTTACTATCAGCGGAAAAAACATCGAGGTTACAGAGGGGCTCAGAAATACCGTTATAGACAAGCTGGGCAAGCTGGAGAGATATTTTACTCCTGACACAGAGATCATCGTTACCATGAGTGTGGAGAAAGAAAGACAGAAAATTGAGGTTACGATTCCGGTAAAAGGAAATATTATCCGCTCCGAACAGGTGAGCAGCGATATGTACGTGTCAATCGATCTGGTAGAGGAGGTAATTGAACGGCAGCTCCGCAAATATAAAAATAAACTGATCGCAAAACATCAGGAGGGCAGCAACTTCCGCCGTGAATTTATCGAAAAAGAAGAGAGCGTCGAGCCGGAGGAGGTTAAGATCATCCGCACCAAACATTTTGGCATCAAGCCGATGTACCCGGAGGATGCCTGCATCCAGATGGAGCTTCTCGGACACAACTTCTTCGTATTCTGCAATGCCGAGACAGAGGAAGTAAACGTGGTGTACAAGCGCAAAGGCAACACCTACGGACTGATTGAGCCGGAGTTTTAGTTTCCCGATATAAAATACACGCCAGTATTAACAGTGCCCGTATATCCGGATGGATATGCGGGCGTTATTTTGCATTAATTACAAAAAACAGTATTTATATAAAATAATAATTGACAAATTGACAAGCGTATGTTATTGTTTATGTAACGATTGAGTAATCGATTACCTAAAGAATGGATGCGTTGATATGAAAGAGGAAATGTCGGTAAAAAAAATAGCGGAGCTTGCGGGCGTTTCTGTGGCGACTGTTTCAAGAGTAATTAACCAGAATGGAAGATTTTCAAAAGAGACAGAAGAGCGTGTACGCAAAATCATTGAGGATAATCATTACATTCCGAATCATTTTGCAAAAGGACTCCGGACGAATCAGTCTAATACGATCGGAATTATCGTACCGGATATTACAAACGAATACTTTTCAAAATTGATCCTGGTAATTCAGATGGCATTATTTGAGGCCGGTTACCAGACTGTTATCTGTAATACAAACGAAAGCAAAGAGATAGAGGAAAAGTGTCTGTATCAACTGAAATCCCAGAATGTAAATGGCATTATTTACATGAATGGTTCCAAGTCCGTAGAGAAGGATATTATTCAGGAAATCAGTACGATTTATATTGACCGTTCGCCTTCTGAACAGAAGCGGTCTAATGTTGCATATGTTTCTTCAGACAATTTTCAGGGAGGTGAGCTAGCAGCCCTTGAGTTAATTGAAAAAGGATGCAGAAATATGGCGGTTATTATGGAGCGCCAGGGCACTTATGTAGCAGGAGAGCGTCTCAGAGGGTTTGTCACAGCCTGCAGAAAGCACAGTATTTCTCTGGAGCCGGACCTGATTCTGACGCCAAAAGATATGAGTTATGAGGAAGGTTACCGGGTAGTAAAAGAGCTTTTGCAGAAGGGTGTGCAGATCGATGGTATTTTCTGCGAGACAGACTGGCTGGCCTCGGGGGCGCTGTCAGCGTTGAAAGACAGCCATATCCAGGTTCCGGATGAAGTGAAGCTGATTGGATTCGATAATATTTCGATTTCTTACCTTTGCCGTCAGCCGTTTACAACGATTGCACAGGATGTTACCGCTATCGGGAAATACGTTGCGGATCAGATTCAGACCATGATAGCAGAAGGGACTCGTGTGCGGACATCTAGGGTCAGTTTTCCGGTAGAGCTTATAAAAAGAGAAACTACATAAAGATATTTTTTTATGTGAGAAATCGATTACCCATAGGATATCATGAACATGGAAGAAAGGAGGGAAAATATATTAGTTGGGTAATCGAATACTCAGATCAAAATAATATAATATAGGAATAATGAACAATATATACTAGGAGGATTAAATCATGAAAAAAATGTTAGGAATCATTTTGATGGCAGCATTAATGGCGGGAGGAAGTACCAGCAGTGCAATGGCAGCAGATATTGATCCGGCGGGAGAACAGTGGGGCTTTATTTTTGAGCAGCTCACAAATCCCAATTATGTAACGATGAGCGGAGTTGCTCTGGATTATTGTGAGGAGCTTGGCATTGAGCTTCAGATAGTGGATGGCGGGGAAAGCAGTGATACGATTATCAATGCAGCAGAAAATATGGCAACGCTTGGATATCAGGTGATTCTTTTAAGTCCGATGGCAGTTGAGATCGCCGGTACAGCGGCGGAGGCGGCAAAGGCGATTAATCCGGATATTATTGTGGTAAACAGTGCGATTGAATGTGAGAGTTGCGATTATTCACTGCTTCAGGACGATTATACTTCGGGTATTGTGTGTGCTGATGAGGCAGCTGCATTTGCAGAGGAGCATGGATTGACGCAGGCGATTCTTCTCGGTTATCCACGTGACCAGGCGCTGATTGACCGTGAGGAAGCGTTTATTGCAGAGATGAAAGAAAAAGCTCCGGATGTAGAGGTTTTAAATATAGATATGTCCAGCTATGAAATCCAGGAGTTTACCAGCATTAGTGAGAATCTGATGACCACTTACCCGGAATGCAGGATTGTTTATGCTATTTCGGATGTTGTTATGAGCTATTTCTATGAGGCTCTGCAGGCTTCGGGAAAGGATACATCAGAGTGGGCATTGTATTCTGTGGACGGTTCGGAAGATGGCGTTACCTGGATCTATGCGGGAAGCGGATATCTTGGAACGGCTGATACAGGTACACTTGAAATTCCCCAGGGACTGGTGGATGTGGCACTGCGTCTGGAGGCTGGAGAAAATCCGGAAGATATTGAGGTTACATTGCCGGTTACGATGATTACTTCTGAAAATATAGATGAATATGCAGAAAAGATTGGCTATGAGAAATAAACTGCGCAGGTGCAGTATGTAAAGACATACCAGCCATATACAATCTGTCTGCAGGCAGACAGATTGTATATGGCAGATTCAGGAGGCAGGCGTGGAAGAGTTAATTAGAATGAAAAATGTGACAAAAACATATCCGGGTGTAGTAGCGCTGAAAGATGTTTCTATTACATTCCGCAAGGGAGAAGTCCATGCGATTATCGGGGAGAATGGGGCGGGAAAATCAACGTTAATGAAGGTATTGTCCGGCGCAGTCAGTCCGTCACAGGGAACAATTGCGATAGATGACAGGGAATTCCGGCGGCTTCTGCCGAAAGAAGCGATTGAACTGGGAATACAGGTAGTTTACCAGGAATTGAATCAGATTGGAAATATGTCGGTAATGGATAACATCTTTATAGGTATGCCGCCGAGAAAAGGAATTCTGGTGGATAAAAAAGAGATGGAAAGAAAATCCAGGGAGATTCTGCATTCGATTGGAATGGATATTATCCAGCCCACTGATGCGGTGGAGTCACTGACCTCCGGCTATCAGCAAATGGTAGAAATCGCAAAAGCTCTGACCAGAAAGGTAAGAATCCTTGTGCTGGATGAACCGACATCTGCACTTTCTGCTGTGGAAACCGATATTTTGTTTTCGGTAGTCAATAAATTAAAGCAGGAAGGGGTAGCGATCTTATTCATTACGCACCGGCTGGAAGAGATTTTCCACATCGCAGACCGTGTGACGGTTATGAGAGACGGCGAGGTGATAGATACAAGAGATGTTCATAATATTACCCGCAGTGAGATGATCAACATGATGGTTGGACGCAACTTCCAGGAGGTATATCCAAGGTCTGGGGCTAGGATAGGAGATGTCGCGCTGGAGGTGCGGAATATTACCGGAGATGGATTTCATAATATCAGCTTTTCTCTCCGAAAAGGGGAAATACTTGGCTTTGGCGGATTGATCGGTTCCGGCCGTACAGAGACGGTCATGGGCATTTTCGGAGCAACCCGTATAAAATCCGGAGAAGTGTATATTTATGGCAGAAAGCATAATATGAAAAATCCGGCGGATTCTATTCAGAACAATCTGGCTCTTCTGCCGGAAAACAGAAAAGAACAGGGATTGATTCTGAGCCTGCCGATAAAGAATAATATAGATCTTCCGTCTCTAAAACGCATTTCCAGATGGCTGGTCATTAACCGCAAAAAAGATAATGCGCTGGTAGGGGAGAGCATTAAGCGGCTGAATATCAAAACACTGTCAATGAATCAGGTGGTAATCAATCTTTCGGGCGGAAATCAGCAGAAGGTAGTAGTGGCGAAATGGCTGGGCGCAAAGAGTGATATCTTAATTTTTGACGAGCCTACAAAAGGGATTGATGTGGCGTCCAAAAAGGAGATATATGAGCTGATGTGTGAACTGGCAAGAGCAGGAAAAGCAATTATTCTGATTTCATCGGATATGGAAGAGCTGATTGGAGTTTCCGACAGACTGGAAATTTTCTATGAGGGAACAATAACCGGAAAATTTGATTCGTTTAAAAAATTTGACAGAAATAAGATTATGGAATATGCATCTGGTATTACAGATACTACGGAGGGTGAAGAATGAACAAAGCAATGAAGAAAATTGATGCAAAGTCTCTGATTTCTGAGAACGTAATTTTGCTGGTTCTTATTGTAATCTGCATTTTCTTTTCTATCGCATCAGATAAATTTATGACGACCAATAATATTTTTCTGGTAATCCGGCAGGTTTCTGTCCTAGGTGTAGTATCGCTTGGTGCTGCAATAGTTACGCTGGCAGGAGGACTGGATATCTCGCTGGGGAATCAGATGACCCTGTATGCACTGATCTGCGCTTACCTTATGGTAAACAAAGGAGTCAATATGTGGGTGGCGATAGGGGTTACGTTAATTGTCAGCCTGATCGGCGGTTTTATTATCGGAATTGTGATCAATACGTTTAAAATCAATCCGTTTGTGGCAACACTTGCTTTTTCAACGGTACTTTCGGGAATTTCTTTTGGGATTACCGGCGGATACCAGATATCTCATTTTACAGATGGTTTTAAATTTATTTCCCAGGGATTTATAGGAGCTGTTCCGATGCCGGTTATTTTAATGATTGTTATTTTATTAATCGGAGCGTTCGTTTTAAACAAAACCTATATTGGAAAATTTATCTACAGTGTAGGCGGAAATGAAGAAGCATCAAGACTTTCCGGAATTAATATTAACCGTATTCAGATAGGAGCTTATGTTGCAGGCGGGTTTCTGGCAGGGATTGCTTCTATAATGATGGCATCCAGATTAAATTCTGTCAGCACGACCTGCGGTGATGGATATACCTTTGATGCAATGACCGCAATCATGCTGGGAGGAGTGTCGGTCCGCGGAGGAAAAGGAAAGACTTCCGGCATTCTGATTGGTATTTTGATCATCGGCGTGTTAAATAATGGTCTGACCCTGATTGGGGTACAGTCCTTTATTCAGAGTATTATCAAGGGAATTATTATGCTTGCGGCAATTTGTTCGGATAGTCTGATCTATCGGAAACGCAGCTAGAGAGGAAGGTATCATGACAAGAAAAATAATTCTTTCTCCCTCCCTTATGTGCATGGATATGCTGCATGCGGGAGAGCAGTTGGAAATACTGGACAGAAATTTTGACTGGCTGCACTTTGATATTATGGATGGTCATTATTGCAAAAACCTGGCACTGACACCGGCATTTTTGAAGGCGGTGCGCAGTAGCAGCACCCTGCCGATAGATGTTCATATTATGGCAACCAGACCGGATGAATTTATGCTGGATGAAGTGCTGGAAAATGGGGCAGACAGCGTATCGCTGCATCCGGAGACATTTGCATCGTCCAGTTTTCGTACTATTCGTAAAATACATGATGCGGGACGCAAGGCAGGCCTAGTTTTGAATCCGCTGACCACACTGGAATCCATTGATTATCTGCTGGGACATATTGACGTACTGACCATTATGACCATTGATATTGGATTCGCCGGACAGAAATTTATCTGGGAGATGCTGAAGAAAATCCAGAAAGCAAGAGAACTGCGGGCAGAAAATGGCTACCATTATATCATTCAGATTGATGGCGGCTGCAGAAAGGATTACTATAAGGAGCTGTATGATGCGGGAGCAGACGCATTTATTGTGGGGAATGCCGGGCTTTTTTCGCTGGATAAGGACCTTCAGACAGCGTGTGAAAAAATGCATCAGGAATTCAGGGACGCTGTATATGGAGGTGATGCACTTGCCTGACAAAATTGTGATAGGCGTTGATATAGGAGGGACAAAAGTAAGAATTGGTGCCGTGAGAGCAAACGGTTCGCTCGCGGCGGAAAAGGTAGTTTTTACAGAAAAGCTGTTTGGCAGTCAGCGGGCGGAAATTGTGATCGGAGATGTTCTCAGACAGTATATGGACGAACTGGATTTTTCAGAAGATATTTTCTGTATTTCCATTGGTATACCGGCAACCTTGAGCAAAGACCGGCGGACCATTCTCTCTGCACCGAATATCCCGAGCCTTGATAATGTTCCGCTGGGATCTTTTTTGGAAGAATATCTGCACATTCCGGTATATATGGAAAAAGATGTAAACTATCTGCTGTTTCACGATATGCAGGCAAAGAAGATTCCCGGAGTCGGGATCACAATTGGGTGTTATCTGGGTACCGGATTTGGCAACGCTATTTTTATAAACGGGCGGCCGCTCAGAGGAAAGCACGGAGCGGCGTGTGAGCTTGGCCATATTCCGATTGCCGGCAATCAGCAGATATGCTGCTGCGGCAACAGAGGATGCATAGAGACCATTGCCTCCGGGCGCTACCTGAGTGACATCCAGAGAGCATATTTTCCGGATACACCGATTAATATGCTGTTTGAAAAGCACTATCAGACCAGCGGCTGTCTGAAAGAATTTATCGGTAATCTTGCATTGCCGCTCGCAACGGAGATTAATATTTTTGACCCCGATATTGTGATTATTGGAGGCGGTCTCCCCGCGATGAAGAGTTTTCCGCGGAAGGACTTTGAGAAAGCCGTGCGGGAGCATACGAGAAAACCATATCCGATGGAGGATCTGCATTTCCTGTATTCCGCGGAAGATGATTTTAGCGGAGTACGCGGCGCGGGACTGTATGTGCATAAAATACTAGAAAATAATTAAGATTACAAACTAGGAGGTATGAAATGTCACTATTTTCCGGTGAATTTACGTCAGTGGAAACAAAAGCAAATGTAATGGTTCGTATCCTTTTCCCGGATAGTCCCTATGATCTGGAACCACTGGATATCAGACCGAAGACGATGTATCTGCTGCATGGCGGCGGAGGAAGCAGCGGTGACTGGATGCGCTTTACGCGTCTGGAATATCTGGCAAGGCTGTATAATTTTACAATCGTTATGGCGGATGCTGGGGGCTTCAGCTTTTACAGTAATATGAGATACGGCGGAAATGTTCTGAAGTTTTTTGGCGAGGAGCTGCCGCAGGAAGTAGAAAAGCGCTTCCGGGTACCGGAAACAACATTTATCTGCGGACAGTCAATGGGTGGCTATGGCAGTTTAAAGGTAGGGCTGACCTATCCGGAGAGATACCATGCTATCGGCTGTCTGTCGGGAGCGGTAAACCCGGAGCATATTGTGAAAATGTCTGAGGACCAGCAGAATACGCATATAAATGCAGTGTGGGGAACCCCTGTTGTACTGAAAGAAGAGGATAATCTGCGTTATCTGGCATCCGAAGCTTTAAAAAATGGAAATAATCCGCCAATCCTTGGATGCTGCGGAACAGAAGATTTCTTATATGAGGATAACCGGGAATTTTACCGTTATCTGGATGAGATCGGCTATCAGCATGAGGTTTTCTATAAAGAAGGCAGACATATGTGGGATTTCTGGGACAGGTATATGCCTGTGATAATGGAGAAAATGTGCAAAATAGTATGATTACAGGAAATATTAGATAAATAAGTACAGCGTGTATTTCTTGCAGGAGAAATACACGTTTTTTGTATTTCTTTGCATTTCATAAAAAATTTATTGTGTAAATGCCGTAAAGGTGATAAAATAATCGGTAGTGTATTTAAAAATAAACAGATGCAATTTATCTGTAGAATACAGGAGTATTAAGAATGAGTGTTTTTACAAAGCTATTTGGAACCCACAGTGAGCATGAGCTGAAGCGCATCAAACCGCTGGTAGACAAGGTGGAAGCCCTGCGTCCGACGATGCAGGCGCTGTCGGATGAGCAGCTTCGTGCGAAAACCGATGAATATAAAAAGCGTCTGGCGGAGGGCGAGACGCTGGACGACCTCTTGCCGGAGGCATTTGCAACAGTGCGCGAGGCGGCGAAGCGAGCGATCGGTCTGGAGCCGTACCGCGTGCAGATCATCGGCGGCATTATCCTGCACCAGGGACGTATCGCTGAGATGCGTACCGGTGAAGGTAAGACCCTGGTATCCACGCTCCCGGCATACCTGAACGCCCTGGAGGGCAAGGGCGTCCACATCGTTACGGTCAACGATTATCTGGCGCACCGCGACGCAGAGTGGATGGGCAAGGTACATGAATTCCTTGGCCTGACGGTCGGCTGTGTTTTAAACGACATGGACAACGACGAGCGCCGCAAAATGTACAACTGCGACATTACCTACATTACCAACAACGAGCTTGGTTTTGACTACCTGCGTGACAACATGGTGATCTACAAGGAGCAGCTTGTGCAGAGAGGTCTGCACTATGCGATCATCGACGAGGTTGACTCCGTTCTGATCGACGAGGCGCGTACGCCGCTGATCATTTCCGGGCAGAGCGGCAAGTCCACGAAGCTCTATGAGGTGGCGGACATTCTGGCACGCCAGCTCCAGCGCGGCGAGGCGAGCGGCGAGGTCACAAAGATGTCGGCGATCATGGGCGAGGAGATCACCGAGACCGGAGATTTCATCGTCAACGAAAAAGACAAGATCGTCACCCTCACGCAGC
>ENA-OOZY01000277-OOZY01000277.1-human-gut-metagenome-genome-assembly--contig:-NODE-277-length-42070-cov-4.721290_pt1 | contig 42070 bp, 42 predicted proteins | sample MGYA00241047_ERZ501410 | MGnify/ENA primary metagenome ERZ501410 (study PRJEB25962, sample SAMEA2042621) | human gut metagenome | biome: human gut; feature: human-associated habitat; material: faeces... | reverse complement strand
GTGTAGGGCGGCACGTCCTTCGTCACCACGGCCCGGGAGCCGATGATGGCGCCGTCGCCGATGGTCACGCCCGCCAGAATGACGGCCTCGTAGCCGATCCAGACATCATTGCCCACGGTGATATCGCCGTGGTTATCCCACGCCTGGGCGATGGCGTCCACGTCGGTGGGCAGGCCCCACTCCTCGAAAAGGATGGGGAACGGATAGGTGGACAGGCTGCCCAGCGTGTGGTTGGCGGCGTTGAAGATGAATTTCGCGCCGCAGGCGATGGAGCAGAATCTGCCGATGGTCAGCCGGTCATGGTTGCACTCCGGGTAGTGGTACAGCACGTTATTGCGCTGGAAATCCCGGGGGTCCTTTTCAAAATCGTCGTAGATGGTGTAGTCGCCCACCTGAATGGACGAGTCGGTGACCACGTTCTGCAGATAGACGGTGCTGTGCCCCTGACTGCGGGGGTAAATTTTCCAGTTCGGGATCATAAAGCATTCCTCCTGTTGTCCGCGGCTGTCAGAGCAGGGCCTCCCAGCGCACCTGCCCCCAGCCGGCGGTATCGAAATTGTTCCGCACGGCAGCGCACATGATCTGCAGCTTCTGCCGGATGACGGGGGACTCGATCAGCAGCTGCGCCGCGTCCTCGTGCACCATGAAATACTCCATGATGCGTGCCCGGTCCTCCCGGGCATCCACGCAGGCGTAGCCGTCCACGAAGCAGACATCCTCCGGGTCGCAGCTGTACAGCGTCCACTGGCGGAGGTCATTGCTGAGGGCGGCGTCCCCGCAGTAGGTGAAGCCCGGCGGGTTCAGGGCGTCCCAGCTGTCCGGGTCGATGGCGGCGTAGTCATGGGAGAGGATGCGGTTCTCCGTGGCGTGCCACAGCTCGTGGCAGATCAGACTGTCCAGACTGTCGGACATGCGGATGTCCAGAGCGATGTTCTGCCAGTCGGCGCTCTCGTAGGTGACGCCCACCACGCCGTAGTCGCTGGCGATGGCGCTCACCAGCAGGAAGCGCACGCCGCCCTCGCCCATACCGTTGCGGAACTGGGCCGTGAAACCGTCGGGGTACAGGGACAGCGTCCGGGCCAGCGCGTCCAGCGCCGTGTTGACGGCGGCCAGCTCCTCATCGGCGGTCATGGTGTCCGTCAGGGTGATGTCGCGGTCGCAGAGGGCGGCGGCATCCCGGCACTGGTCGGACAGCAGGACGCGGATGCCGTAGCGGCTCTCCAGCGTGTCGGCGTACTGCCGGGCCTCCTGCAGGCTCTCCGCCACCGGCGCGCTGTCGGAGGTGTTCCAGTAAGCCTGGGCCAGCGCCTCGTCCACCGTCAGGGGCGCGTCCGCCGCCGCGGCGCCGGGCACCTCCGTAAAGGGCAGCCGGGCCGGGTCCATGACGTACAGCTGGAAGGCGCTGTCCCGGTAGACGCCGCCCAGCAGCACCGCCGCGTCCGGCAGCCAGCAGACGCTGAACATCTGACCGTCCACGCCGCAGTCCGGCAGGGCGCAGACGCGGAGCTGCTCACCCAGCGCATACAGCGCGGAGCCGTCCGACACACCCATCAGATAGGGCGCGCCGCTGACGGCGTACAGGTCGCCGCCGATGTCCTGAAACAACCCGGCGTCGGCGAAGAAGAACTGACTGTCACTGCCGTACAGCGCGCTGTAACCCATGCGGTCAGCGTCAAAGGACAGCAGGCACAGGCCGTCGCCGCCGGTGAAGGCCGCCTGATACCGCTCCTGCCGCAGCATGGATATCTGCCCCGTGGCCGGGTCCAGGACGGCGGTGCCGCACTCGCTGCCGTAGGGCGACAGGAAGAACTGCACCACCATGCGGCTGCCGGCGGCATCAAAGGCCATGATGTCCAGCAGACGCAGCTCCAGCGTCAGCGGGACGCGGCGCACCGTGCCGCCGGACACATCCTGCGCACAGAGTACATGGTCGCTGATATAGTAATAGGTGTCCCCCTCATAGGAGAAAAAGCCCTCCATGCTGTCGGCCTGCATGGTCCCCAGCTCCGTCAGCGAGGAGGAGAAAAATCTCCACATGCCGTTCTCCCGGTCGCACAGGGCCAGCCGGTGGTCGGCAAACGCCTGCTCCTTCAGGGCCCACACGCCGTCCAGCGTGATCTCGTTTTTCACCGTGTCAGACGCCGTGTCCACCACCTGCACGGTGGTGACATTGGTCTCGTAGAACGCCCAGCACACCGCGGCCGCCGCGCCGCCGGCGGGGGTGATACCGGACAGCGCGGCGGGCCGGGTGCACGTCAGGGGCTGCACGGGGGCGCGGTCCTTTGCGCCCGGAGAGGTGCAGCCAGGGAGCAGCAGCAGACTCAGCGCCGCCAGTATGCCCGCGGCGGCGCGGCGGGCGGCAGATATCCGTGTATTCATGCCCGCAAAGCCTCCGTTTCTCCGGTTTTCATACAGAACAGGTGCAGCCCCAGCGCGGCGTTGAAGCCGGTGGCCGCAAACACGCTGAACCGCTCCACCACGCCGAAATACGTCGCCGGCACCAGCTTCATGCCCAGCGCGCCCACCAGCATCATGGCCAGCGCGATGCCCGCGCAGACGCCGTAGGAGCGGCAGCCGCGGTCCCTGCACCCGGCGATGAGGATCACCGTCAGCGATGCCACGGACAGCAGCACCACCAGCGCCGTGGCCAGCAGGTGCATCCGGTCCTGAAACGTACCGGCGTAGCCGCTGTCGCTGAGAGGGAACATGCGGAAGCCCACGGCGGATACCCACTCCATGGCGGCGAACAGATAGATGCCGGTGCGCAGCAGCTTGGTCCCGCGCCCCTGTATCCCCACGCACACCATCATGACGCACAGCAGCTCACACACGTTGTACAGGCTGGTCAGCTGGTTCCACAGGGACAGGGACGGCGCGTTGGCCGCGCTCAGGTCGCTGACGGCCTGGGCCGTCCAGCAGTAGCCGGGATAGGCCAGCGGGGCAAACACCACCGCCGCCGTATAGGACAGAAAGCTGACAACGCCCAGCAGGCCCAGCTTCTGTACCAGTGTCTTTTTCATAGGTCTCCTTTCTTCTCCGCCTGAAACGTCCGGAAGAACAGCCGCACATGGGCCTCCAGCCTCGCCCGGCACGCCGCCTCCAGCTCCGGCTGGCGGTCGCAGATGCCGATGAGGGTAATGACCGGTGCTGCATACAGCAGCGCTAGCGTGTCGGGGTCCTCCTGCTGCAGCTGGCCGGCAGCCATAAGGCTGCGGAAGATGCCGGCGTGGTACGCCGTCACCCGCTCCACATAGCGGTGGGTGTACAGCGCCGCCAGCTCCGGTGAGCGGAATTGCTCGTGGGTCATCATCCGCCGGAAGCGGCTGATGGTCTCGTTGTGCAGGGAATAGTCGAAGATCTGCCGCACCTTTTCCAGCAGTGCGTCCTCCGTGATCTCCGTAAACACGGGGATGTCACGGGCCGCGTCCTGCACATGGATGTCGATGCGCCCGGTGTCCGCCTCGTACTGCGCCGCCGTGGCGGCCACGATGCCCTCGAAGATCGCCTGCTTGCCGGGGAAATGGTTGTACAGCGACGGGGCCTTGATGCCCACGGCCCTGCCGATCTCGCCCATGCTGACGGCGTCGTAGCCCCGGCTGGAAAACAGCTCCAGCGCCTTATCCAGGATCTTCCGCTTCGTATCCTCCTGTTTCATGGCTCCTCCATTATGCTAACTAACGTTCGTTAGCCAAATTGTAGTACCGTTTCCCCCGTTTGTCAAGGGGGTGTGCGGCCAAAAAAAGGACGCCCCGCGCAGACCGCGCGGAACGTCTCTTTTATCACCGGATATCAGACCGCCATGTAGCCCTTGATCTCCATGATGGCCGCCACGATGCAGAACAGGCCGAAGGCCACGATCAGCGTGCCCGCCAGCTTCTTTTTCTGCTTGAGCTGGAACATCATCACGCCCACCAGCACCATGCTCAGCGCCAGCAGGATCATGCTCAGGCCCGGTATGTACAGAATGTTGATCTTCCGCAGCACCCACAGCAGCATGGACAGCACCAGCAGCACGATGGCGATATTCTTCTTTGTACTCATCGACATAGCTCTCTACCTCCCCCGGCGGCACGGCCGCCTGCTGACAGTGTACCGTATTCCGGCCGGAAATACAAGGCTTTTCCGCTACTGCGCCCGGAGAATTTTGCCCTTGAGGATGGCGGCCACCGTTTTGGCGTCCGTCAGCGTGCCGTCCATACACTGACGCACCGCCTCGTCAAAGGGCAGGCGCAGCGGCTCCAGAAACTCGTCCTCGTCCGGGTGCGTCTCTCCGAAGTGCAGATCCTCCGCCATGTAGAGGTACAGCGTCTCGCCGTAGCAGCCCGGCGACGCGATGAGGGTGCCCAGCTCCGTCCACTTCCCGGCGATGGCGCCCACCTCCTCCTGCAGCTCCCGCCGGGCGGTGACGAACGGCGGCTCCCCCGGCTCCCGCTTGCCCGCCGGGATCTCCGTCAGCACCTGGCCCAGCGCGTAGCGGTACTGGCGCACCAGCAGCACCCGGCCCTCCCCGTCGATGGCCAGGATGCCCACACCGCCGGGGTGCTCCACCACCTCGCGGGTGCTCTCCTTCCCGTTGGGCAGGCGCACCGTGTCCAGCCGTACCCGAATGATGCGGCCCTTGAACACCTCCCGGCTGTCCACTGTTTTCTCCGTCAGATCCATATCGCGCGCTCCTTTCGCCGTTTTCCCGCAGTATACCACACCCCGCGGCAAAATACCAGTCCCCCTCCCCTCTTGCGTCCCGCCGGAAAATGTGCTATACTACCTGACACGCACACCGGAGAGGAGGGATCACCACGGAAAAATCCGGTATCAAGATCGCCGCGCAGAACCGCAAGGCGTACCACGACTATTTCGTGGAGGATCGCTTTGAGGCCGGTGTGGAGCTGTTCGGCACGGAGGTCAAGTCCATCCGCGCCGGCACCCTGAACCTGAAGGACTCCTACTGCGTGGCGCGGGACGGCGAGATCTACGCTTACAGCCTGCACATCTCCCCCTACGAGCAGGGGAACATCTTCAACCGCGACCCGGACCGGCCCAAGCGCCTGCTGATGCACAAGCGGGAGATCCGGAAGCTCCATGACCTGCAGAAGCAGGACGGCTACGCGCTGGTGCCCCTGTCGGTCTACTTCAAAAACTCCCGCGTCAAGGTGGAGGTGGGCCTGTGCAAGGGCAAAAAGACCTACGACAAGCGGGACGCCGTGGCCAAGCGGGACGCCAAGCGGGAGATGGAGCGCGCCATGCGGGAGAAAAACCGCGGCTGACACACGATCACAACAGAAAAGAGGACAACTGTTATGGCTAACAACCCCATTGTCACCATCGAGATGCAGGACGGCGGCGTCATCACCTGCGAGCTGTATCCCGACATCGCGCCCCAGAGCGTGTACAACTTTATCTCCCTGGCCAATGCCGGCTTTTATGACGGGCTGATCTTCCACCGCGTCATTCCCGGCTTCATGATCCAGGGCGGCTGCCCCGACGGCAACGGCATGGGCGGCCCCGGCTACTGCATCAAGGGCGAATTCGCCGCCAACGGCGTCGCCAACGATCTGCGCCACACCCGTGGTGTGCTCAGCATGGCCCGGGCACAGGCCATGGACTCCGCCGGCAGCCAGTTCTTCATCATGCACAAGGACGCCCCCCATCTGGACGGGCAGTACGCCGCCTTCGGCTGCGTGATGGACGGCATGGACGTGGTGGACCGCATCGCCAACCAGCCCCGGAACATGATGACCAACAAGCCCAAAAAGGACCAGATCATCGCCAAGGTCACCGTGGACACCCACGGCGAGACGTATCCGGAGCCGGAGAAGCTGGCAGATCCCTTCCGGAGATAACAATTTTCACAGCGCTTGCACCGGCGGGGAGGCATCCCCTCCCCGCCGTCCCATACGGGGCTGTACCGGTTTCGACGGGGGTGTGGAGGCTGGATAAGCGGGCGGCGGCGCCTGACCGCCATAAAACGGGCAAATTAAAATTAACTGACAACACTAATACTGTTGCCGTCGCTGCTTAAGCAGTGACCGTCTGAACCGGAGCGGCCACCGGCCGGGGAAGGCGTCGTTAAGGTGGCGTCCGTGAGGCGGGTAAGAGTTGCCCCGCCCACGCATCATGACTCTACTGAACCGCAAAGTCTGTCCGGTGTCTTTGCGGGGAGGGAATGCTGAAACCTGACTGCGCCCGGAGAAAGTCCTGTCAAAGTGCTTTCGGACAGGGGTTCGACTCCCCTCAGCTCCACCAAAAGGAAAAGACCGCCGTTGGCGGTCTTTTCCTTTTGGTGCCTGCGCGGCCTTTACGCGGTGTTTTCCCGGCTTTCCACAGGCGGAATGCCGCTCTTGCCGTCCGGACTGCGCCGTGGTATAGTAAAGGCAGCTTTTCAAAATCATGGGGCGGAGCGCACCCTGCCCGGGAACAAGGAGCGATCCCATGAACGACAACTGGATATTTTCCGATATTCCCTACACCCGCCCGGACGTGGAGGCCCTTCAGGCCCGGTACGACGACCTGACCCGCCGGGCCAGGTCCGCCGCCGCGGCTGAGGATCTTCTGCAGGTGGTGCGGGAGCGGGACGCGCTGCAGCAGGAGGTCTGCCTGTACCAGAGCATCGCCACCATCCGCGCCTTCCATGACGTGACCGATGCGTTTTACCAGCAGGAGATGCAGGAGACTCTCCCCCGGTTGGAGACACTGGACAGCCAGTCTCTGGCCATGGCCATCGCGGAGAGCCCCTTTGCCCCGGCGGTGGACGCGGCCTTTGGCCCCCAGCTGCGGGTGCTCCTGACTCTGGATCACCGGCTCCACGCCGGAGGAAAGGAGCTCCAGGCCCGGATCGCCCAGCTTTCAGCCCAATATCAGCAGCGGATCGCCGCGGCAAAATATCAGATCCAGGGCGAGACCCTCAGCGGCGGTCAGCTGCGGGGCCGCCATGGCCAGCCCCGACCGCAGCCGCCGCAGGGCGGCCTTCGAGGCACAGATGCAGACGATGCTGGACCAGGCGGATGTTCTGGAGTCCCTTTTGCGGGAGCTGGTCCATGCCCGGAACGATCTGGCCCAGGCCAACGGGTTTGATAATTTTGCCGACTACGGCGACCTGTCTCATATGCGTCTGGGCTACGGCAGAAAAGAGCTGGATGCTTTCTGCCGTCAGGTGCAGGCCCACATCACCCCCATTTATCTGCGGCTGCAGGAGGAGCAGCGCCGGCGTCTGGGCGTGGAAGCACTCATGCCCTATGACCGCCCCCTGGTCTTCCCGGCGGGCAACGCCGTGCCGGTGGCGGCGGCGGAGCTGCCCCGGGCCGCCCAGCGGATGTATCATGCCCTCAGCCCCGAGGCGGGTGCCTTCTTTGACGAGATGGTCCGCCACGGTCTGCTGGATGTGGAGGGCTCTCCCAACAAGATCGCGGGGATGGGCTTCTGCGACCAGCTGGGCGCCCCCTATCGGATGCCCTTCGTCTTTGCCAACTGCGACGGCACCGCCAGCGATGTCGCCGTCTATACCCACGAGCTGGGCCACGGGCTTCAGGGGTATCTTTCCATCCGGAGCCAGCCGGTGACCGACTATGTCGGTCTCAGCCCCGATCTGGCCGAGGTCCATTCCAAGACCATGGAGTTTCTGAGCCAACCCTATGCCCGGGATTTCTTCGGGGAGCAGGCCGGGCAGTTTTTGACCGAGCACCGCTACGGCTTCATCAAGGAGCTGTGCGCCTTCTGCTCCATCCACACCTTTGAGACGTGGCTCTACGAGCACCCGGACGCCTCTCTGGCGGAATGGGCGGAGATGTTTGACCGCACGGAAAAGTCCTTTGGCCGGGGACTGAACAGCGAGCTCTGGCGGCAGCAGATGCTGGCAGGCTGTGACCTGTTTGCCAACACGCCCCTGTATATGTTCCCCCGCTATGTGGTGAGCTACGCCCTCTCCATCGTCTGCGCCCAGCAGCTCAAGGCCGCCTATGATGCAGACCCCGCCGACGGCTGGGCCAGGTATCACGCCCTGTGCGCCTCCGGCGGCAGCAAGCCCTATGCCGAAACTCTGGCCGCCGCCGGTCTGCCCCTCCCCTATGTCCCCGGCGTGGTGGAGGGTATCGCCCGGTCGCTGGAGCAGGCGTTTTGGGGATAAGCTCCGCCGCGCCGTTGGATCTGCACACAGAGGACCCTTCCGGTATCAGCTCCACAAAAAGAAAGAGACACACGAACGTGTGTCTCTTTCTTTTTGATGGGATACCTTATACCCCCAGCAGCTTGCCCCACGCCCCCTTCCCGGCGATACCGTCAGCGCCGAGGCCGTACTTGGTCTGGAACTTCTTCAGCGCCGTCTCCGTGCCGCTGCCGAAGTCGCCGTCCGCACCGGTCGCGCCGCAGGAGAACCCGTAGGCGATCAGCGCCGCTTGCAGGGTCTTCACGTCCGCGCCCTTCATGCCGCGCTTGAGCATCCGTACCTGCATGGGCAGCGTCGCGTCCTTCTCCGCGGGCACCGGCACCGGCGCGTTTTCGCTCTCCGCAAAGGGTACGCCCAGCGCCGCACACAGCCCCTTGGCAATGGTCTCTCCCAGCAGCTCCGTGTTGTCGATGATCCACCGGGCAACACTGGGAACATCGTGGAAATCCACCTCAATATACACCGTCGTGGCGGCAGGGTGCTTTACCTCATACAGCGCGGGGTACGCCCGCACCACATCCGGCGAGCCCGGCGTCACCGGCCCCAGCACATCCAGCACCGCTTTGCAGGCCCTGTACCCGGCGCTGTTTTTGTCTGCATCATAGCAGAAGATGTGCGTGCCGGTGGCCTTGCCGTTGGCGGCGTTGGTGTGGATGGGCACATGCAGGTCAGCCTTGAACCTGTTGGACGCTGCCACACGGTTGGCCATGGTGTCGTACTGGCCCACCATCACCTCCACGCCGGAGCGCTCCAGCGCCGCCTTACACGCCGCCGCGATGCGCCCGCACTGCACGTCCTCCGTGGTGCTGCCCACCGCGTAAGTGTTGCGCCGCTGGTCGCTGGGAGACAGATACACGCGCTTCGCCACGGTCACACCTCCGCTCCGCAGCTTTTCTTATACTGCGCTGTGGAGACGCCCAGCAGGGCGCCCAGCAGGGCCGTCACGGCGGAGATGGTCATCGCCACCTGTTCCGCATAGGGCCAGCCCCACACGGGCGCCAGCGCCACGTAGAACGCGCTGAGCGCGGGCAGCACGATCATCACGATCCACTTCATCACATCGTAGACTTTATTATTCAGCTTCATAGTGTGTTCCTTTCCGGCCTTCCGGCCTGTTACATCTTATGCATCGGCAGCTTCCGTACTTCCTCCATGACCCGCTTGGCGCTGCCGTTGCCGCCCATTTTTTCGTAGGGCGCGTACAGATAATCGTTGAGATTCTCGTACTCGTCCTGCGTGATGTACCCGCGGTCCACGTACACCATGCCCAGATGCACGATGCGGTCATGGGCCAGCCCCACCAGCATCTTCCGCTCGGCGTCGCCCTTGTCGACGCGCTTAGCCACCACGGCCCACAGGCCGCTGCTGGTCAGCACTGCCACCACGAGGGGCACCGCGACCTGTACCCAGACGTCCACACGCTCACCTCCTTACAGCTCTGCCGACAGCAGGGACAGCGTGCCGGCGTTGAGCACCGCATCTGTCATCCCGTGTCCCGTCTTGGAGGCGTTGATGATCACACCGTTGCTGCGCAGCGAGGACACGGAGAACGTGAAGCCCGTCTGCGCTTCGCCGGTCTTGCTCAGTACCTGAAAGCCGTTCTGATTGATGGTGGGCAGTGTCCGCATGGTCACCGGCAGCGGCACGAAAAACAGGATCTCGTTAGTCCCCAGTCTGGCTGCCGGACACTGGTACGAGGAAAGCGGGATCAGCTGCCGCTGGCACCGGGACACCTGTTCGGCGTAGCTGGGTATCTCGTTGAGCAGCCAGTTCCCGTCCGCGTCCTGGTGGGCCAGCGTCTGCACACCGCCCAGCTCCAGCTTGGCGGCGATGGGAACGATGGAGGTCCCGTGCGGGATGTAGAACGATGCCTGTACGCCCTCGCCGCTGTTCAGCGTGCCGAACACGCCCGTCGTTGTGATCAAGCTGCCGCCGCCTGTTTTGGCCGGGAGCAGATGGCTCCAGCGCATCCGGTCGCGGACATTCAGCGTCACATTTACGCCATCCGGGTTGTCCACCAGCAGCGAGAACGTCATCTGCTTTCCCACGAACTGCATCGCCTCGTTGTTGGGCAGCATGTAGTTCATCTGGCCGACGTTCGTTTCCGATGTAGTCGACAGCACAGCGGTGGCCACGGTGTACTTCGTGCCGTCGAACTGCACCGCCCAGCGGTCGATGCCGTAGACGTTGGAGCTGCCGGAACCCGTATACTCCGCCTGTCCCCGCTGGTTCACCGGGTTCGGGAAGTACCAGTTGTCCAGCAGGTTGGGGCTGCACGGGAACACTTTGGTGTCGATGGTGCTGCCGGTAATGGCGATATTGGCGCCGGGGGTATATGTCGGGCCTGCCGCGCCGGTCTCGCCCCGGTCGCCCTTGTCACCTTTTTCCCCCTTATCCCCCTTGTCGCCTTTATCGCCCTTCTCGCCTTTTTCGCCGGTGTCGCCGGCCGCGCCCTTTTCACCGGCCGGCCCCTGCGCCCCCGTATCGCCCTTATCGCCTTTTTCACCCTTGGGGCCTGCCGCGCCGGTGTCTCCTTTCGGGCCGCCGGTACCCACCGGCAGCTGGCTTTCCTGATACGCGCCGCTCTCCCCGCTCCACAGCAGCCAGAAGCCGTCTGCCCCCGGTCTGGGCGGGTGCGCCGCCAGATCCCGCAGCCGCGTCTCCAGCTCCCGGAACGCCGTGGGGAGCTCCGGCCACGCCGCGCCCTCCGACAGGCTGGCCGGTACCAGCACCTCCGTCACCGTGCTGTGGCGCTGGGTCACACCGTCGGTGCGCAGCGTGCCCCGCAGCTGCAGGGTGTATGTGCCGCCCCTGGGCAGATTCTCCCGCTTCAGCAGCACGCCCACGCCGCCGGGCCGCGCCACCAGCGGCAGAGCGTCCAGCCCGCCCTCCGGCTCCTGCAGCAGCAGCTCCCAGTCGTACCCCTCCGGCATGTCGCCCACGATGTCCAGCCACACGCTGCCGTTGTCGAACTGCATGGCCGCCGGGGCTCCGTCCCACGTCAGGCGCCAATCCTTCCATTCGATCATGTTTGCCTCTCCTCTCTGCATGAATGTCACCTCTTTCCCCCGTCTTTTCCCGGGTTGTACGCTTCCGGCATGCTCCTGAAATTCTTTTTTTGCCCGCCGGCGCGGACAGTTATGTAAACCGCATCATGGTATCCTGTACTATCCTGACTTTTTTTGTGCTTTCCCAATAAATTTTCACGGATTTATTGCTTTTGCTAAAAAATATGGTATACTGTCTTTGTTTGCATATACAACATCTTCCGCCGCGTTTTGCGGTATGAAGTTTCCATGCTCCGGGCACACTGTTACCAGAGCCTATTGACCATCTGAAAAGAGGGAACTGCCTTGAACAAATACATTATCCACGGCGGCCATCCGCTGTTTGGCGAGGTGACCATCAGCGGCGCAAAGAACGCCGCCGTCGCCATCATTCCCGCCGCCCTGCTGGTGGACGGCGTCTGCCGCATCGAGAACATCCCCCAGATCAGCGACGTGACCCTGTTTTTCTCCATTCTGGAGGAGCTGGGCGCCCGCATCCGGGTGCTGAACCGTCACGCGGTGGAGATCGACTGCCACGCCATCCACAGCACCCGACCGTCCTACGATCTGGCCCGCCGCATCCGGGCCAGCTACTACCTGCTGGGCGCGCTGCTGGGCCGCTTCGGTCAGGCCACCGTGGCCATGCCCGGCGGCTGCAACTTCGGCGTCCGCCCCATCGACCAGCATATCAAGGGCTTCACCACCATGGGCGCTGAGGTGTCCGTGGAGGGCGGCTTCATCCACACCGCCGCCAAAAACGGCCGTCTCACCGGCGCGCCGGTGTATCTGGACGTTGTCTCCGTGGGCGCTACCATGAACATCATGATGGCCGCCGCACTGGCGGACGGCGTCACCACCATTGAAAACGCTGCCAAGGAGCCTCACATCGTGGATCTGGCCAACTTCCTGAACTCCATGGGTGCAGACATCAAGGGCGCCGGCACCGACTCCATCAAGATCCGGGGCGTGGAGCGTCTCAGCGGCGGCACCTACTGCATCATCCCCGACCAGATCGAGGCCGGCACCTATATGGCCGCGGTGGCTGCCACCGGCGGTCAGCTGCTGCTGAAGAACATCATCCCCAAGCACATGGACTGCATCAGCGCCAAGCTGATGGAGATGGGCGTGGTGGTGGAGGAGAACGACGACACCCTGCTGGTGCGCCGCAGCGAGCCGCTGCAGAAGGCCAACGTCAAGACCCTGCCCTACCCCGGTTTCCCCACGGATATGCAGCCCCAGATCGCCGCTGTGCTGTCTCTGGCGCAGGGCACCAGTCTCGTCACCGAGGGCGTCTACGGCGCCAACCGCTTCAAGTATGTGGACGAGCTGAAGCGTCTGGGCGCCCACATCCAGGTGGACGGCAAGGTGGCCGTGATCGAGGGCACCCAGCAGCTGGTGGGCGCTCCCATCCAGGCCTGCGACCTGCGGGCCGGCGCGGCGCTGGTCATTGCCGGTCTGGCCGCCAAGGGCACCACCGAGCTCAGCTGCGTCCAGTATATCGAGCGGGGCTACGAGGACCTGGTGGGCAAGCTCCGCGCTGTCGGCGCGGATATCGCCATGGTGGACGTGCCCGACGAGAGCGAAGCCGAAGCCCATATCAGCTGACATACACCTTCCAGCGTCCGCTGCGAGAGGCCGCAGCCTTTGCGGCTTGCTGCAACGGACGCTGTCATTTTCCGGAAAGGTACATACCGTCTTGATCACTGTACATACACTGGCCAGCGGCTCCGAGGGCAACAGCCTGCTGGTCTCCGCCTGCGGCGTCCACCTGCTGGTGGATGCCGGCATCTCCGCCCGCCGCATCAGGCAGTCCCTGGCCCCGCTGGGTCTGACGCCGGACGACCTGTCCGCCATCCTCATCACCCACGAGCACACGGACCATACGGCGGGCCTTGCCACCCTGCTGAAGCACCACGCCGTCCCGCTGTACGCCAGCGGCGGCACGGCCTTCTATCTCCGCAGCCGCCTGCCCGGACTGGACGGCTGCCTGCGCCTTGTCTCCCCCGGCAGCGTCTTTTCCATCGGCCCGGCGCAGGTGACGGTGTTCGCCACCAGCCATGACGCCGGGGAGAGCGTGGACTACCGCATCGACTGCGGCGGCGAGAGCGTGGGCATCCTCACCGACACCGGCTTCGTACCGGAGCCGTCGGCCTTTCCGTGCCCCCCACCACCCCGCCTCGGCCGCCGCCCTCACCGGCGTGGGCCTGCTGGTGCTGGAGAGCAACCACGATGTGGAGTGGCTGCTGTCCGGGCCGTACCCCTACCCCTTGAAGCAGCGCATCCTCAGCCAGCGGGGCCACCTGTCCAATGAGGACGCCGCCGCCTTTGCCCGCCGTATGGCGGCATGCGGCACCCGCCGCATCGTGCTGGCCCACCTGAGCCGGGAGAACAACACCCCCCAGCGGGCCTTACAGGTCATGAAAACGGCCCTGTCCGGGCTGGATGTCTCCGTGGAGGTGGCGCCCCGGGGCGAGCTCAGCGGCTGCTATGAGCCGGAGGTGACGGCATGCAGAAGGTAAGCATCCTCTGCGTCGGCAAGCTGAAGGAGCGGTTCTACATCGACGCCGCCGCCGAATATGTCAAGCGGCTCCAGCGGCTGTGCCGTCTGGAGATCATCGAACTGCCGGAGTGCCGCCTGCCCGATGAGCCATCCCCCGCTGAGATCCGCCGCGCCCTGCAGACGGAGGCCGCCGCCATCCGGGAAAAGCTGCCCAGGGGCGGCGCGCTGGTGGCGCTGTGCATCGAGGGAAAGCCCTGCTCCAGCGAGGAGCTAAGCCGCCGGCTCACGGACTTCGGCGTACAGGGCAAGACCCAGATCACGTTTCTCATCGGCGGCAGCGTGGGACTGGACGAGAGCCTGAAGCAGCAGGCCGACTGGCGGCTCTCCATGTCGCCCATGACGTTCCCCCACCACATGGCACGCATCATGCTGCTGGAGCAGATCTACCGCGCCTACCAGATCGCCGGCGGCGCAAAATACCACAAATAGGAGGTCATTCCCATGGAAAACTGGAGCTTTACCGGCCGTCCGGACGTGCCCGCGTGGCCCAAGGACGAGTCCGGCCGCGACGAGAAGGCCGTGCTGCTGAAGCAGACCTTTGACTCCGCCGCCGACGCCGACACCCTCATCTCCCTGCTGTCGGCCTACGGCGTCCCCTGCTTCAAGTATTACGACCGCGAGGGCGGCGCCGGCAAGGTCATCAACGGCTTTTCCGGCTTCGGCGTCAGCCTGTATGTCCCCGCCTCCCGCCTGGAGGAGGCGCAGGAGCTGCTGACCGCCCAGCCCGTGGACGAGGACGAATAAGTACATATCATCCCGAAAGGAGTACCTATATGAGCTACAAACAGGAATACGAGCGCTGGCTCCGCAGCGACGCCCTCTCCCCCGCCGAGCACGCGGAGCTGGAGAGCATCGCCGGTGACGAAAAGGAGATCGAGAACCGCTTTTACGGCCCGCTGGAGTTCGGCACTGCCGGTCTGCGGGGCACCATGAAGGTGGGCCTGCACCAGATGAACATCCACGTCATCCGCTGGGCCACCCAGGGCTTTGCCAACGTTATCGCCGCCGAGGGCGAGGAGGCAAAGAAAAAGGGCGTGGCCATCTGCATGGACTGCCGCAACAACAACATGCTGTTCTCCCACGCCGCCGCGGAGGTCTGCGCCGCCAACGGCATCCACGTCCGCATCTTCGAGTCCCTGCGGCCCACGCCGGAGCTGAGCTTCGCCGTCCGCTACTACGGCTGCCAGGCGGGCATCAACGTCACCGCCAGCCACAACCCCAAGGAGTACAACGGCTACAAGGTCTACTGGTCTGACGGCGCACAGCTGCCGCCCCAGCATGCCGACGCCATCGCCGCCCAGCTGGAGAAGATCGACATCTTCACCGGCGTGAAGCGCATGGACTTCGACGATGCCGTGAAGGCCGGTCTTATCGAGATCATGGGCGAGGAGACGGACCGCGCCTTTATGGAGAACGTCATGGCCATGGTCAACGACCGGGCGTCCATGGCCAAGGTGGCCGACACCTTCAAGGTGGTGTACACCCCGTTCCACGGCTGCGGCTGGAAGCTGGTGCCGGAGGCCCTGCGGGGTCTGGGCGTCAAGCACCTGTACTGCGTGGAGCAGCAGATGGTGCTGGACGGCAATTTCCCCACCGTGGCCTCCCCCAACCCGGAGAATCCGGAGGGCTTCTATCTGGCCATCGAGCTGGCGGACAAGGTGGGCGCTGACTTCATCCTGGGCACCGACCCCGACAGCGACCGCGTGGGCATCATGGTCCGCGACCATGCCGGCAAATTCGTGGCCGTCACCGGCAACCAGACCGGCGTGCTGCTGCTGGACTACCTCATCGGCGCCCTGCGCCGGGCCGGCAAGATGCCGGAGAAGCCGGTGTTCCTCAAGTCCATCGTCACCACCAACATGGCCCGCAAGGTGGCCGAGTCCAACGGCGTCACCTGCTATGACACCTTCACTGGCTTCAAGTTCATGGCCGAGAAGAAGGGTGAGCTGGAGTCCTCCGGCCAGGGCGAGGTCATCATGTCCTACGAGGAGAGCTACGGCTACATGCTGGGCGACTACGTCCGCGACAAGGACGCCGTTACCGCCTCCCTGATGGTCACGGAGATGGCCGGCTGGTACGCCGCGCAGGGCATGACCCTCTACGACGCGCTGCAGGCTCTGTACGCCAAGTACGGCTGGTACGGCGAAAAGACCCACAACCTGGTGATGCCCGGCGTGGACGGTCTGGAGAAGATGGCCGCCCTGATGAAGCGCCTGCGCCAGACGCCCCCCGCCGATATCGCCGGGGTCGCCGTCGCCGTCCGCAAGGACTACGCCGACGGCACCGCCGTGGACTGCGCCACCGGTGCTTCCAGCCCCATGGAGCTTCACGGCAGCAACGTGCTGCGCTATGAGCTGGCCGACGGCACCACCATTCTGGTCCGTCCCTCCGGCACAGAGCCCAAGATCAAGGTCTACATCCTGACCCAGGGCAGAGACGCCGCGGAGCGGGACGCCAACATCGCCAAGTACTCCGCTTGGGTGGAGACGCTGACCAAATAACGCACACTGTACACAAAAAAAGAACGGAAGCCCTGGGCTTCCGTTCTTTTTTGTTCTATGCGCAGGCGATCACCGCCACGTCGCGCTGAAAAAGTATACCGCCAGCATGCCCGGCCCCACATGGGCGCCGGTCACCGGCTCGTGGCACACGGTGAGGATCTCGCCGGTGCAGCCCACCTGCCGCAGCCGGGTGGCCACATGCAGCGCGTCCGCCGGGGAACCGGCGTGGGAGATGCCCACCGGGGCGCTCCTGTCCTCCACCATCTGGTCGTAGAGCTTCACCAGCTCCTCCATGCCGGCCTTCTTGCCGCGGGCCTTGGCCAGCATCACGATCTTGCCCTCCTCGTCACCCTGCAGGATGGGCTTGATCTGCAGCAGCGTACCGGCCAGCGCCGCGCCGCCGGAGATGCGGCCGCCCCTGCGCAGGAACTTGAGATCGTCCACCATGAAGTGCTGGCGCATCTTGCCGCACAGCTCCTCGCAGCGCACCACGATCTCCTCCAGCACGCGGCCCTCCGCCGCCAGCCGGGCGGCCTCCAGCACAATGAGGCCCTCGCCCAGGGAAGCGCCCCTGGTGTCCAGCACGCGGATCTTCCGCTCCGGATACTGCTCCGCCAGCTCGCGGGCCACCAGTCCCACGCCCCAGCAGGTGCCGCTGACGCCGCCGGACAGGCCCACATACAGCACATCGTCGCCGTTGATGAGGTGCGGCTCCATACCCCGCCGCGCCGCGTCCGGCGTGACCATGGAGGTCTGCACCACCGCACCGCGCCGCATGGCGTCATAGAAGCTGCGCCCGTCGAACTCCGCGTCGGTGTCCGTCGGCTCGCCGTCCACCGTATAGGTCAGGCAAAGCTCCCCGATGCCGTACTGTTCCAGCAGGGCCTTGGGCAGATTTGCCGCGTTATCGGTCATAATACGTACCATAATGTGTCTCCTTTTTCTCTTGTTTCCGTTACAACTGCGGCGTGACCCACTGGGCCAGTGCGTCGAACAGCTGCCTGTACCCCGACATGGTCAGATGGATGCCGTCCGCCGCGATCATCTGCGGCAGGTCCCGCAGCGGCAGAAAGCGGCGGCGCACGTCGATAAGGGGCAGCCCCTCGCTCATGGCGAAGGATGCCACCGTGTCGGAGTACAGCTCCTGGTGCCGGTAGATACGGCCCTCATCGCCCAGCCACTGCAAAATGCGCTCACGGCTGAGGCCGCTGCTGCAAATATAATCCAAATAACGCCTGCCGTCAATAGGCGGCAGCGTCATCAGCACCGGCTGCACCCCGGCCTGCACCAGCTCCGTCACCGTCTTTTTCAGCTTGGTCAGGAACTCCGGCAGCTCCGTGCGGGGCTTGTGCTCCCCTTCCGGGTCGGCGGCAATGCCCGCCCAGTCGAAATCGCTGTCGTTGCCGCCGTAGGCCACCAGCGCCCAGCGGGCATCCATGCCCCGCTGCACGTCGTGCTCCACCAGGGACAATCCCTTGCTGATGGTGGAGCCCATCTTGGCGCGGTTCACCACCTCCAGCCGCTCCGTGGGATACCGGGCCATGACCTCCGCCAGATGGAAGTGATACCGCATGGCCTCATCCGGCACAGTGGCCTTCAGCAGCGAATCTCCATACACATACGCCCGTTCCATAGTATACCCTCCTCTGCGATTTTTACATAATATAACATATTAGATGTGATGCGTCAAGGTATCATGTTCACCTTTTTCTTGTCAAGCGCATCCATTTGTGATATAGTGTATTATGTATACGAGTTAGGGGGCATTTTCATGCAATACGACAAGGATCTTGTGGCCCACAAGCTGCGGCGCTGGGACAAATTCATCACCGACTATCACCTGCCGGAGTGGAACGCCATCCCGGATCTGGGTCTTTATATGGATCAGGTCATCGTGCTTCTGGAGCAGTATCTCAGCTTCATCCCCGCCCCGGCGGGAACAAAGGAGCGCTTTGTGACCTCCTCCACCATCAACAACTATGTGCGGCTGAAGATCATGCCGGCACCGGTGAAGCGCAAGTACCACCGGGTGCACATCGCCTACCTCATCATGATCCTGACCATGAAGCAGAGTCTCAGCATCAGCGACGTGCAGAAGGTCATCCCGCCGGACAGCAGCGAGGAGGAGGTGCGGGCGGTCTACGAGGACTATTCTGAGAAGTTCCGGCGGCTGGCACTGTTTTTCAACCAGCAGGTGCAGACCGGTGCGGAGGGCATCCGCACACCGGGGCAGGGCGGCGACAACGCCGTGGAGCTGCTGGTCATCGAAAGCGCGCTGATCGCGGGTTTCTCCAAGATCCTGGCAGAGAAGCTCATCCGCCTGTGCGGCGCCGACACGGAGGACGTGCTGGCGGCCGAAAACGAAACGGCGCAGCCGTGATCCCGTCATACGGAAAAGAGAGGGGCCAGCCCCTCTCTTTTGCTGTTTTTCCGTCCGTTAGCCGCCGATGTGCAGCCTGCGGCAAAGCCGCTCCTCCCAGCAGGCAAAGCGCCTGGCAAACGCCGGCCACCGTTTGTCCCACCACACGAAGAACGGCCGCTCCAGCCAGCGGATGCGGGCCATATCGATCACGGTGCAGACCGCGTAGATGCCCAGCACCGACAGGATGGCATGCAGATACATCTGCTTTGTGCCGTACATGTCTACCACATGCAGCGCATCGTTCCACAGCCAGAACCGCATCAGGCTTCCGCTTGCGTGGATGCAGAGGACTCCAAAGGCCGAAGATGCCACCGTATTGATGAACCGGCTGTACGGCAGCTTCAGGTTCTTGAAGAACAGGAAGGAGCTGATCGCCGTCGCATAGGCCAAGAACGTGTTGGAGTCGCGGACATAGCTGAATGCCGCATACTCCAGATCCCTGGCGCACAGGACGATGGTAAGGCAGCCGACAAGGAGCAGCCCCACGGTAACGATCCCCCATAACCGCCGGTTTTCAAACAGCTTTTTGGGATACATGCGGATGTAGGCCGCCGTCAGGTGCAGCACAGCAAACCAGCTGACATAATTCTTCGTGATGGTGAAGCACTTGAATGTTCCCAGCACCACATACATGAAAAACAGCAGCAGCAACAGCCGCAGGAGCTGCTTTTCCGATATATGGCGGAGCAGGATGTTCAGGAACGGGATCAGCAGGAAGTAATATAGATAGCAGTTAAAAAATGACGTTTTAAGGGAATCGAAGATAAAAACGGTCCGCAGACAGCTCTGCCATGTGAAGGCGGCATAGCCCGTTATCCAGAAAGCCGCCGCGATCACCATTCTGTAGAATACGATCTCCAGAAATATCTTGGCAAACTTCCGGGCCGTGATCTGTGCGGTACACATATAGTAGCCCGTGACCAGGACGAAGCAGTTGAGGCCCATTTTGCCCCAGGCGCCGAACAGCAGCAGGAACAGGGACGGCGCCGACAGCGGGTCGGCATATATGGGCCCACCCTTCGTATCCAGGCCGGAGTTGACCACATAGTGATGGGCAATGATCAGCAGCATCATAAGGATGCGGTACAGTTCGATATTGGAGTCCCGGACGGCCTTGGGCCCGCCGGCACGATCCAGTCGCAGCTTTTCCATGGTCGTCCTCCCCCCGTCAGTGCAGAATCACATCGCAGATCCTGTCCACATCCGCCTCGCTCAGGTCCGCGTACAGCGGCAGACAGAGGATCTGACCGGACACCTCACCGGCCACAGGCGTATCCTGCACCGCACAGTACCGGCGCACGGCGGGGAAAGCCGATGTCAGCGGGTAAAAATACTTCCGCGGGAAAATATTCTGTGCGGCCAGCTTCTCCGCCAGCTGATCCCGGTCCATGCCAAATTTCTCCGGCAGGATCCGCACCGGGAGGTAGGCGTAGTTGGAGGTCACACCAGGCTGCTCCGGGCAGAGGACAAGCCCCGCACGGTCCGCCAGACGCTGACGGTAACGCAGCACGGCCGTGCGCCGCGCCGCGATCTGTTCCTCCAGGTGCCGCAGGTTGCACAGCCCCATGGCGGCGGAAAACTCCGTCATCTTGGCGTTTGTGCCGATGATCTCCGATGTAACGCCGTCAAACATGCCGAACTGCCGCCAGGCCGCAAAATGCCGGGACAGCTGCGCGTCTCCGTGGACCAGGCAGCCGCCCTCGATGGTGTGGAACACCTTGGTTGCATGGAAGCTGAACATCAGCATATCGCCGATCTCGCCCACACCCACGCTTCCGTCCCGGACGCCGAAGGCGTGGGCGGCGTCATAGATGACCTGCAGGCCGTGGCGCTGCGCGATATCCCGGATCCGCCGCCAGTCGCAGAGGTTGCCGTAGACGTGCACCGGTGCGATCGCCACTGTCTTGTCGGTGATCAGCGCCTCGATCTTGTCCGGATCCATCGTATAGAACGTGGGTTCAATATCACAGAATACCGGGACCAGCCCGGCGCGGGCGATGGCCAGCGTAGTGGACGCAAAGGTAAACGGCGTGGTGATGACCTCCGCGCCGACGGGGAACAGGGCGAACGCCGCCTCCAGCGCCTGATGGCCATTGACAAACAGGGACACCTCGCGGCCGCCCATTCTCTCGCGCAGCCGGCGCACCAGTTCCTCGTGCTTGGGGCCGGTGTGCGTCAGCCAGCGGCTGTCCCAGATATCCCGGATCTCCTCAACATATTCCTCAAACGGTGGCATGGAGGAGCGCGTCACGTTGATTCGTTCCATCGTTATATCCTCCTTTTCGTTTCTTCATACTGCCTGACTGCGGACAACAGCAGGCTCTGCCGCAGGATCTCCTCTGACCGCTGCCGCCGCAGGGCGGGGTCCTCCATCAGTGCGGCAAATGTGCAGATGGAGTTGAAAAACTGGTCGTCCGCGCCGGTCAGCAGCTGCTGCTCCTCATTTCCCACGCGCAGTCGCAGCACCGTGTCCAGCTCCGCGGGGGCTGTAAAGATGCGGTCCGCCGTCAGCGATGCGCGGCTGCCCCACACCTCCAGTTCACAGCGGTAGGTGTCGTCCATGCCGAAAAACACATGGGCTGTCAGCCCCGCGTCGTTCCGCAGCACGGCGCTGCCCGCCGTATCCACCTGATAGGCGGCGCTCTCCGTCAGGCCGGCCCACATCAGACAGGCACGCTCGCCCAGCAGCACGGACGCCAGCAAAAGCGGGTAGCCGCCGCAGTCCAGCAGCGCGCCGCCGCCCAGCGCCTTCTGATAACGGAAATCCTCCGCTCCGCGGAAGGGGAACGTAAAGGCCGTCCGGATCATGCGCACGGTACCCAGCGTACCGTCCTCCATCAGCTCCCGGACCCGCTTCAGCTGGCGGTGGTACAGGAACATATAGTTCTCATGGACGGCCAGCCCCTGCTCCTCCGCCAGCGACAGCAGGCGGCGCGTCTCACCGGCATCTGTCGAAAACGGCTTTTCCATCATCAGGTGCTTGCCGGCGCGCAGGACTTTCTCGCCCCATACCGCATGAAGCGCCGGCGGCAGCGGCAGGTAGACGCAGTCGATGTCCGGGTCACGCAGAAGCGCCTCATAGTCGGGGTATATCCGCCCGCCGAACCGCTCCGTGTAGCGGGCGCACCGCGCCGGATCGCGGGAGGCGATGCCCGCAAAGCCGATATCCCCGCTTTTTTCCAGTGCGGGCAGAAAGCGCTTATAGGCGATATCCGATGCGCCCAGAATACCAATGGTGTGTTTCATAGCTCATATCCTCAATAGTGAAAGCAGATTCCGCAGCTGAATATTCAGGCAGTTGTTGACCTGACACAGCCGGTTCAGTGTCATATAGTCCAGCAGGAAATACCCCGCCGGCAGCTGTCCCAGAACAGTGCGCTCCACCTGCAGCAGCACATTGCGGTTTTGCTCGTGGTAGAATCTTCCGCCCTCCTCCGACAGCATCACGTCGCACAGCACCCGCGCGGACGGATGGTGCAGCAGCGCGGTGATCCGCGGATCGCCTCCATCTGAAAGAGCCGCGTCTATCTGAATGGAGGGGCCAAGCTCCATATGGTCGAAGCATCCCGGCTCGGCGATGCCCCGTACCAGAAAATGGCGCACCCCCTCCACATCGCAGCAGATCAGGCCAAAGGTGGAGACCCCGGTAGCTTCCAGCAGCGGCTGCGACCAGCGGCGTACCTCGCGGCCCTCGATCTCGATCTGGCAGCAGATCACCTGAAAGCCGCCGGCGTACTCGGGAAAGACGCCGTAGTCGTCCATGCGCCATCCCTGCAGGCGGTGGAGCGGGAGCAGCGTGTGCTCCTCCGCGAAAAACATTTTGCAGTTGTTGATGTAGTTATACACTGCTGGCAGCTCGTAGCATCTGCTGCCGCGGAACACGGAGCGGTACAGCGCCTCGTCAGAGAACATCCGCCGCACCTCGGCATCCGCGGCATCGCTGAGGCGGAGCTCGCTGAAGGGGATGCCGGACAGTACCGTGCGGGTATCCATGTTCACCAGATTGTCAAACCGGGACATCAGATCCTTGATCTGCCCCAGCGTCATCCAGCGGTGTGTGGGCAGCAGCTCCACCTGTTCATCCACCTTGATCAGCAGATTGCGGTTGCGCTTTTTGAGAAAGCGCGCCGACTGCTCCGACTGCAGCTGGTCCAGAATGATCTCGTACCGCTCCGCATGGAGAAAATACGCCAGATACGCCGGCTGTTTTCCGCCGTGTGCCTGGGTAAAATTGCTTTTTGTAGCCTGTATCGTCGGTGATATCTGGATCGCATTCAGATTCCCCGGCTCGATCTTTGCCTGCATCAGGAAGTGCAGGACACCATGGATCTCCTGACAGATGATGCCCAGATAGCCGTTCTCCGGCTGTAGGATCACCGGCTGCTGCAGGATGCTGCCGTCAGACCGGCGGCTCTGAAAGCCGGATATCTTGAAAAATGTCCCGGCCCGGTTCCGCAGGACGCCCTCCTCGGCGGCGTAGAACCAGTCCTGCATCTGGGCCATGGGTATCTTCCGGATCTCCACATGGGTGTTGCGTTTCCTCTCCTCCACCCACGTCAGGATCTCCTCTGTCGGCGTGACATCGCTGTCCACCGCCGCCCATGAGCGGGCCAGCTGGCAAATGAGTTCCTCACGCATAGCCGCTCAGTCCCGGTACATCTCTGCGTAGTAGCCGGCGTAGGCACCAGAGGTGATCCGGTCCATCCACCGGGTGTTGGCCAGATACCAGTCAATGGTCTTTCGGATGCCCTCCTCAAACGTATAGGCGGGACGCCAGCCAAGCTCCGCAGTGATCTTGCTGTTGTCGATGGCGTACCGCCGGTCATGGCCGGGACGATCCTGCACATAGGTGATGAGCTCCTCGCCCTTGTGGAGGCTGTGCAGCAGCAGTCTGACGATCTCAATGTTGGCTTTTTCGTTGCTGCCGCCGATGTTGTAGACCTCGCCGTCTCTCCCCTTCTCCAGAACGGTCAGGATGGCGGCGCAGTGATCCTCCACATAGAGCCAGTCCCGGATCTGCATCCCATCGCCGTAGACCGGCAGGCTCCTGTCATGGCGGCAGTTGTTGATCATCAGCGGGATCAGCTTCTCGGGAAACTGATACGGCCCGTAGTTATTGGAGCAGCGCGTGATATTCACCGGCATGCCGAACGTTTCGTGGTAGGCCCGGACGATCATGTCCGCGCTGGCCTTGGAGGCGGAATAGGGGCTGTTGGGGGACAGCGGCGTCCGCTCCGTGAACAGGCCCGTGCTGCCCAGCGCGCCGTACACCTCATCGGTGGAGACCTGCAGGTATTTCACACCCGGCAGATACGCCCGGGAATATTTGTTGTCCGGCTCCAGCTTCCAAGTGTACTTCGCCACATCCAGCAGCGTCTGGGTGCCGATGATGTTGGTCGTCAGGAATATCTCTGGCTCGGTGATGCTGCGATCCACATGGGACTCCGCGGCAAAATTCACCACCGTGTCAAATTGCCAGGTGCGGAACAGCTCCTCCACCAGCTTCCGGTCACGGATATCGCCCTTCACAAAGTGGTAACGGGAGTCCTTTTCCACCGGCGTCAGATTCTCCAGATTGCCGGCATAGGTCAGCGCATCCAGATTCACAAGTTGGATATCACCGCGTTCCCGCAGGATGTACTGAATAAAATTGGAGCCGATAAACCCGGCGCCGCCGGTCACAAGTATATTTTTCATCTGACATCCTCCTCGGCCACGCGCAGTATGTACTGGCCGTAATCCGTTTTGATCATGGGCTGGGCCAGTGCCGTCAGCTGCTCCCGCCCGATGTAGCCCTTGCGGTAGGCGATCTCCTCGATGCAGGAGACGTACAGACCCTGGCGCCGCTGCACGATGGATACAAAGTCCGACGCCTCCAGCAAACCGGCGTGGGTGCCGGTATCCAGCCACGCCACACCGCGGCTGAACAGCTCTACCCGCAGCGTCCCGCGGCGGAGGTACTCGTTGTTCACGGCCGTGATCTCCTTTTCGCCCCGGGCCGACGGCTGGATGTTCCGTGCGATGTCCACCACGTCATTGTCATAGAAATACAGCCCCGGAACGGCGTAGTTGGACTTCGGCTGCTCCGGTTTTTCCTCAAGGGAAAGCACGTTCCAGTCCCGGTCAAATTCCACGATGCCGAAATCGGAGGGATTCTGCACCCGATAGCCGAAGATCGTGGCGCCCACCGTGTGTTCCTGCGCGCGGTGCAGGATCTCGGAAAAGCCCTTGGCGTAAAAAATGTTGTCGCCGAGGATCAGCGCCACCGGATCGCTGCCGATATGCTCCGCGCCGATGATAAACGCCTCCGCAATGCCGTTGGGCTGCTCCTGCACCGCATAGGACAGAGACAGTCCCAGCTGGCTGCCGTCACCCAGCAGTTCCTGAAACACCGGCACGTCGCGCTGCGTGGAGATGATGAGGATGTCCCGGATGCCGGCCAGCATCAGCGTGGACAGCGGATAATAGATCATGGGTTTGTCATAGATCGGCACGATCTGCTTGGAGATGGATTTTGTGATCGGGTACAGGCGCGTACCCGATCCGCCTGCCAAAATGATTCCCTTCATACTCTCGTCCTTTCACCCTGTGCCCGGTGCAGACCGGCACATTTTTTATAGAGCGCGCCTTGGCGCGCAGGTCATGCTCTGATTTGATCTGTGTCGAACCGGCCGCACAGCATTTCATTTCCGTCCTCGTCGTAGACGTGGACCATATCATATACACGGTCGATCACATCGGCCAACTCGTTCCGGTCGCCCGCCTTGATGAAAATACGGGTCAGCAGCTGATCCAGCGTGCCGGGCTTGTCCAGAACGTCCCCTTCCTCGTGGACATTGACCACATCCGTCACCTGCGGCAGCTTTTTCACATCCTCCAGGCCGATGATTCTGGCGATCCTGCCGGGCCTGACGATGGGCGTCAGCTTACAGGCCGCCCCGGCAAAATGCGGGTTCGCCAGCTCCGCCACACGGCAGCCGGTCATTTTCCCCGTCAGCGCATGGCGCACCATCATATCCATCAGGTCATAGCCGCTGTTGGCCCGGATAATGCGGTACTCCTGAGCGCCGGCAAAGCGGAAAGCCATTTCGTACATATAGACCTGCCGCTCGTCCGCAAATGCCTGCAGGAACACGACGCCGTTCTGTATGCCCATGGCCCGCAGCATCCGCCGCACGCTGGCATCCGCCGTAGCGCAGTACATATCCAGATATTTTGACGGGAAGATATACGCCGTCGGGACCTGGGCCACATCCTCCTGCTCATGGCAGGTATTGCGGTCGCACATGGCGGAAAAGCTGATCTCGCCGTCCTGCACCACATAGTAGATGCACACCTCGTCTCCCGTCATATAGCGCTCCACGATGATCTTTTTCTGCTTGGAAAAGGACAGAGCCTTTTCATATGCCGCCGGAAACTCCTCCGCGCTGCCGCAGACGGAGATGCCCTTGCCGCCGCTGCTGTCCACCGGCTTGACGATCACCGGATATGTGAACTGCCGGAAGTCCCGGCTCCCGGCCTCATAGGCGTATTCCGCGACCGTGGGCACGCCGTTGGCGGCACAGCAGTCCTTGAACCGGCGCTTATCGGTGGTGATGGCGATCTGCTCCTCCGTTGCGTAATACGGAAGGCCCAGACGCTGCGCCGCCTGAGCGCAGTAGGTCATCATGGAATCCATGTAATTCGTGAAGATCCCGTCCACCTGCAGCTCCTGACCCAGCTTGACCACCGCGTCCACATCCGTGGTGCTGACCAGATAACTCTCGTCCGCGTTTTTCTTGGCGGGCGAATCCGGCAGGTAATCCGCCACGATGGTGTGGACTCCCTGCTTCCGGCAGGAATCAATGATATTGTTGGACAGTTGGATACCGCCCAGGATCAGCAGCTTCTTTCCTTTCAGATCACTCATACTTCTTTTCCTCTCAAAAACGTCTCCACAGCGCCGGCCATGGCGGAGATATCCTCCGGGCCATACCGCTGGTCGATAGGCAGCAGGACCAGCTCCTCCGCCAGCCGCCGCTCCCACGGCGCGTCGGTCAGCGTCAGCACATTGGGCCAGAGCGTAGGCGTATAGATCCTCTCCGCGATCAGGTGCTTTTTCAGCGCCGCCCCCGCCCTGTGGAGGAGCGGATACATAAAATCTCCGCTGAACCGCCCGGCGTCCAACTCATTCACCCCGTCCAGCCGTTCCCGGAACAGCTGATAATTCCGGTGCCGGGCGGCCTGCACACCGGCATAGTCGATCCCGGACAGCAGGTTTTCCGTGATGGCAGACATGCGCTGCGGCCCCTCCCGATCAAGTCGCTCCTCGTTCTGATGAAACTGTGCGAAATGGGCCTGCGCCGTGTCCTCGAACCGACCGAACAGATAGTCCAGGTGTTCTGCGGACCTGCCCTGCTCCAGGCCGTCCAGCGACAGGCCGTCCGCCGCCAGATAGGCGCCGTCTGTGACGCCGAAATACTTCCGGCAGCTGTACACGGTCTCCATGCCCTGCACCGGGCGGGCAAAAAACGCCTGCGTGTTGTCCACGATCACACTGCCGTACCGCCGGCCCATGTCCTCCAGCGTCCGGCTGTCATACATGCCGAAATAGTTTACCAGCAGCAGTGCCTCTCCCGGCGGCAGCTGACCGACACCCACAGGCTCCAGTGCCTCGTTGATGTGGTAAAACGCCGCGTCGGCATGTCCCGCCAATCGATCCGGAACGGAATCGCACAGGTACAGGGGCATATGGAGTTTTTTATAGCCGCGGTGCTGCACCGCCAGCAAAATGGCGTTGCGGGCCGTATTGACACGGAGCAGCCCCTGATGGTAAGCCGCTCCCCTGTACCGCTCCGCCTCCAGATATCCGCCGTACTCCTTCATAGCAGCTGGTAATCCCCCAGCATTTCCACGATCTTCTCCTGGGGATTGAACATCATGACATCAATGATGGACAGACCGGGGACAAACTCATTTTTGAACTGGGGATATGGCTCCAGATGCGGCTGCAGGAACCGCAGCTCAAGGCCGTGCTGCCGGAATACGTCCTTGTCGTACAGCTCCATGCCGCCCGCCACATTGATATACTCCGCCGACCCCAGATGTTTGTTGATCCAGAGTACCCGCTCCTGCCCGTGGATATCCGCCGGGATATCCATGTCGGAGGAACGGTGGAACGTGATATCCATGCCGAAATGATCGGCCAACTCCTCCAGCGTGTGCGCCACAAAGCACGATACGCGGGGCTCGTCCACCTCGATGATGCGCCGGATCAGCTGGTAGGTCTCTGCGAAATACGGCGCCTTGCCGTACATTCCCTGTAAACTCTTGAGGAACTTCTCCTTATCCCGGTCGATCTGGTCGATGAACATTTTTTCCTGTATCTTGTCGAACGTCGAGCTGCCCTTCAGCCGGAAGTTGAAATAGCACGGCTGTCCGTTGGACAGCAGGCGGTTCCGGTTGATCCAGCCGCTTTTGATAAACTGCACGTCATCGTAGACCACGAAGTGGTCGCATGCGTTCATCAGTTGAAAATAGCCGATATACGGGAACAGATACGGCTGCATGATCGCCAGCTTCATCACATGACCTCCCTTACTTGCCGTTGGCTGCCAGATAGGCAAACACGCCGTCCCAAGCATTCACCAGGTCCGGCGCATTCATCATCCTGACGATGAACGGATGTGGCACCGGGCCCTTCAGCGGCGCGGTAAATTCTTCATAGCTCATATCGGCAATGGCCTCCGTATCATAGATCTCCACGCCGTTCTCTGCAAAAAAGTCGTACATGACGGAATTTTTGGGAAGAAACACCTTTTTCCCCATATAGAGCAGGCGGATGATGTTGCCCAGCGCGGCCTGCCGGTACAGGCTGAATACCGCGATATCCATGGACCACAGGAACCGGAAATAGTTTTCCTTGTCCATCTCGTCAAACAGGAAGTTTGCCTTCTCCGCAAACAGCAGCTTCGCGTATCGCGCCACATCCGTCTTGTTTTTCGGCGGTGAACCGGTGCTCAGCGGGATGTACAGCTCCAGATCCTCGAATTTCAAATGGGCCAGCGCGTCCAGGATCGTCTGGTGGTTGTTCCAGCTGTTGCAGCTGTGCGCCACCTGCACGCGCACCTTCCCGTCCGTCCGGGTCTGCGCGGGCCGCGTTTTTTCCAGCATCTCAATGGAATTGGACGCCAGATAGTTGGTCTGCAGGACAGGCGCGGGGTTCCGGAACCTCTGGCGGAACACCTTCTCATCCGGCGGGAAAATGGAAACAAAGCAGCTGATATTTTCCCGGATGCGCCTGTGCAGGTAGTTGTGCAGCCGCACCTTCAGACCCTTGCCGGTCTTTTCATAGCCGTACAGATCCTTGCCCCACTCCACCCAGGCAGCCTTTTTCAGGATGCCGGGCGAATAGGCCAGCCGCAGGATCTCCCACTTGGACAGGTACATGCCGTGAATGATCACATGCTCCGCCGCGTGCATCCGCGCGAACAGGTGCTCCGTCTGCCGCATGACCGTCCGCCCCACCTGAAACTCCACATGGGGCATCACCGCCAGACCCGGCGCGAACCGGATATTCGTGTTGTCCACGAAGAAGCGGTGCTCCTCCAGCGGGAAGTATGTCTGACACAGGGAAATGAACGGCTGTATGATGTTCTGGCGCGGCTGGATCACATGGAGGAATTTCACAGGCCCGTGTTCCTCCTGCGTACCGTCAAACAGGGCGCGCCAGCCGTCCGAGCGATCGAACGACGCGATCTGCCGCAGCACCTTCTCCCGGTCGAACCGCGGCTCCTCCAAGGACTCCGTCTCCGCGCTGTCCTCCCCGGCCAGCAGGCCCTGCACCGTTTCGATCCGGCCCATGCTGTCCACCCGCTTCAGAACACCGGCGACCTCCGCAAGACCGTAATGCCTGCGGAGCTTATCAGCCACATAGACGGTCTTCCCCAGGCAGCACATCGCCAGCGCATCCTGAAGCGAATGGTGATCCGCCTCCCAGAATATTCCCACGTCCGCCTGCCTGTACAGCCGGTCCCGTTCCTCCGGGGACAGGGCCTGTCGGTAAAAGACTGCCTTGTACCCAAATATCTTCCGGGTCAGCTCCTCTATCTCCCGCGCATATGTCTGCCTGCTGCCGGTACCCGCCCGCGGCACATGGACGCAGAAATCCTGATACATGAAGCGGGACAGCATCCGCAGGGTCTTTGTGTAGGTCTGTCCCTCATGGCAGCAGCTGCCGATCAGGACGTGTACGATCCCGCCGTGCTCCTCTGTCGATTCCGGGCGCCGCAGATGCTCCGCCAACCGGCGGTCACCGCCGCCGCCCACCAGAAACACCCGCTTATTTCTTCCGTAGCTGTTCTTTACGCGGTAGTACTGCTCGATGTTATCTGCGGCATATGCCGCCATCATGCCCTTGCACCGGTGCTTGAACCGGTAGTACAAACGCTTGGGCAGGTTCCAGCCGGTGTAGGCGACCTCGATGGCGTCATCCTCCGAAACATGCCAGACGGATCGCTTCAGGTATTCTCTGTGCCGCCAGATATACAGCAGGAACCTCCGTTTCCATGAAAAGCCGTGCCAGATGATCCGATCCGCTTTTTCCATCTGTGCCAGCAGCAGCGCAAATCCCGCGGCATCTGCGTCGAACAGGAGCACGCCGCTGTCGGGATATGTTGTCCCATCCTCCGGCCGCTGCAGCATATATACATGCTCACAGTCTTGCTCCACGGCGTCGATCTCCGCCGCCGTCCGTCTGATATCCGCCGGCACATCGTCAAATACATGTAAGATCCTCATTCTCCCGCCACCTTTTTCACCTTCGCAGCAGCTCCGCGCGGTTGCACAGTGCCGGGGGCTCACCACCCTGCAGCACCGCGATGACGCTCTCCATCGTCTGTGTGCGGCGGCGCACGATGGACTCCTCACTGTACCACGCACTGTGGGGCGTGACGATGACCTGCTCCATATGCAGCAGGGGATTGTCGGCATCCGCGCCGTTGTCTGCCAGCAGATCCAGACCGGCGCCGGCAATCAGGCCCTGCTGCAGCGCGGCGATGAGATCCGGCTCGTTGACGATGGGTGCGCGGGCCGCGTTGATCAGATACGCCGTGGGCTTCATGCGGCGGAACACATCCATGTTGAAGGTGTTCCGCGTTTTGTCGTTCAGCGGGCAGTGGATGGAGATCACGTCGCTTTTCGCGGTCAGCTCCTCCATGGAGACCTTTTCCACATAGCAGGCGCCCATATCAGCCTCCGACACAAAGGGGTCGTAGGCGATCACCTTCATATCGAATACACGCGCCTTTTCCACCACCAGGCGCGGGATCTTGCCGAATCCCACCAGACCCAGCACCTTGTCCTTCAGAGAATACATGGGCATCGCCTGCTTCACATCCCACACGCCCCGGGAAACGGCACAGTTCATCGGCTTCAGCTTCCGCGTCAGCGCCAGGATCAGCGCCATGGTGTGGGTGGACACCTCGTCCGAGCAGTAATGGGGCACATTTGCCACCATGATGCCCTTCTCCGTGCAGGCTCTCACATCAATAGTGTCCACGCCGATCCCGTTGCGGATCACCATGCGGCATTTTTCCATGCGGGCGATGATGTCCGCCGTCACTCTGGCGTAGGTATTTACCACCACATCGGCGTCCGCCGTGTAGCTGCCGATATCCTCCCCCTTCGGCACCAGAATAAACTCCGCGTTCACGGCGGACAGCATCCGCCGCTCGATCTCCAGATCCGGAAAAATGTTGTCGGTCATGACCACCTTGTAGTCAAACATTTGCTCACTCCCCCTTTTTCTTTTCGGCTTCGCCGGATCCTTCCCGATCCGCCAGGAGCCATCTCTTTTCTATATAGCGCCCGCTTTTGCGGACAAACTGCACCGGAAGCGCCAGCAAATAGGACGGCGCATATCCGCCGTCCCGCCACAGCTCTCCCGCTGTCTGCAGGTTGATCCCGCCAGCGCCGCGCAGCCACTGGAACACGGCCTCGCAGAACAGTTCGCGCCGTCTGCGGCGGAAGCGGATCTCACAGCCCTTTTCCCGGCTGAGATAAGCCTCCATGCTCTGCAGAAGCTTCTGCTCCTCCTGCACGCGGCTGCGATTGTTCCGGAATGCCACCGTGGTCAGGTTCACGCCGTCCTTCCGTGTTACCTTCCGATAGCACGACATGACCCGGTCGATGCAGGCAATATCGCCCGCCAGCAGATACAGCATCATGGTGGTGCGGTCCGCCACCATCGGATGTGCCTGATACACGATGCTCATATCCCGCGTCTTGTCCAGAAACAGGTTGCGCCGCACAAAGGTGGCATATTGCCCCGGCAGGTAGATGCCCTGAAAATCCCGAAGCGTAAAGACCGGCTTCTGCCGCACCCACTCCAGTCTCTGATCCCGGCGGGTACGCCCCCACTCATCCACGATCCGGCAGGGATGTACGCATCCGGAAAACGCCGGGTGCGCCTCCAGATATGCCACCTGTATCCGCAGCTTTTCCCTGTCACACCAGTAGTCATCGCCCTCACAGGTGGCCAGATACTTTCCCCTCGCCGCCATCAGCAGCGTGTAGGCATTGCGTGAGGCCCCCATATTTTTTTCGTGCAGGAACAGGCGCAGCCTGTCCGGCTCCCTTCGGGCGTACTCCCGCAGGATCGCCTGCGTCCCATCGGTGGAGGCGTCGTCGCCCACCAGTATTTCATAGGGAAAGTCCGTCTCCTGGGCGAGGATGCTGTCCAGTGCCTGCCGGATATACCGGGCATGGTTATAGGTCAGCACGATCACACTGACCGTTACGGGTGTTGCCCTTTCCGCTGTCGCTCCGTTCATGCCGGTCTCCTCCCCATCAAAGGCGGTCCTCATTTCCCGGTATGCGGGCTATTTCCGCCTGCGCCGCTTTCCGTGCGGCCGCCACCACCTGATCCATGTCGTAGTAGCGGTATTCCCCCAGCCGTCCGCCAAACAGCGTGTGCGGCTCCTCCGCTGCCAGCGCCGCATAGCGCCGGTACAGCGCGGTGTTCCTCTCGTCGTTGACAGGGTAATATGGCTCGTCTCCCGGCTGCCACGCAGCGCTGTACTCCCGGGTGATGACCGTTCTGGGCTGGGTGCCGAAGGTGAAGTGCTTGTGCTCGATGATGCGCGTCCAGGGCGTCTCCGCATCGGTGTAGTTCACCACGGCATTTCCCTGATAATTGTCGGTGTCCAGCACCTCCGTCTCGAATCGGAGACTGCGGTACTCCAGCGCACCCAGCCGGTAGTCGAAATAGGCGTCGATGGGACCGGTGTACACCACCGTTTCCGCCAGAGCAGACAGCTCCTTCCGCCGCTGGAGGTAATCCGTATGCAGCCGCACCGGGATCCCCGCCAGCATCCGCTCCACCATGGCCGTGTAACCGTCCTCGGGGATACCCTGATACCGGGCGTTGAAATAGTTGTTGTCGTAGGTAAAGCGCACCGGCAGCCGCCGGATGATAAAGGCAGGCAGCGCCGTGCAGGGCCGCCCCCACTGCTTTTGTGTGTAGCCCTTTACCAGCTTCTCGTAGATATCCCGCCCCACCAGACGGATGGCCTGTTCCTCCAGATTCTGCGGCTCACCGTCACCGGCAGCCTGCCGCTGGCGGCATATCTCCGCCCGGGCCTGCGCCGGTGTGGTGACGCCCCACATCTGGTGGAATGTGTTCATGTTGAAGGGCAGGTTGTACAGTTCTCCCTTGTAGTTGGCAATAGGGCTGTTAGTAAAGCGGTTGAAACGGGCAAATCGGTTTACATAATCCCATGTCGCTTCGTCATTTGTATGAAAAATATGGGCGCCGTAGCGGTGGACGGCAATGCCTTCCACCGTCTCGGTGCAGGCATTGCCGGCCACATGGCCGCGCCTGTCGATGACAAGGCAGCGCTTACCCGCGTCCGTCATCTCCCGTGCAAACACCGCACCGAACAGGCCTGCGCCCACAATGAGATAGTCGTATTCTCTGGTCACAGCTTCTCCTTTCCCGCCAGGAAGTCCTCGTAGCGGTCGCAGATGGCCTGAACATCGCCGCCGAAGGCGATCTGCCGGCCGTGATCCAGCCATAGCACCTTGCTGCAAAGCTCCCGGATCTGGTTGAGGGTATGGGACACCAGAATGCTGGTGGCGCCGGAGGACAGGATCTCCCGCATCTTTGCCTCGCTCTTTTTCCGGAACGCGCCGTCGCCTACCGACAGCACCTCATCCAGAATGAGGATATCCGGCTGCACAAGACTGGCGATGGAAAACGCCAGCCGACTCTTCATGCCGGAGGACAACTGCTTGAACGGTCTGTCCTCAAACTCTTTCAGTTCCGCGAATACAATGATCTGCTCGTACATCTCATCCATGAATTTCCGGGTGTAGCCCAGCATGGCACCCCGCAGATAGGTGTTCTCCCGCACTGTCAGGTCGCCGTCAAAGCCGCTGGCCAGCTCCAGCAGGGCGGCGATAGTCCCCTCCCGGCGGACGCTGCCGTGGGTGGGCTCCATGATGCCGCTGACAGCCTTCAGCAGCGTGGACTTTCCCGCGCCGTTGGTGCCGATGATGCCCAGCATATCGCCCTTTTCCAGCGTGAAGGTGATGTCCTTGTCCGCCCAGAATTCCTGTACATGGTAGTCGCGCTTCAACTTCCGTACCACATACTCCTTCAGTCCGATGTCCTTGAAGTCGCCGGTGATGTACCGGACGGAGACGTTGTTGACCTCTAAAATGTTCATGTCCGCCCCCTTACACATAGTACAAAAACCGGGTGTTGTACTTCTTGTACATCCAGCAGCCCAGCCCCAGCACGATGACCGCATCCGCCAGCATCAGCAGGTGGAACCAGACGGTGGGGATCGCCCCGTCGATGACGATCTTACGGAAGTAGCGGATGAACAGATAGATGGGGTTCACCAAGAACAGGCACTGGACGTTGTAGCTGTAATGGTCGATGGTGTAGAAGATGGCAGAGGCGTACATCAGCAGCTGGGTGAAGATGCTCCACAGGTACTGGACGTCCCGGAAGAACACGAACAGCGCCGAGAGGATCAGCCCCACGCCGATGTTGAACAGCACCAGCAGGCAGATGGGGTACAGCAGCAGGAAGAACTTCCAGGTGAACGTGATGCCGTCAAAGGCACAGAACACGAAGAAGATGCACAGCGTCAGGCCGAAGTTGATGAGCGTCTGTACGTTCTTGGAGAACAGGAACAGGTACTTGGGTACGTTGACCTTGGTGAAGATGGCGGCGTTGCTCATCAGGGACTGCATGCCCTGGGAGGTGGATTCGTTGAAGTAGTTGAATACCAGGTTGCCGCAGAACAGGTAGGTGGTGTAGTGCGCCATGTTCCGTCCGAAGAACTGGGTGAACACCAGCTTCATCACCAGCAGCATCAGCAGCGGCGACAGCAGGCTCCACGCCATGCCCAGCACCGTGCGCTTGTATTTCTTTTTGAAGTCGCGCTTCACCAGCTCCTCAAACAGGAACTGATACTGAAGTAATTTTCCTTTAATCATAGTGTGATCGTTTTGTCATTGCTGTTTTCCACTTCTTTACCCGCGCCCGCAGGGTACTGCCTGGCGGCAGCAGGTAATACAGCAGCCGCGTCCGGCGGTGCTCCGCCGCCGTGCCGCCGAAGCCGTCAAAATGCACCCGGGGCAGCTCCAGCACCCGCAGCTCGCCGCTGCGATGGGTGCGGTACACGCCGAACAGGCGCTCGGCCAGATAGCCGTCCACCCGCAGCTCCTGGGGTCCGTAGCCGGTCATGTCGGCGCGGCGGTCAAACTCCGCCAGAATGCTGAACAGCCACCGGCAATAGTCATCAAACACCGGCTGGGACATGATGAAAATATTGCCGAAGCAGCACACCGTGCCGCCGAGATACCGTTCCATAGCTGGTACATAGGCCGGATACATTTCCCGGACGATCTGCTCCGCCAAGAGGAGGTCCTTTGCATGGTGAAACGGTGCGGAGGCGTAGTGCTCCCGCACGGAAATGTGCATATCCTCGCCCATGGGCGCCGTCAGATCATACTGCGCAGCCAGCGCCGGCAGCCGGTCAAAATCCAGCTGCGCCAGCGTTTCCCGCTCCGGCAGAGTGCGGATAAGGTAGGGCCGCTTTGCCTGCGTGTCCGGGTACAGGTAGCGGCGGTAGTGGAAAAAGCCGTAATGCCCGGCCTCCACGTTTTTCCACGCCCAGTACTGGCCGGTCAGCTCACAGTAGCGGCGGTTCAGCGCAGAGATGTTCTCTCCCCCGTCATCCCGCAGAAAACCGGGGATCGCCGTCTCCGCCAGCGCCGCGCCGACATGGAGCGGAAACAGCCACGGCCGCTCCGGTACCTGAAAGGCCCGGTGACAGGCTGCGAATATTTTTATCTCCGCCATGTGCTCCGCCTCCTCTGCCGGCTTCCGCCAGCGCCGCAGGCATTTCTTTCCCTGCCAAAAAGTACGCCTTTTGACAGTATGCCCATTTATAAAAGAATATCATACATTCTTCACATTTGCAATAGACAGTGCGGAAATTTCACCACCGCATTCGGCGAAAATACCCAGTATCTCCAACCAACCCTTCCCTGTCAAAAGGTGTGCTTTTTGGCAGTATGCGCCCACCAAAAAACTTCAGGAAAGGGATGGCCGCACCCGCAATTGCGCGGTGCGGGAGGCCCACCCTGCGCCGTTTGGAGGATACCGTGTTCGTACTGGAGCGCTCCATCCGACGGCTGCGGGAGGCGGCGCTGCCCTATTCGGACTGCGTAACAGCGAAGTTTCAGTTTGAATATGTTCTCAATATGGCGCAGCTCTACGAGATACCAGCCGCGGACAGATCGGCGGGACGGCGGCGGAAGTGATCTGGCAGGCTTTTACGAGCAGTACGGCGGCCTGAATTTCATCCGTTTCCACCGGGACGGCACCTCCGGCTTCGGCGACCTGCTGAACGAGGGCTGGAAGCTGAAGCGGACGCTGGCCAGCGGCATCTCCAGCCCGGCCATTGACGAGGCCTATGAGACGGCCATGCCAACGGCGCGCTGGGCGGCAAACTGCTGGGCACCGGCGCCTCCGGGAGTTCCGCGCAGAATAAGAGACGGCGCATGCACTTCGTGCATGCGCCGTCTCTTATTCTCATCTCCCCGCCTTGTCCCGGCGGGCGTTGATCTTCTCCTTGTTGAACATGCAGAACGCCGTCATCAGCAGGATCCGCAGGTCGAAGGCCGGTGACCAGTTCTCAATATAGTACAGATCGAACTCGATGCGCTTCGTGATGGACGTATCGCCCCGGAAACCGTTGACCTGCGCCCAGCCGGTGATGCCGGGCCGCACCTGGTGCTTCACCATGTAGCGGGGGATCTCCTCCTTGAACTGCTCCACGAAGAAAGGCAGCTCCGGCCGGGGACCGATGAGGCTCATGTCGCCCTTGAGCACGTTGAAAAACTGGGGCAGCTCATCCACGGAGCACTTGCGGATCAGGGAGCCGAACCAGGTCTTGCGGTCATCCTCATTCTTGCTCCAGCCGGTGTTCTGGCTGCTGTTGACCCGCATGGAGCGGAATTTGTACATGTAAAACGGCTTCTTGTCCTTGCCCACCCGCTCCTGCTTGAAGATGATGGGGCCGGGGGAGGACAGCTTCACGCCGATGGCCGCGATCAGCATTAGCGGCGAGGTCAGCACGATCAGCACCAGCGAGCCGATGATATCCGCCGCCCGCTTCAGCATGGCGTTGCCCAGATTGTCCAGCGGGATGCGCCGCAGGTTGATCAGCGGCAGGCCGTTGACGATGTCCACCTGCGGATTGGAGGACATATATCTGACGTAGGACGGCACCACGGACAGCTTCGTGCCGTCCTTTTCGCATGCATTGATGATCTTGCCCATCCATTGTCCTTCCTCTGTGGGCAGTGCCACCACCACCTCGTCCGGCTGCTCCCGCTGAAAGACTTCCTCCAGCTGGGCGTAGGTGCCGCAGTAGGGCAGGGCGCGCCAGTCGCTCCGGTCCGCCACATAGCCCACCACCTGATAGCCCAGGCTCTTGTCCATCGTCACCTTCTGCAGATAGGCCTCGGCGCTCTCCCCGTGGCCCACCAGCAGCACCCGTTTCAGGTTGAAGCCCATGGCGCGGTAGCGCCGCAGCATCATCCGCAGCGCCGCCCGCTTGCCCACCAGCAGGAACACGGACACACCGTAGAAAAACACCACCGACCAGCGGGACGTTTCGCCCAGACGCAGCACGAACATGGCCGCCATGACGATCAGCGCCACCAGCAGCTCCAGCACCGCCACCCGTCCGGCCTCCACATGGAACCGCACGGCCCGGAAGGATTCGTACAGCCCCGCCACGGCAAAGACCATCAGCGTCAGCGCCGCGGCCACCACGCCCAGCCAGACATAGTAGTTGAACGGCATGGCCTTGATGCCGCAGAACAGGCTGAAGCGCAGCCAGTAGGACACCAGCATGGCCAGAAAGACCGCCACGGCGTCCGTAAATACGTTGAATTGATTGAGCAGACGTCGGTTTTCCCGTATCATATCCGTTTCCCTTTATCACCCGTCACGGACAGGTATCGTTCCATCACCTGCGGCAGCACCGTCTCCAGCGCATACCGCTGCATCTTCTCCCGGCCGGCCTGTCCCAGCCGCGCGCGAAGCCCGGCATCCCCCGCCAGCGTCATCACGGCGTCGGCAAAGGCCGCCTCGTCCCCCCGGGGGAACAGCAGGCCGTTCTCCGGCCCGATCAGGTCGGTATGTCCCTTCACAGCGCTGGCCACCGCCGGCAGGCCGCAGGCCATGGCTTCCATGATGTTGAAGGGCAGCCCCTCCGACCGACTGGCGGACACGGCGATATCCGCCGCTCCCAGCCATGCCGGGATATCGTGTACCTGCCCCGGAAACTGCACCCGGTCCGCCGCACCCAGCTCACCGGCCAGTGCGCGGCAGGAATCCAGCAGCTCACCGCTGCCTGGCAGCAGCAGCTTGATGTGCGGCGGCAGGCGCTTCATGGCCCGCAGCAGCATGGCCTGATCCTTCCGGCCGGAGAACTCCGCCGGGTAGAGCAGCGCAATGTCCTGCTCTGCAAGGCCCAGCCTGTCCCGCATGGCCTGCCGCGTCTCCCCCGCCGCCTGAAAGCGGCTGAGATCCACGCCCATGCCGGGTATCTCCTCCACCCGGGCCGCCGCATGGTGTTCCAGCGCCCACCGGGTGTCCCAGGCATTCATGGTCAGCAGCAGGTCGGTCTGGGGCGCTGTCAGCAGCTCCGCACGGGTCAGCAGCAGCTTCTTGGCCGCCGGCGTCTCGTCGGTGAACAGATACCCGTGCATCACATTGATGATCCCGGGCCGGTCATGCATGCCCCGGGCCGCCCAGCGCGTAAAGAACGCCGCCAGCGACGTGTGGGCGATGACCAGATCGTAGTGCTCCCGCTCCATCATCTCCCGCAGCTGCCTGGCCGCCCGGAGGTTGGCCGGAGAGGACATCTTCTTCTCCAGCGGCAGCACCGCGGTTACATCGGCAAACGGAATGTCCCGCATGGCGCCGCCGCAGGCCACATCCACCTGCCAGCCCAGCTCACGGAACCGCCGGAGATAGGGCAGATGGAAATTGATGATATGGGAAAATGTGGACGCCGTGATCAGCACGGATGGCATAGGCGCTCCTCCTCTTTTGCTCTTATGACGCCGCGTTCTCCTTCAGCATGCTGCTGAGGTAATCCGCCACATCGCTGTCAAGCTGGATGGTGCCCAGGTTGTCCCGGTTCCAGCTCTCCAGCTTCTCCTGCAGACGGGCCGCGCCCTGCAGGAAGGCGTCACTGTTGTCGTTGTACTTCATGACCAGCCGGAAGCTGGCATCCCAGGTGCCCGGGTTGGAGGGTGTGTAGTCCACATACTTCTCCAGCATGGCAAAGCCCTTTTCCACGTTGCCAAGGTTGAAATATGCCTCCGCCAGGTACTTGGGCACGGAGTTGGAGTTCAGCTTCTCCAGATCGGCCATGTACCGGTCCACCGTCTCCCGCATGTCGGCGGGCAGCTCCTCCTCCGCCGATGCGTTGTACACATAGGACAGCTTGTGATCCGCCCACTCATAGGGGTCCAGATCTGCCGCCTGTGCCGCCGCGTCATAGCTGCCCTGCCGGGACAGCTGCGCCGCCCACAGGTTCATGAGCAGCAGCACGCCGAAAACCGCCAGGCCCAGCGCCTCCGCCCACACCATCCAGCGGCGGGCCTTCTCCCCCGCAAAGCGCAGGGGGACCAGCTGGCCGCAGCTCAGATTCATGACGGCCAGCGCGCCGAAGCCGAAGGGCAGGAAGTAGCCGCTGGAGAAAATGACCTCCACCGCCGCGTGGATCATCAGGAACAGCAGCAGCGCGCACAGCGCCGGCGCCATGGTCTGCTGCGCCTCCCGATCCCGGCGCCACAGGCGGATCAGCCCCACCGCGTTGGCGGCCAGCAGCCCCAGCCACAGGATAAGGCCGACAATGCCGGTCTCCACCATGGTCTGCACATAGTGGTTGTGGACGTACTTCGTCTCGTAGTGATAGGACTGCACATTGTAGATGCCGTTTTCAAAGGCGCCCATGCCCAGTCCGATAACCGGGCTGCGCTTGAACAGCTTCATGGCGTCGCCGATATACACAAAGCGCTGCACCACGTTGCCCTCGGAGCGCAGGGTCTGGATGCGCCCCGCGATGGCCTCCGGCAGCAACTTGTACTTCAGCTTCAGCTCTCCGGACGCCGCACCCTCATAGCGGATGGCGGTGATCTGCACCGTCTCGTCGGCGCTGATGAGGAACGTCACGGACTGGTTGCCCTCCGGTGCCGTAAACACCGCGCCGTCCGCCGCGCCCGTGTAGACCGTCTCCTTGCGGTTCATCACCGCGTCCTCCCGGGTCTGGGTCTGCACCTGCACCGTCACGGGGCCGTCGGCCTCCACATGCAGGGTGTAGTCACCCGCGCCCAGATACGCGCCGCGGGTGATCTGCTCCCCGCCGTTCATGCGAATGGCGCCCGTCCAGTTCACAGCCACCACCATCGCCGCGATGGCGGCGGCCAGCACCGCCAGCAGCACGATATTCACTGTTTTCATCCGCTGTGCCATGCGCAGCGCCAGCGGGCGCCCCGCGAAAATATCCAGCGCGCACAGCGCCGCGGCGGCAGCCAGCACTGCCAGCAGCGGCAGCACCTGTACCTTCTCCCCGGCGGAGGCATAGGCCGGCAGTACCGCCAGACTTGCCGCCGCCGTCAGTACCAGCGTCTCCACCATCAGCACAAAGGAAACGGCCCGACGCTGTCCCCGCTCCAGCAGCAAAAACAGCAGGAACGCCGCCGCGATGGCCAGCATGGCGCCGCGGCTCACCGCCAGCAGGAACGCCGTACTGCTCAGCAGCAGGCACGACAGGTGCAGGCACCGCTCCTTCCGCGTCTCCGCCGTGACCGCCAGGCCCAGCGACAGCAATATGGCCACACCGGCACATCCGGCAAACACATTGGGATTTTCAAAAATGGTCTTGAGCCGCTGCTCCTGCAGCAGGGAGCGCAGCGTCAGCGGCGCGCCCAGCGCGGTGGTCATGCCGTCCAGCAGCTTGTACAGCAGCTGGGTGGACACGGTGTCGATGCTGAACAGCGCCGCCAGCGCGCCCACCGTCTCCAGCACTGTGGCGGCACAGCGCCCCGTGCGGTGCTCCCGCTCCGGCTCCGCCGCCGTCAGCAGCAGCGCCAGGCAGGCCGCCGCCGCTACCTTCAGAAACTCAAACAGCGCAAACTTGCCGGACGGCGCATACAGCGTGGAGATACCGTCCATCAGAACGTACAGCCCCAGCAGCAGCGCCGGCCAGGTCATGCGCTGGGCCAGCGTCCTGCCCTTCACGATCACGCACACGATGGCCGCCAGCAGCAGCACCAGCGTGATGCCCTTGTTGTTGCCGTGCAGCATGAGACATGTAATGAAAAAGTAAAAAACCGCCAGCACCGGCACCAGCCACGGCCGCCGCAGCTCCTGCTGCAGCCCCATGGCGGAGGAGGTGTCCTTACGGCCCGTTTTCTTTGCCATATCGTTCTCCTTGTCCTCTTGATAGTCTCTTCTCAGTATACTCTTTTTCGCCGTTCCCTGTCAATGTGCAGCGAGAATATTCCGCCCTGCCGTGCATACAGTGTGGACAGGGAGGCGATGTACCATGCGCCGTATGCGCTATCTGTTGAGTTTCTGCACCGCCGCCGCCTGCGCGGCGCTGCTGTACGGTTTGTCCGTCCGGTTCCCCAACCCACTGACCCAGGTGCTGTCCCCCGTCAACGACAGCCCGTGGGAGCTGGGCAAGCTGGCCCTCTGGCCGGAGCTGTGCGCCGCGCTGGTGCTGCGCCGCCTGGACGGCGGCAGCTCCCGCAGCGGCCTGTGCGCCGCCGTACTGCTGTCCGTGGGCGCGGCCATGG
>ENA-OOZY01000275-OOZY01000275.1-human-gut-metagenome-genome-assembly--contig:-NODE-275-length-42317-cov-6.308220_pt1 | contig 42317 bp, 39 predicted proteins | sample MGYA00241047_ERZ501410 | MGnify/ENA primary metagenome ERZ501410 (study PRJEB25962, sample SAMEA2042621) | human gut metagenome | biome: human gut; feature: human-associated habitat; material: faeces... | reverse complement strand
TAAAAAGCCTGATGACCCTCTCCTTCTTCACCTGCCTGCAGCAGTCGGTGATGAATTTTGGCATTTTGATGGTCCAGGGCCTGGTGAACTCCTTCGGCCCGGCGGTGATGGCCGCCTTCGCCGTGGCAGTGAAGATCGACACCCTGGCCTACATGCCCGTCCAGGACTTTGGCAACGCCTTTTCCACCTTTGCGGCCCAGAACTACGGCGCCGGGCAGCCGGAGCGGCTGCGGCAGGGGCTGCGGCACGCCACGGCGGTGAGCGCCGTCTTCTCCTGCGCCGTGGCGGCGCTGGTGGTGGTGTTTGCCCGGCCGCTGATGGGGCTTTTCGTGCAGGCGGGCGAGACGGAGGTCATCGCCGCCGGCGTCCGCTACCTCCGCATCGAGGGGGCGTTCTACGCCGGGATCGGGTGTCTGTTCCTGCTGTACGGGTTCTACCGCGCCGTGCAGCGGCCCGGCATGAGCGTGGTGCTGACGGTCATCTCTCTGGGCACCCGCGTGGCGCTGGCCTACGCGCTGGCGGGGCCGGTGGGCGAGGCGGGCATCTGGGCGGCCATCCCCATCGGGTGGCTGTTGGCGGACATCGCCGGGTATGGCTATTACCTGCGGCACCGGACGGTGCTGCTGACGCCAAAAGCATAAAAAAGGGAGACGCATGCCGCGGCATACGTCTCTCTTTTTTTCACAGCAGGGCTGGGATATCCCGGAGGTCCTCCACGGTGATGTCCACGCTGCCATTGGCAGGTGCGGCGCCGGGGCGGCGGTAGTAGACGGTCCGGAGACCGTATCCCCTGCCGCCGGCCATGTCGGAGGTCAGGGAGTCGCCGATGATGGCGGCGTCCGCCGGGGTGATGGGCGTCCCGCGGCCCTCGTTGACCTCCCGGAAGGCGGCGTCGAAGAACACCGGAGACGGCTTGGACGCGCCGATGCGCTGGGAGATGAAGAAGTAGGTGAAGCAGTCCTTCATGCCCGCCAGCGCCAGCCGGTGGAGCTGCTGCTCGTAGGGGCCGTTGCTGGCGGCGGCCAGCAGATACCGGCCGCGCAGGGCCTCCAGCAGCTCATGGGCGCCGGGCACGGGGATAGCGCTCTCGTGGATGGCGGCGCGGAAGTATTTCTCGAACACCGGGCCGTCGAAGTCTATGCCCAGCGCGGCGAACACGTTGTTCCAGCGGATCTTCTCCAGCTCCTGAAACGTCAGGGTGCCCTCCTCGATCTGCCGCCAGAGCTTGTTGTTCTCCCGGTGGAACACGTCGTACATCCACGGCTCGTAGGGCCGCAGGCCGAAGTGGGCGAAGCCCTCCTCCATGGTCTGAAGGGTGTAGGCGTCGAAATCCAGCAGGGTATTGTCGATGTCGATCAGGATCAGTTTCATAGGCGGCTCCTCTCGTTTGCTGCACCCAGCATACCACATCCGGCGCGCCGGGGCAACCGGCAGATGAAAATTTCAAAATGCGGCACATGAGCGGGCGAAAAATCCACCATATTTTCCGTATGGGAATACATTGTGCACAATCCGCCCCGGTTTTTCCGGAGGAAAATCTGTTGGTAAATATGCTTGCTTTGCCCCGTGGGCGGTGTTATACTCTGCTCTTGCAGCCTTGCGAAAGCTGTGTTATATATTATGTAGAAAATCCGGGCGCCGGAAGTTGGGAGGTACAGTATGAAAAAGGTCGAGATGACCAGCGGCTCTCTGTGGAAAAATATCCTGCTGTTCAGCCTGCCGCTGATGCTGACGCAGGTGCTGGAGGTGCTGTTCAACCTCAGCGACGTGGCCATCGCCGGCAAGTACGCCTACAACACCTATATCGCGCTGGGCGCCGTGGGCTCCACCACCACGCTGGTGTCCCTGTTCACCGGCCTGCTCATCGGCATCGGCGCGGGCGTCAATGTGTCCGTGGCACGCTGGCTGGGCATCGGCGACGATGAAAACGTGGAGCGCACCACCCACTCCTCCCTGCTGATCTGTCTGGGCGCAGGCGTGCTGGTGTGCGTGATCTGCCTGTTCTTTGCCGAGCCGATGCTGCGGCTGCTGAATACCAAGGAGGAGTTTCTCCCCGGCGCCGTGCTGTACCTGCGCATCTACGCGCTGGGCCTGCCGGGCATGGGCATCTACAACTGCGGCAACGGCATCCTCAGCGCCACCGGCGACACCAAGCGCCCGCTGATCTATCTGTCCGTGGCCGGTGTGCTGAACGTCATTCTGAATCTGGTGTTCGTCATCGGCTGCAATATGTCCGCCGAGGGCGTGGCCATCGCCAGCGCCATCGCGCAGTGGGTGTCGGCCGTGCTCATCTTTGTCCACCTGCTGCGGCGGAAGGACGCCTGCCGTCTGGACATGCGGAAGCTGCGCATCCACAGGATGGCGGCCAAGCGCATCCTGATGATCGGCATTCCCTCCGGCCTGCAGAACGCTATTTTCGCCGTGGCGAACCTGTTCGTACAGGCGGGCCTCAACTCCTTCGACGAGATCACCGTCTCCGGCGCGGCGGCTGCCGCCAACGCCGATACGCTGGTGTTCAACATGATGGCGGCGTTCTACACCGCCTGCGCCAGCTTCGTCAGCCGCAACTGGGGCGCGGGCCGCAAGGAGCGCATCCTCAAGAGCTACTTTATCAGCATGCTGTACGCCTTCCTCACCGGCGCCATATTCGGCGGGCTGATGCTGCTGTTCGGGCGGCAGTTCCTGGGGCTGTTCGCCGACAAACCGGAGGTCATCGACGCCGGTATGGACCGGCTGCGGATCATGGCCTTCTCCTACGGCATCGGCGCACTGATGGATGCCAGCATCGCCGCCTCCCGCGGCATCGGCAAGAGCATCGCCCCCACCGTCATGGTCATCATGGGCTCCTGCGTGTTCCGCGTGGTGTGGATCTACACGGTGTTCGCCTACTTCCACACGGTGCCGTCGCTGTACCTGCTGTACATCTTTTCGTGGGTCATCACCGGCATCGCGGAGTATCTCTACTTCCGAGCCAGCTACAAAAAGAGCATCGTGGCGGCACAGATGTGGTAAAAAAGAGCAAAAAAATGACCGGCTCCCGCCGGGCATTTTTTTGCTCTCCGCGTCAGCCGATGGTGACGCTGGTGTTCTTGGGCAGCTGCTTCTTGGCCTCCTTGGGGATGGACAGCTGCAGGATGCCGTTTTCAAACTTGGCGGTGACATCCTCCGGCTCCACGCCCTCGCCCACATAGAATGTGCGGCTGCAGGCGCCGGCATAGCGCTCCTGACGGATGTACTTGCCCTTCTTGTCGGACTGGTCCTTATCCAGGCCCTTGGCGGCCTGAATGGTCAGATAACCGTTCTTCAGCTCCACGTTCACCTCGTCCTTGGTGAAGCCGGGCAGGTCAACATCCAGCTCGTAGGTACCCTCCGTCTCGCGGACATCGGTCTTCATCAGGTTCTTGGCGTGCTTGCCATACAGGGGATCGCGGCCCTGGGGCACCATCATGCCAAAAGGATCAGAAAAGAAATCATCAAACAGGTTCTCACCAAAAATGCTGGGCAACATATGTCATACCTCCATTCGTACTGCGGCGCGCCGGGGGTGCGCCGTCTCTACATTACCCTCATTGTATCAACATTTCCGAACCTCTCCGAGGGGCCTCTTTCGCTCCCCTCTCTCAAGGTTCGGCTTTATTATAACGCCGATTTTAGCACTGTCAATAGGAGAGTGCTAATGTTCACAAAAGAAGCACAGTCTGTTCACAAAATATGCAATAAGTTGCCGGTGTACCTGTCGTTCAGGGAAAATTCACACATTTCCGCCATATTGGCATTTGACTTTGGGCGGCGGCACGGCTATAATAACTTGCAAAATATGCCAACGAGGAGCTGACAGCATGAATGAAGTAAAGACCCCTAAGAAGCCGTTGTTCTACTACTATATAATGGCACTGCTGGTGCTGCTGCTGTTCAATCTGCTGGCCATGCCATGGCTGGAGGAGCACCAGATCAGGGACGTGGACTACAACACCTTTGTGTCCATGACCGAGCAGGGCCAGATCGGCCGTGTGGAGATCCAGCAGCAGAGCAACCGCATCCTCTTTACCGACAAGGACGAGACTTCCGTCTACAAGACCGCCATCGTGCCCGACGACGGGCTGGTGCAGCGGCTGCTGAACGCAGGCGTCTCCACCACCGGCGAGGAGATCCAGCAGAGCTCGCTGCTGGTGGACATTCTGGGCTGGGTGCTGCCGCTGATCATCTTTATCGGCATCGGGCAGATCATCTCCCGCAGCATGATGAAGAAAATGGGCGGCGGCGGGAACTCCATGATGTTCAATCTGGGCAAGTCCAACGCCAAGGTCTATGTAAAGTCCGCCGAGGGCATCAGGTTTGACGATGTGGCCGGTGAGGACGAGGCCAAGGAGAATCTGCAGGAGGTCGTCAACTACCTCCACGACCCCGGCAAATACAAGGAGATCGGCGCGTCCATGCCCAAGGGCATCCTGCTGGTAGGCCCTCCGGGCACCGGCAAGACCATGCTGGCCAAGGCTGTGGCCGGCGAGGCCAATGTGCCCTTCTTCTCCATGTCCGGCTCGGAGTTCGTGGAGATGTTCGTGGGCATGGGTGCCAGCAAGGTCCGCGACCTGTTCCGGCAGGCCAAGGAAAAGGCACCCTGCATCGTGTTCATTGACGAGATCGACGCCATCGGCAAAAAGCGTGACGGCCAGCTGGGCGGCAACGACGAGCGGGAGCAGACCCTGAACCAGCTGCTCACCGAGATGGACGGCTTCGAGGGCAACAACGGCGTCATCATTCTGGCGGCCACCAACCGCCCGGAGTCCCTCGACCCGGCGCTGACCCGTCCGGGCCGCTTTGACCGGCGGGTTCCGGTGGAGCTGCCCGACCTGCTGGGCCGCGAGGCCATATTGAAGGTACACGCCAAGAAGATCAAGGTGGCCGAGGATGTGGACTTCAGCAAGATCGCCCGCATGGCCTCCGGCGCCAGCGGCGCGGAGCTGGCCAACATCGTCAACGAGGCGGCGCTGCGGGCCGTCCGTGACGGCAGGCGCTTCGCCACCCAGGCCGATCTGGAGGAGAGCATCGAGGTGGTCATCGCCGGCTATCAGAAGAAGAACGCCATCATGACCGACCATGAGAAGAAAATCGTGTCCTACCACGAGATCGGCCACGCACTGGTGGCGGCGATGCAGACCCACTCCGCCCCCGTGCAGAAGATCACCATCGTGCCCCGCACCTCCGGTGCGCTGGGCTACACCATGCAGGTGGAGGAGGGCAACCACTACCTGATGACCAAGGAGGAGATTGAGAACAAGATCGCCACCTTTACCGGCGGCCGGGCCGCCGAGGAGGTGGTGTTCGGCTCCGTTACCACCGGCGCCAGCAACGATATCGAGCAGGCCACCAAGCTGGCCCGGGCCATGATCACCCGCTACGGCATGAGCGACGAGTTCGGCATGGTGGCGCTGGAGACCGTCACCAATCAGTATCTGGGCGGCGACGCCTCTCTGGCCTGCTCCGCCGAGACACGGACGAAGATCGACCAGCAGGTGGTGGCGCTGGTGCAGAAGCAGCACGACAAGGCGCTGAAGATACTCACCGACAACCGCGCCAAGCTGGATGAGCTGGCACAATTCCTTTACGAAAAGGAGACCATCACCGGCGAGGAGTTCATGCACATCCTCAACGGCTGACGGAGAAAGGAGGGCCTATGGCCCGCACCATCGAGATCACCGATTTTGCCGCGCCGGAGCTGGATGTCTACGCCCGGGCCACGGAGAACCAGCTGGTGAACCGGGCCGACCCGGCCAACGCGCTGTTCATCGCCGAAAGCCCGCTGGTCATCGGGCGGGCGCTGGACGCCGGCTGCGTACCGGTGTCGTTCCTGATGGAGCCGCAGCACATCACCGGCAAGGGCGCGGACATCCTGCGCCGCTGTGACCCGGACATCCCGGTGTACACCGCGGCGCTGGACGTGCTGACGCAGCTCACCGGCTTCCACCTGACGCGGGGGATGCTGTGCGCCATGCGGCGGCCTCCCCTGCCCTCCGTGGCGGAGGTGTGCGCCGGCGCGCGGCGCATCGCCGTGCTGGAAAACGTGATGAACCCCACCAACGTGGGCGCTATCTTCCGGTGCGCGGCGGCGCTGGGCATGGACGCGGTGCTGCTGACCCGGCAGGGCAGCGACCCCCTGTACCGCCGGGCGTCCCGGGTCAGCATGGGCAACGTGTTTCTGGTGCCATGGACATACCTGCCGGAGGAGGGTGACTGGACGGAGATGCTCCGTCAGCTGGGCTTCACCACGGCGGCCATGGCCCTGCGGCAGGACTCCCTGCGGCTGGACGATCCCCGGCTGCTGCACGCGGAGAAGCTGGCCGTGGTGCTGGGCACCGAGGGCGACGGGCTGGCGGACGGCACCATCGCCCAGTGCGACTACACGGTGATGATCCCCATGACCCACGGTGTAGACAGCCTGAATGTGGCGGCGGCCAGCGCCGTGGCCTTCTATCAGCTGGGGCTGCAGTGCCGCGAAGAAACGTAAAAAAGGAGTCCCGCAGCCGGCGGCTGCGGGACTCCTTTTTTACTTTATCAGAAGATGACCACCAGCAGCATCTTGAACTGCTCCTGTCCGTACACCGCGTGGGGATGGCCAGCCGGCATCACGATGGACTCGCCCTCATGCAGCAGGTACTGCACGCCGTCGATGGTGATGCGGCCCGTGCCGTCCAGGCAGGTGACGAAGGCGTCGCCGCCGGAGGCGTGGGTGCTGATCTCCTCATCCTTATCGAAAGCGAACAGGGTGACGCTGACGGCGTCGTTCTGGGCCAGTGTCTTGCTGACCACCTGTCCGGGCTGATAGGCCACCTGTTCCTTCAGCGTAAGGACGGCGGATTTGTCGATGTTCTTCATAGGCTCTTTCATGGAGCTGCTCCTTTCCTTGGTTGACGTGTGAAAACAACTCCCCTTGCGGGGAGTTGTTTTTATGTCGGGGTTACAGGCCCAGCGCCGCCTTGAGGGCGTCCGCGCGGTCGGTCTTTTCCCAGGCCACGCCCAGCTCCTCGCGGCCCATGTGGCCGTAGGCCGCCAGCTGGCGGTAGATGGGCTTGCGCAGGTCCAGATCGCGGATGATGGCGGTGGGACGCAGGTCAAAGACCTTCTCCACAGCGGCCTCCAGCTTGTCGTCGGCCACCACGCCGGTGCCGAAGGTCTCCACCAGCACGCTGACGGGACGGGCCACGCCGATGGCGTAGGCCAGCTGCACCTGGCACTTCTTGGCAAGACCGGCGGCCACCACGTTCTTGGCCACCCAGCGGGCGGCGTAGGCGGCGGAGCGGTCCACCTTGGTGGGATCCTTGCCGGAGAAGGCGCCGCCGCCGTGGGGGGCGCTGCCGCCGTAGGTATCCACGATGATCTTGCGGCCGGTAAGGCCGGTGTCGGCGGCGGGGCCGCCGCTGACGAAGCGGCCGGTGGGGTTGACGTAGATCTTTGTCTCGCCGTCCAGCAGCTGGGCGGGAACGGTGGGCTTGATGACCAGCTCGATCATGTCCTTGCGGATCTGCTCCAGCGAGACATCGGGGCTGTGCTGGGTGGACAGCACCACGGTGTCCACGCGGACGGGCTTGCCGCTGTCGTCATACTCCACGGTGATCTGGGTCTTGCCGTCGGGACGCAGATAGTCCACCAGGCCCTGCTTGCGCACGTCGGTCAGGCGCTTGGCCATCTTGTGGGCGATGGAGATGGCCAGCGGCATCAGCTCCGGCGTCTCGTCGCAGGCGTAGCCGAACATCATGCCCTGGTCGCCGGCGCCGTTGTCCAGCTCGCTCTCGCCCTTGGCCTTGGCCTCGTAGCTCTTGTCCACGCCCAGCGCGATATCGCCGGACTGCTCGTCGATGTTGGTGATGACGGCGCAGGTGTTGCCGTCGAAGCCGTACTGGGAGCGGTCATAGCCGATGTCCAGCACCACCTGCCGGGCGATCTTGGGGATGTCCACATAGCAGTTGGTGGTGATCTCACCCATGATGTGGATGAGGCCGGTGGAGGCGCAGGTCTCGCAGGCCACGCGGCCGTTGGGATCCTGCTCGAAGATGGCGTCCAGCACCGCGTCGGAGATCTGGTCGCAGATCTTGTCGGGATGCCCCTCGGTAACGGATTCAGAAGTAAACAGATGTCTTGCCATGATGATTTTTCTCCTTTCTTTTGGGAACACGCAATAAAAAAGCGCCCTGTCCGAACCGACAGAGTGCTGAAGCTTTCTTGCCTTCCCTCATCTTTCGATTCGTTCGCCGGATTTGGCACCTTGAAAAAACAGGTTGCCGTGGCTTCATTGGGCCGGTCCCTCCGCCACTCTTGATAAGGTATTCACTTGTAGTGTCTATCTTAGCACATATTTTGCGGCTGTCAATAGGTTTTCCCGGAAAAATGCAAATAATTCACTTTGCGGAAACATTTGCCCCCTTCTGACCATTGTTCAAAAAAATGACATGACTTTTGCCGTTTTGTGCGTTACAATAGGCAATACTTGAATACACAGGAGGACGTTCCCCTTGAAAAAGCTCTATGACGGGGTGCAGCGCTTCTGCGCCGCCCACCCCCGGTTCGGTATCCCCAATCTGATGCGCGTCATCGTCATCGGCACCGCGGCGGTGTATATCCTGTCCATGCTGACGGCGGCCTCCGATCCCACCGCGCTGGATTTTCTGACCTTCAACCTCAACGGCCTGCTCCACGGCGAGATCTGGCGCATCGTGACGTTCGTCTTTTACCCCAGCGCCAGTTCCCCGTTCTGGCTGCTGATCAGCCTGTACTTCTACTACTGGATCGGCTCCACGCTGGAGCGCCAGTGGGGCACCGCCAAGTTCAACCTGTACTACTTCAGCGGCGTGCTGCTGACAGTGCTGGGCACGGTGCTGGCCAGCGTCATCACCGGCAACAGCTATATCACCGTGGCGGGCACCGCCTATGTGAACCTGTCCATGTTCTTCGCCTTCGCCATGCTGTTCCCGGACACCACGGTGCTGTTCATGTTCATCATCCCGGTGAAGATGAAGTGGCTGGCCTATCTGGACGGCGCGCTGTTCGCCTTTGACATCATCCGTGCCATCGGCGCCCACAACTGGGCGGGCGTGGTGCTGCCGGTGGTAGCGCTGCTGAACTTCGCCGTGTTCATCTGGCCGGAGGTGCACTATCTGGCCGCCCGCACCAAAACGCAGTACAGCCCCAAGACCGTGCAGTTCAAGCAGGCGGCGAAGCAGCAGGCCCAGGAGAAGGGCTATCACCACAAGTGCGCCGTGTGCGGCCGCACCGACACGGACTATCCCGACCTGCAGTTCCGCTATTGCAGCAAGTGCGCGGGCTACCACTGCTTCTGTCAGGACCACATCTTCAACCACGTCCACTTCACCGAGGAGTGAGCGATATGCGAAGCTCCCTCCAGCCGAAAGGCTGGAGGGAGCTTTTTTCTTATTCGCGCTCCGCTGCGCCGCTGACGATGTGGTAGTAGGCGTTGGATGTCAGCTTATACGCCAGCGTGTACAGCAGGGCGAAGGCCACATAGCTGATGACGGTGGTGCCGATGAGCAGCGGGGTGTTGCTCAGGTTGAACAGCAGCAGGAGCTTGTGGATGAAGGGAAAGGCGAAGCACAGGTGGACACCGGACAGGGCCATGGGCAGGAAGAACACGGTCAGCAGCTGGGAGTTGATGCTGCGGCGGATGTCTCTTTTCGTCATGCCCACCTTCTGCATGATGTCGAAGCGGCTCTGGTCCTCATAGCCCTCGCAGATCTGCTTGTAGTAGATGATGGACACGGCGGCCAGCAGGAACACCACGCTGAGCATGATGCCCAGGAAGAACAGGCCGCCGTATGTGCCGTAGAAATCGCTGCGGTTGCCCGCCTTGGACTCCACGCTGACCCCCACGCCCCAGTCGCTGCTCACACGGCTGAGGTGCGCGTTCAGTGCATCCGTCAGGTTGGGCGTCACGTCGTCGGTGTTCGCCTGCTGGTTCTCCGGCAGGTCTGTGTCAAAGCCGTAGTTCCAGTACGCGCTGGGATACCAGCCGTACTTGTCGCTGAGATACCCCTGCAATTCCGGCACAAAGCTCTCAAAGTCCTTCACCACCACCGTCAGGGACGGCGTGATGTCCGCCACCGCGGCACCGTCCAGCGGTGTGATCTCCCGCTTCATCACATGGCGGGTCATGCCGCCGTCAACGGACAGCGTGTCCGCGTTGAAGTCCATCCGCAGTGCGGCCACATACACCTGTCCATCCTCCAGTGTCAGGCTTTGGCCGGTGACGGCGTTGTACTCCTCCAGCGGTACAAAGTGCATCTGTATGACGTGGGTGCTGTCCGTTGCGTACGCCCCGGCCGCGTCAACGGTCAGGTTGCCGCTGTCCATCAGGCCGCTGAGGGACACCTCCCGGTACTCCGCCACGTTGCTGGTCTCGCCGCCGAAGTTGAAAATGGCGCTCTCCACCCCCTGGCGCAGCTCCTCCAGCTCCGTCTTGTCCATCAGATGCTCATCACCGTATACCGTCACGGCGATATCGTGGGGATAGCGGGCATTCACCGCGTCCTCCTGCCCGAAGTACAGGCAGGTGGTGGAGGACAGCATCACCAGCACCATGGTGGCCAGCACGCAGATGCTGGCAAGACCCGCGCCGTTGCGCTTCATGCGGTAGGCCATGGAGGACACGGACACGAAGTGGCTGGGCCGGTAGTAATAGCGGGGGTTCCTCTGGAGGGCGCGGCACAGCGCCACGGACCCGGAGATGAACAGCAGATAGGTGCCGGCGATGACCATGAGCACCGCCGTAAAGAACCACAGCAGCGCCTCCAGCGGCTCGCGGATGGACACGGCCAGCCAATAGGCGCCGCCCAGCAGGGCAAGGCCCAGCACCGCCAGCAGCCATCTGGCGCGGGGCGGCTTTTCGCCCACGGACTCGCTGTGCAGCAGAGCCACGGCGCTGACGCGGTGCAGCTGCCACAGGGAATGCAGGAAGATCAGGCCGTGGACGGCGGCGAACAGCGCCAGCGTCACCAGCAGCGACTTGATGTTCACCGTGAACGTATAGCTGATCTGGCTGCGGAGAAGGTTCATCAGCCCCAGCTCCGCCAGCTTGGACAGCGCCACGCCCAGCGCAAGGCCGACGACAGTGGTGCCGGCGCAGGTCAGCAGCGTCTCCCACAGCAGGATGCGGGCGATGTTGCCCTTGCCCATGCCCAGCACGTTGTACAGGCCGAACTCCCGGCTGCGGCGGCGGATGAGGAACGAATGGGTGTAAAAGAGGAAGATCAGGGCGAAAAAGGCGATGACCACGCTGCCGAGGCCCATGATCAGGGTCGTGCTGCCGCCGCCGGACATCTGGGGCAGCAGTGTGGACACCGACAGGCCCATAAGGATGTAGAACATGGCGGTGACGCCGGTGCAGGTCAGCAGGTACGGCAGGTACAGCCGGCGGTTCTGCTTCATGCCCGTCCACGCCAGACGGGGGTAAAATCCACGGTTCATTGCGCGTCACCGCCTGCCTGCAGCATGGTCAGCGTGTCGGAGATCATCTGATAGAACCCGGCATCGCTGGTATCGCCGCGATAGAGCTGGTGGAACACCTGGCCATCCTTGATGAACAGCACCCGCCCGGCGCGGCTGGCGGCCTTGACGGAGTGGGTGACCATAAGGATGGTCTGGCCCCGGCGGTTCACGTCGCCGAACAGCCCCAGCAGCTCATCGGTGGCCCGGGAGTCCAGGGCGCCGGTGGGCTCGTCGGCCAGCAGCAGACGGGGCTGGGTGATGAGGGCGCGGGCCACGGCGGCCCGCTGCTTCTGGCCGCCGGACACCTCGTAGGGGTACTTCTTCAGCAGCTCCGTGATGCCCAGCTGCTCCGCCAGCGGACGCAGGCGGTCGCGCATCTCGGAATAGGGCTTCCCCGCCAGCACCAGCGGCAGGTAGATGTTGTCCTCCAGCGAGAAGGTGTCCAGCAGGTTGAACTCCTGAAACACGAAGCCCAGATGGTCCCGGCGGAACGCGGCGGCGTCCGCCTCCTTCACGGCGGACAGGTCACGGCCATCCAGACGCACCGTGCCGGCGGTGGGGGTATCCAGCGCGGCAAGGATGTTCAGCAGCGTGGTCTTGCCGCTGCCGGACTCGCCCATGATGGCCACATATTCGCCCTGCTCCACCGTGAACTCCACGTTATGCAGGGCCTCCACGCGGCTGCCGCCGAAGCGGGTGGTATACACCTTGCGCAGACCGCTGACTTCCAGAATCGACATAAAAACGACCTCCTTTTGTTTGCAGGTCACAGTATAGCAGGGGCGGGAAACGGCTGCCATGCGGTCAGCTTACATTTCCCGCCCCCATTCTAACAGAATTGTAAGATTTCACTCCAGCGGCCCGGTGCGGCGGCTGAGGTCCAGACGGATGACCGTCCCCTCCCCTACCGCGGACGCGGCGGTGATGGTGTGGCCCAGATCCCGGCAGATGCGGCGGCACAGGTACAGGCCGATGCCGCTGGCCCTGCCGGTGCGTCCGGCCGTTATGGCCGGTGTAGCCCCGGTCGAAGATGCGGGGCAGATCCTCCGGCGCGATGCCGATGCCGGTATCCCGGATGCACAGGGTGGCGGGCTGCTCCGCGTCGATGGTGATGCTGCCGCCCTCCGGGGTGTATTTCAGCGCGTTGGACAGCACCTGCTCCACCACGAAGCCCAGCCACTTCTCATCCGTCACCACCGTCAGGCCCACCGGCTGGTAGTGCAGCGTCAGCCGGCGGTCGATGAACTCCCCGGCGAATTTCCGCAGGCTCTGGCGGATCACCTCGTCCACGCCGCAGGGGCGGATGACGTAGTCGCTGGTGCCCTCGTCCAGGCGCAGATACATCAGCACCATGTCCACATACTGCTCGATGCGCAGCAGCTGGCTCATGAGTTTCCGCCCGTTGGGCGTGTCGTCCAGCTGGAGGGTCAGGCGCATGGCGGCGATGGGCGTCTTGATCTGGTGGACCCAGGCGGTGTAGTAGTCCACCATCTCCCGGTGGCGGGCGGTATTGGCCGTCTCCCGCTCCGACGCGGCGCGGCGCAGCGTCTCGATGGCGGCCATGCAGTCCGCCTCCCCGATGGTGTCCGGGGCGGGCAGAGCCAGCAGCAGGGCGTTGGCCGCCGTCCGCAGCTCCGCCAGCCGCCGGTGGCGGCGGAGGGTGCGGGCATAGTCCCATGCCGCCGCTGCGGCGCATACCAGCAGGCACAGCGCCGCCGGATAGGCCACTGCCGCCAGCGGCAGCCGGTACAGTGCAAAGCTGCCCGCCAGCAGCGCGCAGCACAGCACAAAGACAAGCATCGCCAGCCGGTGCTGGCGGAGATAACGCCGAAAAAGTTCCATATCGCTCCTTACTCCACCAGATACCCCACGCCGTGGCGGGTGGTGATAAAATCCTCCAGTCCCGCCGAGGCCAGCTTCCGGCGCAGGCGGTTGACGTTGACCGTCAGGGTGTTCTCGTCCACAAAGCTGTCCGTCTCCCACAGGGTCTGCATCAGCTTCTCCCGGCTGACCACCTGCCCCGCCCGCTCCATAAGGCAAAGCAGGATGCGGTACTCGTTTTTCGTCAGGTCGACGGCGGCGCCGCCGTACTCCAGCTTCTGTGTATCGGTGTGCAGGCGGGCGCCCCGGCACGCCGGCACCGGCGGCTGCACCGTGAAGTCGTAGGCCCGGCGCAGCAGGGCCTGCACCTTGGCCATCAGCACGTTCCGGTCAAAGGGTTTGGCAATAAAGTCGTCGGCGCCCATGTTCATGGCCATGACGATGTTCATGTTGTCCGCCGCCGAGGACAGGAAGATGATGGGCACGCGGCTGCTTTTTCGGATCTGGCGGCACCAGTGGTAGCCGTCGAAAAACGGCAGGGAGATGTCCAGCAGGATCAGGTGCGGGTCGTAGGCCGCCGCCTCCTCCGCCACGCGGCGGAAATCCGTGACGCAGCGGGCCTCCAGCGCCCAGGATGCCGCCTGCTGGCAGACGGCCTGCGCGATGGCAGCGTCGTCCTCCACGATGAAAATACGGTACATGGCTCTCCCTCCCTCTCTGGAGCTATGATAGCACACAGGCGCGCCGGTGGCAAGCCGCCGGAGTTTAGGACTTTTTTAATTTTCCCCTTGACAGGAAACTGTATCATCCGTATAATACAGTTAACATCCGTATTACACGAGTAATACAGTTTACAGAGAGGAGGTGCGGCGCGTGATCTCATTCCAGGCGTTCCGTCAGACGGACGGCACGCCCATCTATCTGCAGATCATCCGCTATATCCAGCAGGGGCTGGCGGCGGGCACCATACAGGACGGCGACGAGCTGCCCTCCCGGCGGGTGGTGTCGGCGCTGCTGGCGGTGAACCCCAACACGGTGCAGAAGGCCTTCCGCCTGCTGGAGGACGAGGGACTGGTCACGTCCCGCGCCGGGGCCAAGAGCTATATTCAGGCCACGCCGGAGCAGATCGACGCCCTGCGGCGGGAGCTGCTGGAAACGGAGATGCAGGCCATGGTGGACGCGGCCCGGCGCATGGGCTTGACCCGGGAGGATGCCCACCGCCTGCTGGACACACTGTATGACAGGGAGGGAACGGACGCATGAGAAAGCATCTATCCGTGCTGGCGCTGGCAGCGCGCGGCACCGTATGCAGGGCCATTGCCATCACGATCCTGGCGGCGGCACTGGCCGGTGCGCTGCTGTGGCTGGTACCGGCGTATGAGGACCGCGTCGTCTACGCCAACGAGGACGGCAGCGTAACGTCAGAGTACTACCCCATTGATTTCAAGTACCTGCCGGCAAAAACCGGCGCGGCGGCCGTCTGCGCCGTGGGCTTCGCCGCCCTGCTGGCGGTGCTGAGCCTCAACGGCTGCGGCTATGGGGCCAAGACCGGCCTGACCGTGCGGCGGCTGCGGATCGGCGAGGACAGCCTCTGCCTGTGGTGGACGCTGTACAACGCCGTGTGCGTGCTGTTCTACTGGGCGGTGATGGCGGCGGTGTGCGTCGCGGTGGTGAAGCTGCGCATCGACACCGTGCAGATGCCCTACGGCAGCTATACGCCGGGGCCGCAGACGCTGCTGCTGTCCGTGTATTCGGGCAGCTTCCTGCACCACCTGCTGCCCCTGCGGGACGCCGCCGTATGGCTGGAAAACCTGCTGCTGACGGCGCTGTGCGCCGCGTCGGCCGCCCGGTTCTCCCACGCCCAGCGCCGGGGTAGCTTCAGCATCGCCCCCTTCATCGCGCTGGCGCTGACCGTGGGCAGCTTTTTCTTCCGGATGGGCTCCAGCACCACTATTCTGCTGTGCGTGGTCGCGGCGGCGGCGCTGGGCATCACCATGATGCAGTTTCTGAAAGGAGCGACGGACGATGACGCAAAAACGGACTTCCGCACTGCGCAGGATGCTTGAGCGCGTCCTGCCCCCCAACGTACCGGCGGACACCATGCACGGCATCATCATCGGCAGCCTGGGCCTGGGCGTCCTGGTGGCCGTCATCGACTTCACCGTGCGGTACAGCGCCACTTACCGGGGTATGTTCTACTGGGACGGGCGGCTGATGGACACGGCGCTGATGAACCACTTCTCCGCCTATGCGGAGCCGGTGGTCATCGTGTTCGGCGTGGTGGTGCTGCTGGCGCTGCTGTCCGCCGTGATGCTGTACAGCTCCTACTATCTGGGCGGACGCAGCATCTATCTCATGCGCCGCCTGCCCGATGGGCGGCGGACCCTGCGGCGTCAGGTGTGGACGGCGCCGCTGCTGTGGGCCGCGTGCGCCGCGGTGCTGGGCGCGCTGGTGCTGGCCCTGTGCTACGGAGCGTGGTACTGGATCACCCCCGACCAGTGCCTGCCCACAGCGGAAAACGTCCAGCGGGTCATGAACGCCATCGCGGCGTCGCCCTATTCCAGCTAAGGAGGGAACGCATATGCTTGAGATCAATCATGTCAGCAAGAAATACGGCGCCAAGGAGGCGCTGCGCGACGTGTCCCTGACGCTGCCCCGTGGGCAGATCGTGGGTCTGTTCGGCGAGAACGGCGCGGGCAAGACCACGCTGATGAAGTGCGTGCTGGAGCTTGTGAAGCACGAGGGCACGGTGACGCTGGACGGCGCGGCCATCGACCGCACCAACATCGACCGGCTCAGCTTCGCCACCTGCGAGCACTCCTTCTTCCCCGCCCTGACACCGGCGGTCCACCGGGACTTCTGCGCCGCTCACTTCCCCCGGTTCAACGGCAGGCGGTTCCAGAGCCTGATGGAGTTCTTCTCCCTGCCCATGGATAAGAAGCTGCGCAGCTTCTCCGCCGGCATGCAGAACCAGTTCGAGGTCATTATGGCCCTGTCCCAGGGCGCGGACTACATCCTGATGGATGAGCCCTTCGCCGGCAACGACATCTTCAACCGGGAGGACTTCTACAAGGTGCTGCTGGGCATCCTGACGGAGCAGGAGACAGTGCTGCTGAGCACCCACCTCATCGAGGAGGTAAAGGACTGCATCTCCCGTGCGGTGCTGATCCGGGAGGGCGCCATCGTGGGCGACTGTACCGCCGAGGCGCTGGAGGAATCCGGCAAGGATCTGATGACCTATATCAAGGAGACGTATCACTACCGGCCCGACCGGGTCAGTCAGGCGCTGGATGCCCTGACGGACGGAGAGGAGGACACATGAAACGGAGCCTTGCGGCCGCGGCGGCACTGCTGGTGCTGGCCGCCGTCATCCTGACCACGCTGTCCCTGCGGCTGGACAGCACCGCCACGCCCCTGCCCGTCACCGTCAAGGCCGCGCGGGGCGATGTGACGGCGGCGGAGGGCCTGCGTTTCCACACCGCCACCAAGTACGGCTCCCAGCTGCGGTGGGACACCGAGTACGACGTGGGCAGAAACACCTGGAACACCGTCCACACCCTCTCCGGCAGCACGGGAAACGGACGCCTTTACTACTACGACCGGCGGGAGGACCTGTACGACAGCAGTGACAACAACCGGCGGTACATCTCGCTGCTGGTGCAGGCGGACGACCCGATGATGACCCACCTGGCGGAGGCGTGGCAGGCCGCGCAGGACAGCGATATGCTGTACGACCGGGGCTACACGGAGCGGCTGCGGATGCGGGACTTCTACGACACCTATCCGCTGTATCTGGCCAGGGAGGGCTACGACATCAACATGCCCCGGTATCTGGACAGCTTTACGGAAAGTGGCTGCCCTGTCTTTGACAAGCTGCGCATCCCCGTGGGGGAGACGGACTGGATGGCGCCCACTCTCTATTACTACGCATCCAACAACATGACCCTGATGGGCGATACCACGCTCCACACGGAGAACCGCTTTACGCCGTTCTCCGTGGGGCTGGAGGGCGGCTTCCTGACCACGGTGGGCTTCGCCGCCGACGCGGACCCGCAGCCGGAATGGGCACCGGAGGGCTTTGGCCTGTGGTATGTCCCGCTGACGCTGAAAAGCTACACCTCCTCCGGCAGCGGCACCTACTCCGACTACCAGCCGGACATGGAGCATCTGCGTCTGGCCTATCCGCTGGACATCGCGGCGCAGCGTGTGGTGGGCCTGCAGCTCACCCGCGACCGCTCGGAGGTCCTGCTGACCACGGCGGAGAACGGGCAGTACGTCCTGCGGATACTGGACGCCGGGGACTTCCGCTGCAAGCTGACGCTGGTGGTGGACGAGAACGTGGAGCCGTACCACTATACCGCCACCATGATGACGCAGAACGGCACGTCCTACGAGCTGGACTATTACGACTATGTGCTGCCGGTGTACAACAACAGCACCGATGACCTGCTGGTGGCCTGCGCCGGGAATCACCTCACCGTGCTGCGCTCCAGCGGCGGCAGCTGGGCCGTGGACTACGATTTCGACCTGTTGTGGCCCGAACTGGACGAGGATGGGCAGATCGCCTGGAGCAGCGAGTTCCGCCCACTGGAGGACGGCAGCTACGGCTACACCTACGCCTACGGCAGCTATTCCTCGCTGGGTCTTATCAGCCGGCTGGACGAGATCTCCATGCTCTATCGGGACGGCAGGCTGGCGCTGGCCACCGGCGACTATGAGGGTGCCTGCACGCTGGTGTCGGTATACGACCGCACCGGCCTGCTTTACGGCGCGGTCATCGACACGGGGCTGACGGAACAGCGCATGTACACCGACCAGTGGTCGTTCTTTGACCCCCTGTACTGCACGGAGCTGACATGGGAATGACCCCGCACAAATAAAAGAGACGCGGCCTGCGGGCCGCGTCTCTTTTATTCTGTTACCGGATCCAGTCCTCTGTCTGCTGCCGCAGCCAATCGCACCATGCGTCCATGCCCTCGCCGGTCTTGGCGGAGATGGGGAACACCTTCAGGTTCGGGTTGCGCATATGGGCGTAAGCCAGCACCTTGTCCATGTCGAAGTCGAAGTACGGCAGCACGTCGATCTTGTTGATGAGCAGCACGTCGCAGACAGTGAAGATGAGGGGGTACTTCAGGGGCTTGTCGTGCCCCTCCGGCACGGAGAGGATCATGGCGTTCTTCACCGCGCCGGTGTCGAACTCCGCCGGGCACACCAGATTGCCCACGTTCTCCAGCACCACCAGATCCAGATCCCGGGTGCCGATCTCCCGGAGGCCCTGCTCCGTCATGCCGGCGTCCAGATGGCACATGCCACCGGTATGGAGCTGGATGGCCCGGGCGCCGGTATCCGCGATGGCCTTTGCGTCCACGTCCGAGTCGATGTCCGCCTCCATGACGCCGATGCGCAGGTCGCTCTGCAGCCGTGCGATGGTGCCCCGGAGGGTGGTGGTCTTGCCGCTGCCCGGAGAGGACATCAGGTTCAGCAGGAACGTCCTGTCCCGCTTCAGCTCCTCCCGCAGGCGCGCCGCCTCCCGGTCGTTGTCGGCGAACACACTCTCCTTTACCTCGATGATCTTATACTGTTCCATGCTATGCACCCTCTATCTCCTTGATACTGATCTCGCTGCCCCGCAGCAGCCATGTGTCCTCGCTGCCGCAGTGGGGACAGGTGCGGCCATGGGCCACGGTGGGGTAATCCTGTCCGCAGCCGCCGCAGTGGGTGACGGCGGGCAGCGTTTCGATGTGCAGCGCCGCGCCTCGCAGCAGATCAGACCGCTGCACGGCCCAGTCCCAGCAGCTCACCAGCTCTTTGGGAATGGCACCGGACACCTCGCCCAGCTCCAGCGTGACGGAGGCCACCTCCGTCAGGCCGTTGTCCGCGCCCACGCGCTCCACCGTCTTAATGGTGTGAAATACGATACCCAGCTCGTGCATATCACTTGGTCTTTTTGGCGCGGCGGGCGGCCTTCTTGATCTTGATCTCCCGCTTGACCATGTAGGGCAGGATGGCCTTCATCTTATCCTCGCAGGCGTACATGGTGCTGCACTCCGGCCGCTCCCGGTGGAGGTGGATGGCGTCAAAGGCGCACTTGGTGGTGCAGACGCCGCAGCCGATGCACTTGTTGGGGTCCACCACGCTGGCGCCGCAGCCCAGGCAGCGGGCCGTCTCGGCCTTGACCTGCTCCTCCGTGAAGGCGATGCGCTCGTCGCGGAACGTCCGCCGCAGCGCCTCGTTGTAGCCCACCCGCTGCCGGGGCGTGTTGTCGTAGCTGTCCACGGCGATAAGGGCGTTCTTCTTGTCCAGCTCGATGAACTGGCGGCGGTCACGGCCGATGGTCAGGGTCGCGCCCTGCACGAAGCGGTGCAGGCTGACGGCGCCCTGCTTGCCGGCGGCGATGGCATCGATGGCGAACTTCTGCCCGGTATAAACGTCGCCGCCCACGAACACGTCCGGCTCCGCCGTCTGGTAGGTGACGGGGTCGGCCTTGGCGGTGCCGTTGGGGTTGAACGCCACCTGCGTGCCGGCCAGCAGCTCCTTCCACTCCACCTTCTGACCGATGCAGAACAGCACCGTGTCGCAGGGGGCCATCTGCAGCACCGACTCGTCATAGGCCGGGGCAAAGCGGCCCTGCTCGTCCTTGACCCGCAGGCACTTCTTGAAGGTAACGGACACGGCCCTTCCGTTCTCGGCGGACACCTCCACGGGACCGAAGCCGGCGTGGACGGCGATGTCCTCCCGCTCGCACTCGGTGCGGTCCTCCTCGCCCATGGGCATCTCATCGTAGGCCTCCAGGCAGTACAGGCTGACGCTGTCCGCGCCGCAGCGCACGGCGGTGCGGGCCACGTCGGCCGCGATGTTGCCGCCGCCGATGACCACCACACGGCCCGTCAGCTTCACATCCGCGCCGCTGTTGACACGGCGCATGAAGTCGATACCGGCCTCCACGCCTGCCGCATCGCCGCCGGGAACGGGCAGTCTGCCGCCGGACTGCAGGCCCACGGCCACATAGAAGCCCTTGTAGCCCTCCTCCCGCAGCTGCTGGATGGTGATGTCCTTCCCCACCTCCACGCCGCAGCGGAACTCCACGCCCAGCTGGCGCAGCACGTCGATCTCCGCCTCCACCACGTCCTTTTCCAGACGGAAGGAGGGGATGCCGTTCATCAGCATGCCGCCGGGGCGGCTCTCCTTTTCAAAGACGGTGGGACGGTAGCCCTTCTCTGCCAGATAGTAAGCGCAGCTCATGCCGGCGGGGCCGCCGCCGATAATGGCGATCTTCTCCGTAAACTCGCCGTCCACCTTGGGGATGACCTTCTCCGGGACGAACCGCGTCTCCGCGTCCAGATCCTGCTGGGCGATGAAGCGCTTCACCTCGTCGATGGCCACGGCCTGATCCACGGTGCCGCGGGTGCAGGCGTCCTCACAGCGGCGGTTGCAGATGCGGCCGCACACGGCGGGGAACGGGTTCTCCCGCTTGATAAGGGCCAGCGCCTCCCGGTACTTGCCCTGTGCCGCCAGCTTCAGGTAGCCCTGCACGGCGATGTGGGCGGGACAGGCGGTCTTGCAGGGGGCGGTGCCGGTGTCGTAGCAGTTGACGCGGTTCTTGTCGCGGTAGTCGATGCTCCACTTCTCCGGGCCCCACTTTACCTCGTCAGGCAGCTCGGCACGGGGGTACTGGATGAAGCCGTCCTTGGTGCACAGCTTCTGGCCCAGCTTCACCGCGCCGGCGGGACAGTTCTCCACGCAGCGGCCGCAGGCCACGCACTTCTCGCTCTCCACCGCCGCCACATAGGCGCTGCGGGACATGTTGGGGGTGTTGAACAGCTGGCTGGTGCGCAGGGCGTTGCAGACGTTGACGTTGCAGTTGCAGATGCCGAAGATCTTCTGCTCGCCGTCGATGTTGGTGATCTGGTGGACGAAGCCGTTGTCCTCCGCCTTTTTGAAGATGTCCATGGCCTCGTCATAGGTGATGTACTCGCCCCGCTGGGTCTGCACCACATAGTCGGCCATATCGCCCACGGCGATGCACCAGTTCTCCACGTCGTCGCCGCAGCCCTCGCCCAGCTTCTCCCGGCTGGCCCGGCAGGAGCACATGCTCTTGGCGTACTTGCCCTCGTACTTGTGGAGCCAGTAGGAGATCTTCTCCAGGCCGATGGCCTCCTGCTCCGTCTCGATGGCCTTCTCCACGGGGATGACGTGCATGCCGATGCCGGCGCCTCCGGGAGGCACCATGGGGGTGATCTTCTCCAGCGGCAGCATGGTCATGCGCTCGAAGAATGCCGCCACCTCCGGGTGCTGGTCGATCTGGCTTTTCCGCATGTTCAGGAACTCGGCGCTGCCGGGTACGAACAGGGGCAGGACATAGCGCTTTTCGTGGTCAGGGTTCTTGCCGTCCAGATTCTCCCAGTGGTACTCAATAAGGCCCAGCCACGCCATGTCGTCCAGCAGCTTCTGCAGCGGCTCCCGCTCCAGCTTCGTCAGTGCCATCAGCTGCTCGATGGTCTTGGGCTTGCGGACGCCCATCTTCAGGGCCACGTCCACCATCTCGTCTGTGACCACGCCGTCCAGACCCCAGTATTCCGGGTCATCCACGGTGGTCTTGAGGCCGATCCGGTTGGTGATCATGGCGCCCAGCTTCAGCAGCTTCTCCCGGGGCGGCCGGTCGGGACAGGGGATCTTGAACGGGAGCTTCTCCTCGTCCAGCGGGAAATTGGTGGGCTTGCTGCCGTTGATATCTCGCATCTCTCTTTCCTCCGTTATCTGCTGCTCCGACCAGCCGCTTGCCCCGGCGGGCGGGAGCGCGTAATGATTTTGTGCCTATTGTCCCTATAATACCAACTTTTTCAGCAAAATCCTATTGACTATTCGCATAAAGTTGTGTACCCTGTTTGTATGGTCTTGGTCTGACCAAGGGAGGATGATGTGCATGGCATTCCGTGAGATCGTGGCGCCCACCGTGAAGGAACTGTTCGTGCAGCAGCTGGAGGGCATGATCCTGTCCGGCGAGCTGCGCCCCGGCGACCGCCTGCCCACGGAGCGGGAGCTGGCGGACGAGATGAAGATCAGCAAGACCGTGGTCCACGAGGGGCTGCGGGAGCTGCACCGCCTAGGGTTTCTGGACATCGCGTCCCGCCGGGGCGTGACGGTGGCGGACTACGCCCAGACCGGCAGTCTGGAGACGCTGCGGGCCATTATGGATTTCCACGGCGGCATCCCCGACCGGAAAACGGCCCTGAGCATCCTGCGTCTGCGGTACTATCTGGAGGCCCCGGCCATGGAGGAGCTGGCGGCGCTTTACCCGGCGGTGAGGAGCGTCTCCATCGTCCCGGTGGGGCTGACGAAATTCCGCCCTCCGGGCCCTGCAGCGGCAGGCGGAGGAGGCCGCCGCCCGGAGCACCGAGGACTTCGCCCAGGCGCTGTTCCGCTATCACAGGGGCATCACGTTCCTCAGCGGCAACACCATCACGCCCCTGATCTTCAACGCCTTTACCACGGTGAATCTGGCCTTCTGGCAGGAGTATATCGCGGCGGAGGGCACGGCCCGATGTCTGGAGACGCTGGAGCGTTTCACCGACTGCATCGGCGCCGGAGAGGGCGCGGCGGCGGCAGAGCTGCTGCGCACGGGCATCCAGCGCTTCTGCGGATATGTGGAGTAAAAGAGGCCGACAAATCGGGATTTGCGGGAGGTGTTAGAATGAAGTGCCCAGTATGTGGAAATGAATTTAAAAAGGGTGTTATTGAGGCAAAGGATGTAGGGAGTTTAACTCAATCGCTTACAATGCTAACTTGGTATCCAGAGAAGTATAAAGGAAAATTAGTAAAGAAAAATACCATCAGTCTTAGATTGAAGACGGATGGATATTACTGTGATGAATGTATGATGGTATATGCGGCATTTGAAGAAAAATAAGAAGCCGAATTTCGAATGAAGCATGACGGAACAGAAAATGAAATTAGAAGTTATAAAGGAGAAACGCTATGGGATTATTTGGTAAAAGCAAAAAAGAGCGAGAAAAAGAGTATATGAACAGATTAGATGTTCCATTATGTTTAAAAGAAGACTTTGAATTGATTATTGATGATGTATTTACAATTATGGGGGTTGGAACAGTTGCCACAGGAAACATATCAACAGGAATGTGTAGAGAAGGAGAAAATGCGTGTGTTTATAAAACAAATGGAGGTGTATTAGAGACTATAATTACTACCATCGATATACATACAAAAGAACGAAAATCAAATGGTTGTGGATATAAAACAGAACATGTTGGACTTGGGTTAAGAGGAGTTTCTAAGGAACAATTAGAAAAAGGAGATAGAGTGATTGTAAAGAATGCCAATATGTATGGAATGTAATTACAAATTCCAGTTTATCCGCCCGCTGAGCCGGATCATCCGCATTACGCAGGGATAAACTTCTTCAAGAGAGCCGGCGCAGGGAATTCCCTGCGCCGGCTCTCTGCTATACTCCTCACTTGATCGCTTCGCCGAGCACCTGACGCAGCAGGTCTGTCACGCCCTGCGCGGCTTGGATGGTGGCGATCATCAGCAGGTCGCCATCCACCTCCGACCAGTTGAGGTCATGTCCCGCGCTGCGGATAAGCTGCGTCAGGAACGCCCGCTGGGTGCGCCCGTTGCCCTCGCGGAAGGGATGCAGGTAGTTGGTGGTGCAGTAAAAGTCAGTGATCTCCTCCACGAATGCGTCATGGGGCAAGCCCTTGAAGTAATTCTGCTCCTTCAGCCGGTCAAAAATCAGCTTGGCCTGCGGTTCGATCTCCCCGGCGGGACAGAAGTCTGTCCCTTTCTTGCTGAGGTTCACCGTGCGGATCTGCCCCGCCCAATCGTACAGGTCAGAGAAAAGAAATTGATGGATCGCCTTGTAGTGGGCAAAATCAAAAACGCCTTCCAGCGGGCATTGTTCCAGCTTGGAGGCGTTGACATAGGTGGCGAGAGCCTCCGCCTCTTGCAGCGCGGCCTCGTCATGGATATGCAGTTTGTTCACCAGCACCGTTGTGCCGGGGTAGCAGTTGTCCTGAATGGGATCGATGCTGTACGCCATATCATCGTCACCTCTCGGCTGGTTTGGAAAAACGCCGCAGCAGCTCCGCCGTGGTCACCTCGCCACGCAGTACACGCTGGCACTGCTCCCGCATCTGAGGCGTTACCTGACAGCCCTCCATGCGGACGGAGGCCTCCGCGTTCTTCATGGGAAGTGTATATCGTTTGTCGCTGCTCTTGCACATAGAAAAACTCCTCGCGTCATCCGCGAGGAGTCTGGAGCTTGTGGCCGGATTCGAACCGGCGACCGCTGGTTGTTCATAAGGATAACAGGGTGTTCTGGTAAAGCTGTGGTTGTTAAGGGAATTATGGCATGGTTACTTGAATAAATCCAGATACTTTCCCTTGCCTGTCAATAAGCAGTGCCAACTAAATCAGCTCTTTTAGCGCAAGATTTATACGCTTCTGTTCAACATCAATTTCAATGATTTTAACAGAAATCGTTTGATCAAGCACAAACAATGTAGCCAGATGCTCACTGGGTAAAAAGTCATGTGATATCTTACTTATATGCAGCAACCCTTTGTAGTTTTTGCTCTTACCAAATTTGACAAAAACGCCATAGGGAACAACCCCTGAAACAATTCCATCTACGCAGTCATCGACATGATAATTATCCGCAATAAATGCATTCCACCAGGAAGGTATGTTGGCTTGGCCAAGCGTGCCGGAGCCATTCTGTGCCTCAATTAACCTGATTTTCCTTGTTAGCTTCTCATGCGTTTGCTTAGCTTGGATTGCGAAATGCGAGATAAACCGTCCAAAAGAAAATTCGCAGATTTCTAAGCCGAAGTTTATTTTTGTTGCATCTTCTGCATCAAACTCGACACATGCTTTTGCTGTCTGAATGAGCCCCATCTGAACTACGTGTTTTACTCCAGGACGCAGTCGCTCAAAGTTACTTTTTATGGCCTCAAACAATTCTTTTCCAAATTCATTTATAGTTTGACTTAATTGAGTTCTTCTTTTTGCAATTGTATCATAACTGCGCAGATTCATGTCGTAATATGTACAGTAACTTGTTCCCAATGCAAAGAACTGCAAATACTGCGTTGATGTTTTCTTGTGACCGTTGGCCTTGCTAAAGAATTCTCTAATAAAGTTCACTGCATCAGACTTGCGATCCTCCTGTTGCCATAAATATTCAACATACTGGTAAGCAATATGAGCATCGTCCTTAAAAAGCGGAAGATATTCGCAAAACAGTTCACTTGCTGCCTTGGGATTTAGGTCATGAATAGCGAGATAACTGGCAGCATTTATCAAAGCCTGCCTGCGTAATTTGAAGGGGCACTCTTTCAGTTTTAGTACACGTCTATATTTACTAATTATTTCAACAACGTTTCCTGTGATTCTGGACTGATCCGCCTCTTGAAGCATGGCTTCTTCAATCGTTACACTGATTTCTTTTCCACCCAAACTTTCAATCAGCCGTCTTATTGCCTCTTTCCGTGGTTCGCCCAGACTTGAGTATCTGTCCTGCATCATTAACAGCAGCTCTTGCGCATATACGCGTCCTTGGGTATCGTTATAACGTTCAATAACCAGTTGATTTACCAACTCATCTATTGCAGATTCAAATTTATCATCATCCAGAATTTCCTTTTGTAATATGTACCGCAGCATATCAAAGCGGAACAAAAGGTCATCATTTACAACAGGAGGAATTGTTGCAAAGACTGTTTTTGCTGTTTCCGTAAGATAATCGAAAACTCTGCCGTATAAGAAGTCTTGGGCATCCGAGCCACTGTGAAGCGAAGAAAATGTGGTGCCTTGCATTCCGTTCTGCATATACAGATATGCTAACTGATAAATAAAAATGGGACGCCCATTCGTGGCTGCCAATATCTTCTCGGAGATACCACTTTGTGCAAGTTCTTTTTTCAGCGATCCGCTTAATTCAGGACACTTCGAATCAATAATTCCCTGCAAGAAAGTACACGTCGCCGTTGCATCAAGTTCCCCTGTTGGGATTGGTGTTCCTATGGATAAACGCAAATTTCTTGTGGTAAGAACAACTTTGTGGTGATTAATGTCTAATTCTTTTAAAAATTCGCTAATTTTCTTCTTTTCTTCATCGAGAAATGTCTCATAGTCATCAATTACGATGAGAAGCTTACCCATGTACTCCTTTATAAGTTTTTCAGCTCGTTCTAAGTCACCACTTTCAACTTGAAACTCCACATCCGGATAAACAGTATGAATAATAGTTTCAATAATCTCACTATATCGCCGGACATATTTTGAACTATTCTTTGCAATTTTTCCTGTTACAGGGTTATATATTCGATCCTTGGCGGTAACAAAGACAATATACGAAAAGTGCATTTCTCTACTACAGAAGAGTTTCTGACAGACATATTGGATACATGCTGTTTTTCCAACGCCGCCATGTCCCCATAGAGTGGCAGCTACATTTGATTTGTTTTTAAGCAAAAAATCCAACACAATTTTCGAAAAGCCAACATCTTGATATGTTTGGTAATTACACTCAAATTGGTTCATTACCGTTCCATTCATACCAACTTCTCGATACTCATCACACTCACTATAACGTGCAAATTCAGAATAGATCTCATATATTTCTGGTTTATTGCCAAACAAGGGGCAGAGTTTTATTTGTCCAGTTAATGAATCGCTTAGTGAGCTAAATACATATTCTTGAAAATCAACTCCATTTCGTTTCAGTGTGATGAAAGGTGACAGCTTGTAGTATTGATTATTAATTTGAATGTAGGTTCTTGGAAACTCCTCTTCATGAGGGCATGTTTCTTGAGGGCATATCCAACGGCTCTTCTGCCCAGTTACATCGATTCGAATGCCATAATATTGGTCATGGTCCTTCTTTTCAATAACAACCAGAGAACAATTCTCTTTTATAAACGGAATTGAGCCCACTAACCCATCATAGAAGGGGGACAGAATACCAACCAAATCGGAAGACAATGTATACCCGTGGCCTATTTTTACATTTCTAATTCCCGGGTAATCTACGATCAAAGATCGAGATTTTTTGCTCTGCAATACTTCTTTGTGCCTGTCTAACGATGTTATAGCAGATACAACATCCCCAATCGTCATACGATCAAAACTTGCAACGATACGTCTCCGGTCGTCAATCAACAAATCCTCGCCGTTCTTATTCCATAAATAACCTACAAGGAGGAAAAGCACATATTCAATTCTTTTTCTTAGTGATACAACATACTCATAGCTATCCTCCTCACAAATCGCAATGTCATTATTCACTCGATTAAGAATGTAGTCCATGTACCTATCCCCTTATCTTCATTTAATTACTTTTTAATTGTACACCTCGGTGCAGTCCACAAGCAAGAAAAGACATAAAAATTTCTACAAAAAATAACAAGCATTTGCGGAGCATTGCTTTGGGAATTGTGATATGAGTATGAAAAAGCAGGGAGGACTTATTCCAAGCCCTCCCTGCTGCATTTCTCTTACGCCGTCTGGACCTCCCGCTGCGTTGGCGCGGCCTTGATGACCTCACCCTCGCAGCCGCCCTCGGCTTTTCTGCTGATCAGTCCGATAAATTTATAGTAGATGTCCACCTGCTGCGTTTTGATGCCATCCGGGCCGACTACTTTTTCATGCACCACGATTTTCTCAATCAGCTCGTTAAGAATATACGGTGTCAATTTCTGAATGTTCGTGTACTTCCAGATCAGAGGGATGAATTGTTGGATGTTGTTGTAGACCTCATCGTTCTTGGCAATCTCCGCCGCCAATTCTTCCCGCCTGCTACGCAGCTCGATCTGTTCCCGCTCGTACTTGGGAGCCATTGCTTGATACCGTTCCTCGCTGATTTTCTCCAGCGCCACATCTTCATAGAGTTTGTTGAGAATTTTTGTCAGCTCATCCAAGCGTTTATCCACCTTTTTCAGTTCTCGGCGGCAGCGCTCAACATCTGCTTTTTGCCGCTCTTCTTTGACTGCCATCAGCATGTCCATGTAGTCCTGCACATGGCGGCGGGCTTCCAGCGCATTGCGGCGAATATCCTCCAGTACCAGGCGGTTCAATGTCACCCACCCGATGGCGTGGGAGGTACAGCGTTCTTTGCCGTAGTTTTTGTATACCCAGCAAGAGAAGCCGGTGTACCGTCCCTTTCTCTTGTCGTAGCTGACGTTCAGCGATGAGCCGCAGTCAGCGCACTTCACCAGTCCCGCAAAGGGCTGAATCTCGCCGGTTCCGTTTTCCCTGCGCCGTGCTTTCATCATCTGATGCACGGTGTCCCACAGTTCCTGTGTGATGATAGCCTCATGGGTATGCTCCGCAACCACCCACTCCGACTCGTCTGCAGCAATGCGGTGCTTATCGAAGAAGCCTTTGGTTTTGGTTCGACCGAACACCACCTTGCCGAGATACACGGGGTTGTCCAGAATCATCCGCACGGAGGTAGCATGCCAGTCAAAGGGTTTTCGCCAGTAATCACTGTTTTTATAGTAGTCAGGATTGTTCTGATTGAAGTACGCCTGGGGATTGAGGATTTTTCGCTCCCGCAGGATCTTCGTCATGCGCACGTACCCAATACCGTCAGCGAACATTTGGAAAATACTTTTCACCACTTCGGCGGCTTCCGGGTCGACGATCAGGTGATGCCGGTCATTGGGATCTTTGAGATAGCCAAAGGGCGCGCGGCTGCCGATAAACATCCCGCTTCCAGCTCGCGCCCGATGTGCTGCTTTGGTCTTGGTGGATGCCTGCCGCGCGTAGAGCGAGTTGATGACATTGGTCATCGGCAGCATCAGATTATCCAGGCCATTCTTGGAATCAACACCCTCCGCCACCGCAATGAAGCGGATTCCCTTTTCCTCGAAGTAGTGTTCAATGTACAGTCCCATCTGCGCATACTCACGGCCAAAGCGGGACAGGTCTTTTACGATGACCGTGTTGATTTTCCCGTTCTCGATGTCATCGATCATGCGCTTAAATTCCGGGCGTTCGAAGTTTGTCCCGCTCCATCCGTCATCGCAATAGTAGTCGGCAATGCGGATGTTATGCTCTTTGCAGTACTGCGTCAGCAGCGTTTTCTGTGTTTGGATGCTACCGGATTCCCCGGCGCTGCCATTGTCCTGACTCAGTCGGCAATAGATTGCTCCGTTTTCCTGTTCCATCAAGTGTCCTCCTTCTCATATGGTTCAGACACACAATACCCACGACGGTCAGGAATAGCCATATCCAAACCCACTGAAGTTTCATTCGTAAGTTTGTCCAGTTCAGACGAACGAAAGTCTCTTTTTATGAGTTCGGCCATCTTGTTTCGGATCTCTACATCTCCGCCGTAGTGACTGACGGTCACATATCTGACGCCGTGGATAACGGTAACATTTTTCAAGCAATCGCCTTCGTATAAAAACACCTTAAAGACCTCCCATCGTTTGCTGCTGTTCTTCGTTCTTCTGCTCTGTATTCTCCTGTGCCTTGTGTGTTAACACAATGGCGGTACCTGCGAGGGCGCCGAGCACCACACCAACATTTTCAGCTTCCTGCTTTGCCTGAATGCGTCGACGCTTTTCTTCGGTATCCCCACTGTCATCGTCCGCCATTTCCTCCAGCAGCTCAAGACCGCACAGTCCAGTGCGAAGAGCAGCTGTCAAAAGAGTAGGCTTCGCACATTGCTGAGTACCGTCGCCGCACCGTACCACACTGCCAGCACCGCCGCGATCAAAACCAGTATCAGTGCGATCCATTTGACCGGCGTAAGGAAGTAGAAGTCTGGGAGCCAGTCCAACCATTTGCAGGTACGCTTCGCGTTCTTCTTCCCAGCCTGTTCCAGCAGCCGGTTGATCTGCGCCAATGATTTCTGTGATTCCGTCAGTGAGTTCTGCACCGTTGTCAGATCGATGTAGCTTTTCAGTCCGGGAAGCACTTTCCTGATCTCCTCCAGCTCCCAGTAGACTTCTTTCATCTGCCGTGTCAAACTCGTCAGTGCTTCTGGCAGTGGGCACTGAATTACGATAGGCGTCACTGGCTGCGTTATGGGATTCGGCTCTGTGCTGTTGGGCTGATTCATCTGCTTTAATTCTTTCAGCGTTTTCGTCCGCTCGACGATTGGCAAGTTTTGCTCGTATTCTGAACTCATATTCCATGACCTCCTTAAGATACTTATCCTCGTGCAGCTTGCTGTCGCGGCACTTCATGCCGTCCGGCGTGGTATAGGTAATGCTCTTGCGGCTGCTCTCCCAGCGGACAGCATAGCCCTCGGACTCCATCAGAGAAATGAATTCCGTGCGGCTACCAGCGTATCGCATACACTCATCCACCGTGTTCACCAGCCGCAGCTTCCAGCTCTGTCCTTTGAGTGCGGTGTGATATTCAGCGCCGCCCATGCCGCGGGCATGGCGGTGAACACTGGGCTGGAACACCGGCAGTCCCAGCTCCTGGCAGATGGCATCGTTGCGTTGCTTCAGCTCCTGCACCTGTTCTTTTGCCAGGTGCAGTTTTTTGCCTGTTTCAAAGTTGACCGAGTTGATGATGCAGTGGGAATGGATATGCTCACGGTCAACATGGGTGCAGATGAGGACTTCGCAACCCTCAAAGTATTCTGAGAGCCGCCTCGCCGCTTCGTGCGCGATCACAGGATCGACCGTCTCTCCTTTTGGAAAGCTCTGTACCATGTGGTAGAACATCACACCGCTGCCCTTGTGGTAGAGTGCTTTCGTGTTGAGAAATTCATCGTAGGCTGTTTGCGGCTGGCAGTTGATACCGCTTATGAGTTGCTCGCCCTCCCATAAGGTTTTCTTTTCCTGCATGACGTAGAATATCACGCCGCCCATCGCACCGCGGGATTGTGTTCCCTTTTTGTAGTTCACAAAATGTACGACCGCGATAACGCTCACCGCCCTTCCGCCAGTGTGCGCAGAGCAGCATTGACCTCGGCCAGTTCCCGGGCGGCATTGTCCAGACTGATGATCTGCACCTTGCCCATGTTGGCCAAGACGGTCAGACGATTGAGGTTGCTGCCGATGCCCTTGAGCTGCCGGAGCAGTTCCTTTTGCTCATCGATGACGATGATTTGTTTACCGAGGCAGCAGGCAGTGACATAGTCGCTCATAGACATTCCAGATTTTGCCGCCAGTATCTTGATTTTCGTGCGGTTTTCAGAAGTCATCCGAGTGCTGAATTTAATATCCTTTTTCATACTATTTTCTCCAATCGTAGATATAAAGTGGGTATGGGCTTCTGCCCGAAAATGGGGTGTGGGGCCTTGTCCCGGCGTTTGGCAGGGAGCCGGCTGCGCCGGTGACCAGACAAACGCGATGCTGGCCCCTCCTAAAGGAGGGAAAAATCTCCCCGCCAGGGCTTTTTTAAGATTTCGGCCAAAAGCGGCCCCTGACGGCCTCCCTGCTGGCCTGCGGGAGGTTTACCCGGCTTTCCCGGAAAAGCCCCGCAAACCGCCAACAAACCGCCTTCAACGGCTTAACCGTCCCGTGACAGCTGTGACGGCTGTGACAGGAAATTTGCCACTGGCGCTGTCTCGGTTTTGCCGTCATTCCCGTCACTGCCGTCACTCCCAAAGCAGAGAATGCTCAGTGTGCGGGAATCCCTGGTGCGGTGAGCCGCAATGTGGATTCCGTTTTGCTCCAGCTCTCCCGCGTACTTCACCAGCTTCTTGGAGAGGACGCTGGGCAGGATGCTCTCTCCCGTCCGTGCTTCCAGCAGTTCGCTCAGCTCCGTGGCCGTCCCCTCGAAGCTGTGCAGCCCTTTCAGGAAATCAGAGAGGAAAGTTACCTCCGGGTCAACACCCGGAGCGTCCTCCTCCACTGGCTCTGTCAGCACCCAGGTGTGGGTGTCCTTTTGAAAGCGGAGCGGCAGCTCCCGGTACTCAATGTCCCGGCCCGTGCAGTACAGTGTGGCCTCGCCGCTGCCCCGCTTGCGCTCCTTCAGCACGAAGCTGGAGTCTGTTGCGCCGCTGATGCCTGTGGTCCCGGAGATCATGTTCAGCGGGTCCTCGTCGTTCATCTTCCGCAGGTGGTGGATGAGCAGGATGGCGATGCCGTACTCATCCGCCAACCGTTTCAGTGCCGTGATGTCCCGGTAGTCGCTGGCGTAGGGGTTGGCGTTCTCACCGGGCTGCCGTACCTTTTGCAGTGTGTCGATGACTACCAGCGCTGTCCCCGGATGCTCCGTCAGAAAGCCCTTTAGCTGTTCCTCCAGTCCGCCGCCGATGCTCCCCGCAAGTGTAGCAAAGTGCAGCGTGTCCGGTGCGTCCTCTGTGATCTGGAACAGCCGATTCTGGATACGGGTGAGGCTGTCCTCCAGGCAGAGATAGAGTACCGTCCCCTTGGTCACTGCGAAGTCCCACACGGATTCTCCCTTCGCAACGCAGAGACAAAGCCACAGCGCCAGCCAGGATTTGCCGACCTTCGGTGCGCCCGCCAGAATGTGCAGCCCCTCCGGCAGCAAACGGTCCATCACGAACCGTGTGGCCGGCAACGGTGTGGATAGTAAGGTGTCCGCGTCAATGGTTTCAAGATTCTTCATATACCATTCTCCTTTCGATATTGTTTTTAGAATTTTTATTTTCTATATTAAATACCATAGCACGGCTGTTGACTTTTGAAAATAGGTAATGTATCATTTCAGTACATACACTATATTGGATCAAATACATTATCTAATTTGAGAGGGTAGGCATATGGGCGTCTTAGGGAAAGACCTATTTGACCTGCAGCGGCCACACACAAATACTAAGGTCGAGTTCGGTGCATTTGGCTATTGGGTGGAGTTTGTTCCTGATCTACAGCCCTATGGAGCGGTGCTAACAGAGGTTTTGAACCTCGATGTCACTCCTTTTCAGGAGCTATTGGACCGTCTAAATGCTGCCGTTCAAGAAAAAAACTATGACGCTGCGCCGCAAGCTTACATGGACATGAAGAAGGGCTTTGGCTCTTTGCCGCTCTACCGGCTGTATCTGGAAGATTTCCGGTTCTTCGGCGATATGGGAGTTGATGCGTTTGTTATCGGCGAAGCACGGGACGCCTTTGCCGAGTCTGTGATTGCGCAGGATAATACACTGCCGGTGTTCATGCAGCAACAAATAAATGACATCCGTTTCATTCAGAAACGGTATGCGTGGTTTCTTGATACGATTTTTGAAGGGCAGATATTTGAAAAGAAAAAAGGCCAGAGAAAAGAATCTCCGGCTCAGTTGATTTATTCGAGTGGATATGATGCTTTTGTCAGTGGTGTTAGCCTTGGTGACGACCCGAATGTAGACGCGCCGCAGGTCAAGACACAGTACCGCATCCGCGGCGCGGGCAAGGAGGCTGAGGTGGTCGAGAAGGTGTACTTCGACCGTCTGCTGGATTTCGTATATGTGGAGTTCATGAAGGGATTGCAGAAAGGCTTTGTCCCTAAGCGCTGCGCCAACTGTGGGCGCTGGTTTTTGCAAACGCCCGGGGCAACGTACTCTTACTGCAGCAATCCCGCACCGGGGATGGACGGTAAGATCTGCCGGGAAATCGGAGCAACGACCAGCTTCCAAGATAAGGTGCGCAACAATGATGTCTGGAAGCTACACCAGCGGGCATATAAAAAATATTTTGCTCGTATAAATGCCGGCACCATGACCAAGCCAGAATTTGAGAAGTGGTCCCGCGAGGCAGAGCGCCTGCGGGACGAAGCTCTGATACAGTATGACAAAGCTAAATCTGTTGAGGAGAAGAAAGACATTGCGGAGAAACTGAAGCGCAGACTGAACAGCCGTTGAAGCCGAGTCTACTCAATCTTGAATAAAAATATTACGACGGACATCTTCTTCGGCTTCATCGCCGAGGAGATGTCCGTCATAGTGTTTTAGCCCGTATGCAAGATCCAGTCCCAGTTTCAGTCCGCAGAGGAAACTGTCCATGGACTGCACGTCCACAAAGTGGTCGTAGTCATCCACCATTTTCAGCAGCAATTTGTGTTCCGGCTTATCGCCCCAGAGAGCGCACGATTGTTGCGGACAGACAATTTCATCGGATGCACATGGGTATGCCCAAGATACATCGCCTTTAGGAAATACCTACCGCACATGGAACAGTACCCACCCCATTTTGATGAGGTGGGTACTGTTTATGATAAAATATAGCTATTGAAACCGATACCCGCGTTCTTGCAGCGAGCTTAGATAACTCATGAAGAACTCGTGCAGATGAAATGATTGGCTATGAAAGCCATCCACTGCATGGAAGGACGCCACGCGGGTTTGTTCATTTGTCCAGACAACATAGCTTTCTATGCTGGACTTAGGGGCAACTGATGTTCCTTTCAATTTTGAGCCTCCCCTTGACCGATATTTGATACCTGGAATGTATCTTGTATCACATGAAGCCGAGTTCCAAAGCCCTCAGTGGCTTCCACGGGATACCGCAGCTCCACGGCGTACATGGTACTCTGACCAGAATAGAAGAATACTTCCAGCATGGATTTACCTGCGCTGTCTGTACCACCAATGCCGCCCTGCTTATCTTCAATCAATTGGAAACCTGTGTTTTGCTCTCGTTCCCATTCCTGCGCCTCCACTAAATTCCGATACCCCAAATGGCGAACGGTCAGAGAAATGTCAGGATTGATGGTAGAAGTCCAACATTTGGCCAGCAAATCATGCTCCAGCATTCGATGATAGGGTGAAGGGTAACTCACATAGAACGGAGGCATCAGAGGGAAGGCTGGGGGAATCAGACGTATCGGATTTTTCTTTGGGATTCGTCAGGAAGCACACCGCTGCCGCAATGCAGGCAATGACAGCCACAGCAACGACCCAGAAAGCAGGCTTTTTGTAATTCAGGACCCCCTTGATTCGCTCCTTTACGCCCACTTCCCCAAAGGCCAGCGGACAGGCGGAGATCAGCCTGCGAGGAATACTACAGGAGAGCAACGCCATGGAATAGGCCTTCTTGGCTTCGACATCCATATTACAAATGACCTTTTCATCACAGGCAAGCTCAATATCCCGGCAGAGCAGAATATAGGCGACCCAGCAGAAGGGATTGAACCAGTAGACAGTCAGAATCGCCCACCCCAACGGCTTCCACCAATGGTCGTGACGAGAAAGATGCGCCTGTTCGTGAGCAATCACACTTTGCATCTGGACCTCGTCCATATCAGAGGGAAGATAAATACGAGACCGGATGACACCGAGAATAAAAGGCGTCTGGATGTGATCGCAGAGATATAGATTATCCCGCTGCCGGACAGCTTCGCAGACGACTCTGCGCAGACGGAGATAGCTGATAACCGCATATATGACCAATGCAATCACACCGACGAACCAGACAATACTGGCAATATAGGTCCATACATACAGGGGATTGATGCCGCCTACCGGAGAAGCGGCAAATGTCTCTCCCATCACAGGATTTACAGCGTTGTCGATTATGGTAACACCGCTGTCGATGGAAGGATTCGGGACAAATTGTACCACATCAGGGCGAATGGTTTCGGGGCTTGGAATCAAGCTCAATGCGCTCTCAATGGAAAGCGGGCAAAGCAGGCGAATTCCAACCAGTGCCCACAGAATACAGTGAATCCACTTTGGTGCCCGTTTCAGCACGACTCGAAGCACAATGACCGCCAGAATCAGCCAGCTGGCTGCAATGCTCATATTGAGCAGTTTCAGAAACAGGGCTGTCATATCAATGCTCCTTCCCGAATTGATCAATCATCTGCTGGATTTCTGCTACTTCCTCTGCGGTCAGAGACTTCCGCGTGGTGAAGGCGGCCAAAAAGGCAGGGAGTGAGCCAGCAAAGGTCTCCTCCACAAACTGCTCGCTCTGCACGGCGGAAAACTCGCTTTTGGAAAGCACGGAGGTGACGAGGCCGTCCTGATTGCGGAAAATGCCCTTCTCACACAACCGGCGCAGGACAGTGTAAGTAGTGGACTTCTTCCATTCCAGTTCCTGTGCCGCCAGTTTCACCAGTTCCGTAGAATTCACCGGCTCGTGATTCCAAATCAAATCGGCGAATTTCGCTTCGATTGCGCCTAATCTCATATCACCCATCATTGGTACCTCCAGGCGGTTTACAATTTGTAGCCCACGTTTTGAGTTTACAGCAAGTAAACCAAACTGTCAAGAGAATCAATATAATAATTTTTCTGGTTGCTTGGAAAGCAGCTCAAGTCGTTATCCGATAATTTGAGCGGATTTTGATCGATCTGTAGTTTGCAGTATTCGCAGCAAGTCGTTTGTCAGCAGTGCATAAGCAATGCTCCCCAGATCATTATTCGGATAAAGAACGACGGACATCTTCTTCATCGCCGAGAAGATGTCCGTCGTAGTGTTTCAGACCGTATGCAAGATCCAGGCCCAACTTCAGACCGCAGAGAAAGCTGTCCATGGACTGCACGTCCGCAAGGTGGTCGTAGTCATCTACCAATTTTAGTAGCAGCTTGTGTTCCGACTTGTCCAACCGCTCCGTCAATCAGTGGTGGCAGGAGCTGATTTCTGATTGAAGTTCTGCCTGCTCCAGCGGCGTGTAAAAGTTGTGATAGAGTGTTTCAAGCAGCTTGTTCATGTTCCTCGCCTCCTTGTAGCAAGACACAATAGCACAGAGCACAGGAAATAGCTACTATATAATATTTTTCTTGCAATTTTGCAAATTGTTTGCTACTATTCAACCATGGAAACCATGGTGACCATGGCTTTGATCAAGATGAATCAAAATGGAGATGACCGTTCAGATGAAAACATTTCATCCGATTAAATCAACTTTCGTTGATGCAAGTGCACCGCATCCTGCAAATACTCGGTACAGGGTTTCTGTGGGAAATGAGTTTTTTGAAAATGTGCCACAAACCGTTGTGGTAGTTCAAATGGTATACAACGGCAAAGTTGAAGGGAGAAAAAGTCCGGCATTCCCAGCCAACTCCGATGATTTTTTTCGAGTGAGTCAAGCCGCTAATGAGCTCATTGGCTCGTTAGAACAGGGGAGGAATCAGTAATGAGTGAAGAACTTCGCCAGACAATCCCGCAAAGCATCGGCAAGTACACATATTTGAAATTGGGCGAAACGACCATTAAGCAATTGATGGAAAATGATCTTATTCCTAAGCGTTCCTATAAGGGGCTTTTGAGGAAAAAGCCGGATGGCATTGTTTTCTTTCAAAAGTCAGTTAAGGCAGTAGTAGAGTATAAGGCCCCGGAGAAGCTTCGCAGCGAAATAGATGTACGCAAGGCAATAGAGCAAGAACTGGATGTTGCAAAGGCGCTTTGTAAGATACTTATAGTAACTGATGGTCAACACACGTATTGGATCAACGCCTTAAATGGCCAAGAGATTCTTGATACAAAAGGTAATGTAATTAACACCACATTTGATGCTCTAAATGTCAAGAATGTCAACATCCTTGAATACCTAATTGAAGAAATCGACCTTTCTATTGACGAAAGTAATTCTTGTATTCGAAGCTATCAAAATGTTGACCCTACACCGTTGGCCAACAAGTTGTGGCAAACAATTTGGGCAGCAACCGGAAAATCGCCTGTTAAATGCCTTTACAATGTGGTTGAATTATTCATTTTCAAATTTCTCAGCGATCTTCGTGTTTTGCCACAAGATGTTTCGTTTGAAAATGTATACGAAAAATCCTTGGTCAGTCCCGAGGATGCCTTAGACTATTATGCACGTAATACTCGTGTCAAAATAAAACGACTCTTCCCTAAAGGGGCCGATGGCACAACCATTATAAACGGCACAATTTTTGTTGATGAGAATGGAAATGCTAACTTGTCCCAGAGCTATCTTTTTGCATACTCTCTTAAGCACCTGCAAGATTATAGCGAGGAATTCGGTAGCCTTACGAAAATCAGCAAACAATTTAAAACAAAACTGTATGAAAGTTTCTTGAAACAAGAAGTTGAAGCCCTTGGGCAATATTTTACACCTCGAGTTATTGTTCAAGCCGTTATTAGAATGGCCGGCCTTGATGATCCTACATTTTCTTTCAGGGGAAAGCGTATTTGCGATCCTTTCTGCGGCGTTGGCGGATTCTTAATGGAGCTTATTAACTTAAACGAAAATGTGATGAATGCCTTTAGGCCAGACGCTTCTGGACAGATAAATGAAGGCTTTGTGCTGAACGGATTTGATAAGGGATTTGAAAAAGATGATGAGCGCACAATTATCATGGCAAAAGCCAATATGCTTATCTATTTGGCAGAGATATTATTCCAGAATCCTAACTGCACTGAAGAATTTGCAGCTCTGTTTAACCGGTCATTTACTCTATTCAAAGATAACCTTGGTACTTTTGGTTACGTAGAGCCTTTCACTGACTCTGAAAAGCAATATGATTATATTCTGAGCAATCCACCCTATGTTATTAGTGGAACAAAGATAATCAAAGATGAGCTTCGCAAAACAGCAAAGACTAAAAACAAGTACGAAGTTAATGCAGTTGGCCTTGAAAGCTTGGGATTAGAGTGGATTATCAATTCCCTTAAGCCAGGCGGAAAAGCCTTTGTTATAATCCCTGATGGTATTTTGGGCAGAATCGTCACAAGTTCAAAAAATCTTCGTAAATATATCTTAAAGCGCTGCTATTTAGACGCAATTGTTTCTCTTCCCGTTAGAGCATTTTTTGCCAATTATGAGCACACCTATATAATCGCCCTAACCAAAAAGGAAAATCCTGCACTTCAGCAAGACTTCCCGGTATTTACATATCTAATTTCAAATATCGGAGAACGTTTGACAAGCGTACGGCGAGAACCGATTGATGATAATGACCTGCCGGAAATGGTTCGGTTGTTCAAGATCTATAGTTCTGCACGGGCGATGAGCAAAGAAATGCTCGAGCGTGAATCAAAGCGATGCAAAATATTTGATATCCAGATGTTCAAAGATAGTGACCACTGGGTGATTGACCGCTGGTGGACGGAAGATGAGAAAATTGAAATCGGGTTATCGGCGGCACCACAGGCTGTGAGTAAATCCGAAATGGATCGTGCAATTTCTGAATTTCAAGCGGCGCTGAGTAGTTATGAAGATTTTGCGGAGATGATCGAAAAGAGTATTTCTAACTTTAAACGTGTGCAGTTGGGCAACAAAAAACTCTTTAAACTGCATATTGGAAAGCGCGTGCTGAAAAAGAATTTAGCCAAACAAAACGAAACAGGCGTAATTCCGGTCTTTAGTGCCAACGCAATTGAGCCTTTCGGTTACATTCCGGATAAAGGTCACTCCCCAAGCGAGTATAATAGTGTTTTGTGGGGAATTGACGGCAACTTTAACTTTAGCACGATTCCCAAAGGGAGAAAGTATATCACAACAGACCATTGTGGTGTGATTGACATTCTCACTGATGAGATTATTCCCGATTATCTGCTATTTGCATTGTACGAGGAAAAGCGTAACAATGACTTTGATCGGTCATTCCGTGCATCCTTGACCAATATCAAAAAATTTCAAATCCGTATTCCGATAAAAGAAGATGGAACATTCGATATTGAAGAGCAAAATAGAATCGCTGCCGACTACCGTGAACTCTGTAAGCGTAAGGAACGTTTGGACGAGGCAAAAGCAGCGATGGACAGCTTACTTTCGCATTACACGAAATTATAACGAATCACATTCGAGGGGCGACAGCTAAACGGGCTGCCGCCCCTTCTTTTATGTGTGGCGACTTCATCGTTCATTCCATCAATCATTTTGCGTTGATGAATGAGCAATGAAGTGTTACAAAAAAGCATCCGCAGACCTTTTCTGTGATACGGTCTGCGGATGTTTTTAATACAATATAATGCTTTTATCAAAAATCTGTTTCAGCAGATCCGTCACACCCTGGGCGGACTGGATTGTTGCAATCATTAGCAGATCGCCGTCCACCTCAGCCCAGTTTATGTCGTATCCGGCGTTGCGGATGAGTTGCGTAAGGAAAGCCCTCTGGGTACGTCCATTGCCCTCCCGAAAGGGGTGCAGGTCGTTGGTTACACAGTAAAAGTCTACAATCTCGTCCACAAACTTGCCATGAGGTAAGTTCTTGAAGTAGTTTCGCTCCTTGAGGCGGTGGAAAATCAGCTCCGCCTGACGCTCGATGTTTTCTGCGGAACAGAACCGGGTACCCTTCTTGCTGATATCCACCGTGCGGATTTGACCCGCCCAATCGTACAGGTCAGAGAATAGAAAATGGTGGACAGCCTTGTAATGGGTAAAGTCGAAACTGTCTGCTTTGGAATGCTCCATCCATTCCGCGCTGCGGGCAGACACCAGAACTGTTTCCACCTCGTTGAGTTTAGCCTCATCATGGATGTCAAATTTGTTTATCAACACAGCCGTGCCGGGGTAGCAGTTATCGGAGATTGGGTCAAGACTGTATCCCATATTACACCACCTTTGCCGGGCGACTCACGATTTCCCTTACCAAATCTGCAACGGAAACATCACCCGCCAAAAGCCGGACGCAGTCCTTTACTGTCTGCTCTGTTACTTCAAAGCCCTCCATACGGGTGGAAGCAAGGGCGCTTTTCAGGGATGCGTACTCTCGTTCGCTCATGGATTTTTGCTCCTTTCAGATAAGCAAAAATCCATGCCGCAAGGGCATGGATTTTCTTGGAGCTACTGAGCGGACTTGAACCGCTGGCCTGCTGATTACGAATCAGCTGCTCTACCGACTGAGCTACAGTAGCATTTCTTATGAGAATTGGCTCTTTCGCCATACCCTGTTTTTAGTTTACCACACTTTACGCCGTTTGAAAAGGTCATCCTTACGAACAGCCGGCGACCTGCTCATTACGAGTGAGCTGCTCTGCCAGCTGAGCCACACAAGCATCTCTATGAGAATCGGCTCCTCGCCGTACTCTGTTTGTTAGTTTACCACACCTGTGGGTCGGAATGCAATAGCCGCCTTATATAGCATCAGCGACCTGCTCATTACGAGTGGGCTGCCCTGCCAGCTGAGCCACACAAGCATGGTTAAACACCGGATGATAGTATAACATACTCCGCCGCCGCCGTCAACCGTCTTTTTCCTCTCACGGCGAAATAATACATAACGTAATCTTCCCCGGCTGTCGTCCGTTTTTTCCATTTATGCGAAAAAACGCGCTTTTTCCAAGAGCCGGCACTCGTCGTGAATCGGTGCCGCTTTTTCCGTTTCCTCCACTTTTGCCGGACAATTTCGCCCGGTTTCCGCAAGACATCCCCTTTACATATATTTTACATAATCCGACATGACATAATTTTTACAAAGAGTTATCCACAGTTTCCACCGAGTTTTCCACAGCGCTTTTGTTCTTTTATTTTCAACGAATTTCAGGTTATTTCCAGCAATTTTCCAGTTGCGAAAACACAGTCATACCCTGTCGTTATCCCCCGTTTTACTTTACATAACATCATTCTATGCCGCACCGTTTACCATAATGCCAGCTTTTGTGTCGTATCACGGTAAATGAATACCCCGTTCCTTGGGAACGGGGTATTCATTATTCCAATGTGCCCAGGTCCATGGTGGCGTAGGCGTTCAGATCCAGCCCGGCCGTACGGCCCGCCCGGTACTCGTAATAGCCCTGGGCGCCGATCATGGCGCCGTTGTCGCCGCACCAACGCAGCGGCGGCAGAAACAGCTCCACACCTGCCCGGCGGCAGGCCCGCTCCAGATCGGCGCGGATGACGGAGTTGGCCGCCACGCCGCCGGCTGCCACCAGCTTGGTGTGGCCCGTCAGCTCCAGCGCCCGCATGGCGCGGGGTACCAACTCGCCTGATACGGCACAGGCGAAATCCCGCGCCAGCGCAGGGGCGTCCAGCGCCTCCCCCTTCTGCTGGGCGTTGTGGATAATGTTCAGCGCGGCGGTTTTCAGGCCGGAGAAGCTGACGTTGTACTTGCCCTCCACATGAGGCACCGGCAGACGGTAGGCTTTCGGGTCGCCGGTCTTGGCGGCGTTGGCGCGGGCCACCTCCTCCACCTCGGGCATGACCTCGTAGCCCTCGGGATGGGCCAGCACCAC
>ENA-OOZY01000271-OOZY01000271.1-human-gut-metagenome-genome-assembly--contig:-NODE-271-length-42561-cov-8.944337_pt1 | contig 42561 bp, 38 predicted proteins | sample MGYA00241047_ERZ501410 | MGnify/ENA primary metagenome ERZ501410 (study PRJEB25962, sample SAMEA2042621) | human gut metagenome | biome: human gut; feature: human-associated habitat; material: faeces... | reverse complement strand
CAGCCACCTGGTGGTGCAGTACGGCGGCTCGATGAACGCCAAGAACGCGGCCGAGCTGCTGGCCCAGCCCGACGTGGATGGCGGCCTGATTGGCGGAGCCTCCCTGAAGCCTGCGGACTTCGTGGAGATCATCAACGCCGCCAATCAGGACTGAACCCAACAGGAGGAAGGCATGAACAAAACTCCGACGACTCTTATCATCATGGACGGCTTCGGCATCGCGCCGCCGGCGGACGACAACGCCGTCACGCTGGCCAATACCCCGGTGCTGGACGGCCTGTTCCGTGACTATGCCCACACCACCCTGTCCGCCAGCGGACTGGACGTGGGTCTGCCCGCCGGGCAGATGGGCAACAGCGAGGTGGGCCACACCAACATCGGCGGCGGCCGCGTGGTGTTCCAGGACCTGCCCCGCATCAGCCGCGCCATTGAGGACGGCAGCTTCTTCCAGAACGAGGCCTACAACAAGGCCATGGACAACTGCCTGCAAAACGGCTCCAGCCTGCACCTGTACGGTCTGCTGTCCGACGGCGGCGTCCACTCCCATATCGACCACCTGTACGCGCTGCTGCAGATGGCAAAGGACAAGGGGCTGCACCGCGTGTATATCCACTGCTTCCTGGACGGGCGGGACGTGTCCCCCACCAGCGGCAAGGGCTTTGTCCAGGCGCTGGCCGACAAGTGTGCTGCTCTGGGCGTGGGTAAGATCGCCACGGTCATGGGCCGCTACTACGCCATGGACCGCGACAAGCGCTGGGAGCGCGTGCAGATGGCCTACGACGCCATGGTGTACGGCGAGGGCAACCACAACGCCGATCCCGTGGACGCCGTGGCCCGCAGCTACGCCAACAACGTCACCGACGAGTTCGTGGAGCCGGTGGTGTGCGACAGCGAGGGCACCATCAGCGACAACGACAGCGTCATTTTCTTCAACTACCGTCCCGACCGGGCCCGCGAGATTACCCGTGCCATCGTGGACCCCGACTTTGACGGGTTCCAGCGGGAGTACTTCCCCACCACCTATGTGTGCAACACAGAATACGATGCCTCCATGCCCAATGTGCTGGTGGCGTGGCCCCGCATCGCCGTGAAGAACGGACTGGGCGAGTACCTCAGCAGCATGGGCATGACCCAGCTGCGCATCGCCGAGACGGAGAAATACGCCCATGTGACGTTCTTCTTCAACGGCGGCGTGGAGAAGCAGTACCCCGGTGAGGACCGGGTGCTGGTGGCCTCTCCCAAGGTCGCCACCTACGACCTGCAGCCGGAGATGAGCGCCGTGGAGGTCTGCGACAAGTGCGTGGAGCGCATCGAGTCCGGTGCCTATGATGTCATCATCCTGAACTTCGCCAACTGTGACATGGTGGGCCACACCGGCGTGCTGGAGGCCGCCATCAAGGCGGTGGAGACGGTGGACACCTGCGTGGGCCGCGTGGTGGAGGCCACCCTGAAAATGGGCGGCATCGCCATGGTCACTGCCGACCACGGCAACGCCGAGGACATGAAGCAGCCTGACGGCAGCCCCATGACCGCCCACACCACCAATCTGGTGCCCTTCATCCTCTGCGGCGCCGGCACGGAGCTGCGCCCCGGCCGTCTGGCCGACATCGCCCCCACCATTCTGGATGTGATGGGGCTTGCCTGCCCGCCGGAGATGGACGGCAAAACGCTGATCGTCAAATAAGCACCATACACCGACAGCCTCCCGGGGCACGCTCCGGGAGGCTTCTTTGCAGAAGGAGCAACTATGGATATCACAGTTATCGGCTGCGGGCGGTGGGGATCCCTCATCACCTGGTACCTCGACCATATCGGCCACCGCGTCACCCTGTACGGCCGGGCCGCATCCCCCCGGATGCAGGCGTTCCTGACCACCCGGCAGAACGACCTGCTGACGCTGCCGGCTTCCGTCGCCCTGTCCACCGACCTGACGGCGGCGCTGTCCGGTGTGGAGACGGTCATCATCTCCATCGGCTCCCAGAGCCTGCGGAGCCTGCTGGGCCAGCCGGAGCTGCAGGCCCTGCGGGCGCGCACCGTGGTGCTGTGCATGAAGGGTCTGGAGATGGGCACCGGCGCGCGGCTCAGTCAGATCGCGGCGGCGTGCCTGCACCCGTCCAACACCGTGGCCGTCTGGCTTGGCCCCGGCCATGTGCAGGAATTTTACCGCGGCATCCCCAACTGCATGGTCATCGACAGCAAGAATGAGGACGCCAAGCACCGTCTGGTGCAGGCGTTCTCCAGCGACCTCATCCGCTTTTACTACGGCGGTGACATGATTGGCAACGAGGTGGGCGCCGCCGCCAAGAACGTGGTGGGCATCGCCGCCGGCTTTCTGGACGGCTTCGAGATGTCCAGTCTCAAGGGCGCCCTGATGAGCCGCGGCACCCGGGAGGTGGCCCGGCTCATCAAGGCCATGGGCGGCAGCGAGCTGTCGGCCTACGGCCTGTGCCATCTGGGGGACTACGAGGCCACTGTGTTCTCCCCTTACAGCCACAACCGGCAGTTCGGCGAGTCCTTCGTCCGGGGCCATGACTACCACCAGCTGGCGGAGGGCTATTACACCGTCAAGGCCCTGATGCTGCTGGGCCGGCGGTACGGCGTGGAGCTGCCCATCTGCAAGGCCGTCCACGACATCCTCTATGAGCAGGCCGCGCCCAGGGACGTGCTGGCCGACCTGCTGCGCCGGGGCCTGACGGAGGAGTTCTACGATTAAGCGGCACAGAAATGTGAATAAAAAAGTCTCTGCCTGGTCACAATGCAGGCAGAGACTTTTTTATTCCGGCGTGCCGCAGGCCGAAAACTGCGGCGGTGGGTGCGTCCCACCCGAAAGGCGCGTATGAGCAGATTCGACAAGAGCAAACTCCAGGCCATGTTCGGCGGCAAGGGCTTCTACATAGCCCTTGCGGTGTGCCTGCTGGCCGCCGGGACTATCGGCTATATCACCCTGTTCTCCTCCGACTCCCCCGTGAAGGAGCCGGACCCCGTCATCGAGATCAAGCCCGCCCCCGTCACCCCCGCGCCCACGGTGCCCACCAAGCCGGTGATCCAGTCGGAGCCTATCGAGGTACCGGTACAGGAGCCCGCCGTCATTGAGGAGCCGGTGGAGCTGCTGCCGGAGGTCATCTCCCCGCTGGACGGCACCACCGTCACGGTGTTCAGCATGACGGAGCTGCTGTATGACCAGACCATGGCGGACTGGCGCACCCACAACGGCATCGACGTTCAGGCCGATGAGGGCGCGGCGGTCAAGACCGCCGCGGACGGCACGGTGCTGTCCGTCGCCAACGACGAGCTGATGGGCACCACCGTGGTCATCCAGCACAGCGGCGGCTACACCACCCAGTACAGCAGTCTGCAGACGGATGTGCCCGTGGAGGCCGGACAGGCCGTCAGCGCCGGCGATGTCATCGGCTGCGTCGGCTCCACCAGCGCGGCGGAGAGCGAAATGGGGCCTCATCTCCACTTCTCCGTCAGCCAGGATGGCAGCGTCATTGACCCCCACGCCTATATCGAGGACTGAACATGCCCGAAAAGGGCGGGACAGAATCATCTGTCCCGCCCTTTTCCCTTGTCGGAGATGTCTCCTGTGCGCGAAAGCCGCGCGGCCCATGCAGTGTGCGCCGTCCCCCTTGACAGCGCACGGGGCCTTCCCGGCTCCGCGCCTTCCCCCTGTGACGGGACCACGCCCCGCGGCGGCACTGCCGCCGGTGGATGCAGTATATTCCCCTCTGCCCACATTGTACCATATTGTTGATTTAAAGTAAATAATCATTTTCTAAAAGAAAATTATAATTTACCAGGAACATTGATAGCATATGTAGGAGGTGAGAAGTATGCATACCGAATATCCCGAAAAATATACGACCCTTGGGTTGAAGATCGCATATTACCGCAAAAAGGCGGGCTACACGCAGGAGACGTTTGCCGAGCTGATCGGCAGGAGCGTCAACTTTCTGGCGCAGGTGGAGGGCACGGGAACGGTACGCGGCATCTCCCTGGAGACACTGTTCAAGATTGCCGACACGCTGCATCTCCCGCCGTCCAAGCTGCTGGAGGACGACTGAACCCCCGAAAAGACCGGCGCATCCCTGCGGGATGCGCCGGTCTTTTGCGTTCAGTTCATGGCGGTCACGGTGCCCAGGAACAGGGGCAGGTTGGCATGGGTGTCCACGATCATGTACACAAACGGGCGGTCCAGCACCACGCGATGCACCTCCGGCGGCTCGGCTGCGCCGGCAGCCGTCTCGATGGCCGTGACGGCGGCGGCCTTGGTGCCGTTCTCGTCCAGCTCCAGATAGGTCTTGTGCAGCACAGCGCCGACGTAGAGCTGGTCGTTGGGCGCGCCGCCCATGGCCCGCAGATCCGCCGCCGCGCTGTCAAAGGCGTCGGTGACGCCCATGGCCTTCAGCGCGTCGCTCAGCTCCAGCGAGGAGGATGCCTTGAACCGGGGGATGGCGGCCTCCACCGTGCCGTGCTGGGGGTCATTCAGCAGGGCGTGGAGCTTGCCGCCGGTGAGCCCGGCCACATAGTCCGTTATGGAGACGCCCTCATTGGGCAGCAGCCCCACAAAGGCGTAGCGGCCGCCGTCGTAATACTTCATAAAGCCGGTGGTGTTGTCGTCGGACAGATAGAGGCTCTCCTGCGACCACAGCAGATCCGCCGTCTGGCGGGTGCCGTCGGCGGCGGTGAACACCCCGTCCTTCTGGATGTTCTCCTTCTCGTAGGGCTTCTTCCACTTGGCGTCAAAGCACACGGCGTTCACCAGATAGAGCATGGTGCGCTCGCCGGGCGCCTGCTCCAGCAGCTTGTCGATCATGCCGTCGGTCTGATCGCTGACCCAGTGGTTCAGGTCGTTTTTCATGGCCTCGTCAAAGGCGGAGCGGTACACCTCCGCGTCATAGTAGCTGACGCAGTTGTCCAGAAAGCTGTCCTCCACCCGGAAGATGTCCCGCACCCACAGGGAGTTGGCCAGCGACAGCTTGCACTTCTTCGTGTTCTCCGGCAGGCTCATGCGATAGGTGTACAGATAGTCGTTGAGTGTGTCCCGGTCCATGCCCGTCACCTGCTCCAGCTGGGCCAGTGTCTCGCCGGAGGCGCCGTTGGCGGTCATACCCAGGGCGTACAGCAGCGATACCGGCGAGAGCAGCACGCTCTCCCTCCCCGCCGTCTGCCGCAGGAGGGCGGCGGCAAAATCCATGACCGCGCTGCTGTCGTCGGTCAGATCGGTCCGTGTATCAATGGTCTGGGCGGTGATGCCGTCGGTGAGACACTGGGCCTCGATCCTGCCGCCGCAGCCAAACAGCGGCAGTGCCATGCAGACAGCCAGCACCAGCGCCGCGATGCGCTTTCCCATGAGATCAGCTCCTTTCGTTCTCTCTACCCTCTTAGACGCAGCCGCGGGCGGAAAGGTTTCCCTTCCGCGCAAAAAAGCGGGCACACGCAGGCGGAAGGCCCCGTCTGTCTGTGTCCGCTTTTTTGTCTCACAGCGCCATATGCTCCAGCGCACAGCGGGCGGCGGCCTGCTCGGCCTCCTTCTTGCTGCGCCCTTCGCCGGTGCCCGCCACCTGTCCGTTCAGCAAAACGCGGAACGAAAACACTCGGTCGTGATCCGGGCCGGCGGTGCCCGTCATCTCGTACCGCAGCACCTGATCGGGCTTGCGCTGCACCAGCTCCTGCAGCTCCGTCTTGTAATCCCGGCGGCGCTCCTCCACCTGCTCCTCCTGCTCCTTGTCCAGCAGGACGCGGTGGATGATATCCCGGGCAGCGTCCATGCCCCCGTCCAGATAGACGGCGGCGAACACAGACTCCGTGGCGTCGGCCAGAATGGACGGACGGCGCCGCCCGCCGCCCAGCTCCTCGCCCCGGCCCAGCCGCAGGTACTCGCCCAGTCCCAGATACTGCGCCACCTCGTGCAGGCTCTCCTCGCACACCAACGCGGCCCGGATGCGGGTCAGATCGCCCTCCGGCAGGTCGGGGTGCTTGGCGTACAGATACTCCGCCGTCACGAACCCCAGCACCGCGTCGCCCAGAAATTCCAGACGCTCGTTGCTGCTGATGCCCGCGCCCCGGTGCTCGTTGGCGTAGGAGCTGTGGTACAGCGCGTTCTCCAGCAGCGCAGGGCTGCGGAAGGCATAGCCCAGCTTCGTCTCCAAGGCGTGCATTTCACACCATCTCCTTTCCCAAAAAGACGACCCCGCGCAGGCGGGGCCGTGTCTCGTTTCCTCTATGTCAGATCAACCGAGCTTGCTGCTGAGATAGCGGACGCAATCGCCGACGGTCTTCAGTGCCGCCAGATCCTCCTCGTCGATCTCGCCGATGTCGAACTCCTCCTCCATGGCCATGACCAACTCGACCAGATCCACGGAATCGGCACCCAGATCGTCCACGAAAGAACTCTCCATGCTGATCTCATCGGTGTCGATAGCAAACTGCTCGGCGATAAGATCCTGCATCGTTTTGAAGATCTCCTCCATTGTCACGGGGTATTCCTCCTTCTTTTTTTCTCCGAATAGAATACGGCAATCATACCGGCCTGTCAATACCTTTTTGCCTTTTTTATTCGGCCGCCAGCTGCATCCTGTCTATATTGGCTGTAATGGCCTCCACAATGCCGCTCTGCGCCACCTGGATAGCCTGTCCGACGGCGTTCTCGATGGCCTCCGCGTTGGAGGCGCCATGGGCCTTGATCACCGGTCTGGAGATGCCGATGAACGCGGTGCCGCCCACCTTGTTGGGGTCGAGTCTGGCCTTGAAGGCGTTGAGTCCCGGCATCACCAGCAGGGCCGCAATCTTTGTCAGCAGATTTTTCTTGAACATGCCCTTCAGCGCGGAGCCTGCAAAGGAGCCGACGCCCTCGATGCTCTTGAGCATGATGTTGCCGGAAAAGCCGTCGGTGACGATGACATCGCAGCCGCCCTTGATGGCCTCCTTGGCCTCTATGTTGCCGATGAAGTGCAGGTCGCCCCGCTCCCCGGCCTGCCGCAGCAGCGCCAGCGTCTGCTTCTGCAGCTCGGTGCCCTTGCTGTCCTCGGTGCCGATGTTCAGCAGGCCCACCCGGGGCTTTGCCACGCCCAGCACCCGCTGGGCGTAGAAATTGCCCAGATAGGCGAACTGCACCAGATACTCCGGCGTACACTCGGCGTTGGCGCCGCAGTCGATAAGCACGGCGCTGCCGGTGGTGGTGGGGATCACCGGGGCCATGGCAGCCCGGCGGATACCGTGGATGCGCTTGGTGATAAGGGTGGCGCCGGTGAGCAGTGCGCCGGTGGAGCCGGCGGACACCATGGCGTCGCCGCCGCCGTTTTTCAGCAGTGTCAGGCCCACGCCCATGGATGTATCCTTCTTGCGGCGGAACACGGTGGCCGGGTCGTCGCACATCTCCACCGTCTCAGCGGCGGGGATGACGGCCGCGCCGTCCGGCAGCTCCGTCAGGCCGCAGGCTCTGACTGCATCCAGAATGGCCGCCTCGTCGCCGGTGAACACGATGTCCGTGCCGAAGCGCTTCTGCGCCTGCAGCGCGCCCTTGACGATCTCCAGCGGGGCGTTGTCGCCGCCCATGGCGTCTACGATGATCTTCATGTCCACAGTACCTCCTGCTTGATGCCCTCCAGGATCTCCAGCGACCGCTGGCTCAGCTCCGCGTTTTTGTTGCGCTTACCCTTGACGCGGTGATCCAGCGGCGGGATGATGCCGAAATTGATGTTCATGGGCTGGAAATCGCCCACCGAGCCGTTGCTGACATACAGACCCAGCGCGCCGATGGCCGTCTCCGCCGGGAAGTCGATGGGCGCCTGTCCGTTGAGGCGGCGCGCCAGCTCCACGCCCGCCAGAAAGCCGCTGGCGCAGGACTCCACATACCCCTCCACGCCGGTCATCTGCCCGGCAAAGGCGATGCGCGGCTCGGCCTTCAGCCGGTAGTACCGATCCAACAGCCGCGGGGAATCCAGATAGGTATTGCGGTGCATCACACCGTAGCGCAGGAACTGGGCGTCGTGCAGCGCCGGGATCATGGTGAACACACGCCGCTGCTCCGGCCACTTCAGGTGGGTCTGGAAGCCCACCAGATTATAGATGGTACCGTCGGCATTGTCCCGCCGCAGCTGTACCACGGCGTATGGCTCCTTCCCGGTCTTAGGGTCCACCAGCCCACGGGGCTTCAGCGGCCCGAACCGCAGGGTGTCCTCGCCCCGGCGGGCCATGACCTCCACGGGCATGCAGCCCTCGAACACGTTCTTATCCTCAAACCCGTGTACCTCTGCCTCCTCGGCGGCGGTCAGCGCCTGCCAGAAGGCCAAATACTCCTCCTTCGTCATGGGGCAGTTGATGTAGTCCGGCGTCCCCTTGTCGTAGCGGCTGGCGAAATACGCGCTATCCATGTCTACGCTGTCGTAGGACACCAGCGGCGCGGCGGCATCGAAAAAGTTCAGGGTGCTGCCGCCGCCCAGCTTGGCAGCAATGGCGTCCGCCAGCGGGTCGGAGGTCAGCGGGCCGGAGGCGATGACCACGTCCCCCTCCGGGATGGACGTGACCTCCCCGGGGATCATGGTGATGTTGGGGTGTCCCAGAACGGACTCTGTCACCATACGGGCAAAGCCCTCACGGTCTACCGCCAGCGCGCCGCCGGCGGGCACCGCCGTGGCGTCGGCGCACCGCATGATGAGGCTGTTCATCTGCCGCAGTTCCTCCTTCAGCAGTCCCACGGCGTTTTCCAGCCCCGCGCCCCGCAGGGAGTTGGAGCAGCACAGCTCCGCAAAATAATCGGTCACATGGGCGGGGGTCCTTTTCTCCGGCTTCATCTCCCGCAGCGTTACAGCCACGCCCCGCTGGGCCAGCTGCCACGCACATTCGGAACCGGCCAGTCCCGCACCGATGACGGTCACATGGTTCATGTCTTACTCCGTTTTCTCCCCGGCCTTCTTTGTGGTCTTTCCGGCCGCGGTGGTCCTGGCCGCCGTCTTTTTGGCGGCGGGCTTCTTTGCGGCGGTCCCGGCCGCCGCCTTGGTGGTCTTGGCCGCCGTTTTCTTCGCAGCGGCGGTCTTTGTGGTCTTAGCGGTGGTTTTCGCCTCCTTCGCGGGCTTTTCAGCGGCGCTCTCCGCCGCCTCCGCCTTGCTCTCGGCAGTGCCTTCCCCCTCCTCAGCGGGTTTACGGCGGCGGTAGCCCCGCTTGTCCTCCGGCAGGAAATTGCTGCACGCCGGGTTGGCGCAGAAGGGCTTATTGAACCCGCGCCCCGCCTTCTTGAACATGGTCTGGCCGCACACGGGGCAGTCGTCCTTCACCGGCACGTCCCACGTCATGAAATCGCAGGCGGGGAACTTGTCGCAGCCGTAGTAGGTATAACCGTTGCGGCTGGTCTTTTTCAGGATGCGTCCGCCGCACTTGGGGCAGCGGCCCGGCATCTCCACCACCAGCGGCTTGGTGAACTTACACTCCGGATAGCCGGGGCAGGCCAGGAACCGGCCGAACCGCCCGGACTTGATGACCATGTTCCGGCCGCACAGGTCGCACTTCTCCTCCGTCACCTCGTCGGGCACCTTCAGGTACACGCCCTCCATGTCCTGCTCCACCTTCTCCAGATTCTCGTGGAACGGCACATAGAACTGGCGGATCAGATCCTTCCACTGGACCTCGCCGGACTCCACATCGTCCAGCTTCTTCTCCATACGGGCGGTGAACTTCACATCCACGATGTTGGGGAAACGCTGGCACATCAGGTCGTTGACCACCTGCCCCAGCGGTGTGATGCGCAGATACTTGCCCTCCTTGATGACGTACTCGCGGTCCAGAATGGTGGACACCGTGGGGGCGTAGGTGGAGGGCCGTCCGATGCCGTTCTCCTCCATGGTGCGGATGAGGGTGGCATCGGTGTACCGCGCCGGCGGCTGGGTGAAGTGCTGTGCCGGCGTGAAGCTCTCCAGCGTCACGCGCTCGCCCTCGGTCAGCTCCGGCAGGGGGGATTCCTTCTCCTCCTTGTCGTCGTCCCGGCTCTCCTCGTACACGGCGGTGTAGCCTGCGAATTTCAGGTTGCTGGCGGAACAGCGGAAGCTGTGTGCCCCCGCGCCGATCTCCACGCTGATGCTGTCATAGACGGCGTTGGCCATCTGGCTGGCCAGAAAACGGCTCCAGATCAGACGGTACAGCCGGTACTGCTCGCCGGTAAGGTCGCCCTTCACCTGCTCCGGCGTCAGCGCCGGGTCGGAGGGACGGATGGCCTCGTGGGCGTCCTGCGCCCCGGCCTTGGTCTTATAGACCCGCGCGGAGGCGGGATAGTAGCTCTGCCCGTAGCGGGAGCAGATCACGTCCCTGGCCTGCGCCTGCGCCTCCACGGAGATACGCAGCGAGTCGGTACGCATGTAGGTGATCAGGCCCACGGTGCCCTCGCCGGTGATGTCCACGCCCTCATACAGCTGCTGGGCGATGGCCATGGTGCGGCGGGGGGTCATGTTCAGCTTGCGGGATGCCTCCTGCTGTAAAGTCGATGTGGTGAACGGCGGTGCGGGAGAGCGCTGCTTGTCCGCCCGCTTCACGGAGCTTACCGCAAAGGGCAGGCCCTGCAGCTCGTCCATTACCGCCTGGGTATCCGCCTGACTGGACGGCTCGTACTTTTTGCCGTCCTTCCCGTAGTAGTGGGCGGTGAACAGGGCGCCGGCGTGGTTTTTCAGGCTGGCGTCCAGCGTCCAGTACTCCTGGGGCACAAAGTCCGCGATCTCCTTCTCCCGCTCGGCCACCAGACGCATAGCCACGGACTGCACACGGCCCGCCGACAGGCCCCGCCGGATCTTCTTCCACAGCAGGGGCGACAGCTGATAGCCCACGATGCGGTCCAGCACACGCCGGGCCTGCTGGGCATCCACCAGATCCTGATCGATGTCCCTGGGATGCTGGATGCTGTCCGTCACCACCTTTTTGGTGATCTCGTTGAACGTCACGCGCCGGGCCTTCTCATCCGGCAGCTCCAAAAGGTGCTTCAGGTGCCAGCTGATGGCCTCGCCCTCCCGGTCCGGGTCGGTGGCGAGATAGACGGTTTTGCTGCCCTTGGCTGCCGTTTTCAGATCCTTGATAATGTCCTCTTTTCCCTTGATGGGCCGGTAGTTGGGGGTAAAATCCCCGTCCACATCCACGCCCAGCGTGCTCTTGGGCAGGTCGCGCAGATGGCCCATGCTTGCCTTCACCTGATAATCCGGCCCCAGATACTTGCCGATGGTCTTGGCCTTGGCGGGGGACTCCACGATCACCAGATTTTTTGCTTTTGCCATAGTTTCCTTATTCCTCCCTGAGTTCTACCGTCCGCAGGAAGCTTCCCGCTCCCTGCCGGCAGACATATCCGTCGATCTCCAGCATGGTCAGTGCCGACAGCACCCGCCGCACCGGCAGCTCCGTCATCACCGCCGCCTCATCGGCCAGCAGCGGACGGTCCGCCGGTAGCACCCGCAGGATGCGCCTCTGGTCGTCGGTCAGTGCCGCGCCCTCCTTTGCCAGATCCAAAACCGGCATCGCCGGTGGTTTCTCCTGTTCCGTTTCCGATTTTACCGGTGCCTGCGCGGCTTCCTCCGCGCCTTTTGGCGTCTCCGGCATGGCCGCCCGGATGGGCCGCAGCCTCTGCGGGAACCGCTGCTGGTAGGTGCCCAGCACGTCCCACGCCTCCATGACCAGTCCCGCGCCGTCCCGGATCAGCTGGTTGCAGCCCCGGCTGGTGTCGGCGTTGATGGGTCCCGGCACGGCAAATACGTCCCGGCCCTGCTCCAGCGCGGTATTGGCAGTGATGAGTGCGCCGCTCTTCTCCGGCGCCTCCACTACCAGCACGCCCAGACTCAGGCCGCTGATGATGCGGTTGCGCACTGGGAAGTGGCTGCCCTTCGGCTCCGTGCCTGGCGGGTACTCCGACAGCAGTACACCGGTGGCTGCGATGTCCTCATAGAGCCGCCGGTTCTCCGGCGGATAGATAACATCCGCACCGCCGCCCAGCACGGCCGCGGTGAACCCGCCGGCCCGCAGGGCGCCCTGCAGCGCCGCGCCGTCGATGCCTCTGGCCAGTCCCGAGATCACAAGTCCGCCCTGCCGCGCCAGCTCATAGCCCAGCTGGGAGGCTGTCCCGGTGCCGTAGGGCGTGCACTTCCGCGTGCCCACCACCGCGATGGCAGCCTCCTCGTCGAAAAGCGGCATGGAGCCCTTGCCGTACAGCAGCACCGGCGGGTCGTACATGTCCCGCAGCCGGGCGGGATAGGCCGCATCGTCCATGGTGACGATGAACTGCCCGTCCCTGGCGCAGTCCGCCAGCACCCTCTCAGCCCGGGCCAGCGACTTGTCCGACAGGCTCTCCGCCTGCTGCTTTGTGATGCCCTCCACCAGACACAGCTCGTCCGTCTGGGCATAGTATACGTCCTCGGGCGAGGAAAAATGCTCCAACAGAAGGAGCTTCGTCCGGTTGCTCAGTCCCGGCGCCGTGGTCAGCCACAGCCAGTATTTCAGCGCAGCCATCCCCTCATCTCCTCTTTTTTGTTCAGCGGTACGCCTCCCACAGCAACACCGCCGCCGCCATAGCCGCATTCAGTGACTCGCAGTGCGCCTCCATGGGGATGCGCACCGTTTTGTCGCACAGGTCCAGCACCTGCTCCGTCAGCCCCCGGCCCTCGCTGCCGATGGCAATGGCACAGCGCCGCAGATCCAGCGCCCGGGCGTCCTCCGTATCGTCCCGCAGGGCCGCGCCGTACAGCGGCGGGCCCGCCTCGCGCAGCCGCAGGTGCAGCGTCTCCGCGTCGGTACACCATACCGGCACCCGGAACACCGCGCCCATGGACGCGCGCAGCGTCTTGACGCTGTACGGGTCGGCGCACCCGGTCAGCAGCACCACGCCGTCGCAGCCGAAGGCGTCCGCCGTCCGGATCACCGTGCCCACGTTGCCCGGATCCTGCACGCCGTCCAGCACCGCATAGCGCCGCCCGGTGAGCTTCTCCGGCAGGACGGTGCCCGGCGTCCGGCACACCGCCAGCATACCCTGGGGCGTCCGCACCGGTGAGATGGATGCCATCACGTCCGGCGGCACCGTCACGCACCGCACGTCCGATGCAAGCCCCCGCGGCGGCTCCATGCCGTCGCTGACAGCCACGGTCAGCACCTGCGCCCCGTGGCGCAGCGCCTCCTCCACCAGCTTGGGACTGTCGCAGAGGAACTCCCCCCGCTCCCGCCGGTAGGCGGCGCCGTCCAGCCGGCGCATGTGCTCCAGCAGCGGATTTTTTCGGCTGGTGATGCGTTCCATACGCCTGGCCTCCCCCCGTTCTCGAATATTCTCTATAATATAGGTGTGTTTTGCCGTTGTCAACAGAAAATCAGGGAACGCCGGCAGGCGTTCCCTGATTTTTCCCATATTTTTACGAAACACAGTGGCCTTTCCGGCGGATAACGTCCACCACCTGCGCCACGCACTCCCGGCAGACGGCATCCTCCGGTGCCTCCGCCATGACCCGCAGCACCGGCTCCGTGCCGGATTCCCGCACCAGAATGCGGCCCGTGTCGCCCAGCCGCGCTGCCGCCGCCTCGATGGCGGCCTGCACGTCGCTGTCCTCCCGGGCGGTCTTTTTGTCCTTGACCCGCACGTTCTCCAGCACCTGCGGATAGATGGTCAGGCCCTCCAGCAGCTTGCTCATGGGTACTTTCCGCTCCAGCATGACCTCCATCAGCTTCAGGCTGGTCAGCACGCCGTCGCCGGTGGAGGCGTACTTGGAGAAAATGATGTGGCCCGACTGCTCGCCGCCCAGGGCACAGCCGTTTTTGGCCATGTACTCATACACATACTTGTCGCCCACGGCGGTCTTGGCGTAGGCGATGCCCTCCCGGTCAAAGGCGCGGTACAGCCCGAAGTTGGACATGATGGTGGTCACCACCGTATTGTGGGGCAGCTCGCCCTCCTGCTTCAGGTGCCTGCCGCAGACGTAGAGGATGTGGTCGCCGGTAATGACGGTGCCCCGCTCATCCACGGCAAGGCACCGGTCGGCGTCGCCGTCGTAGGCAAAGCCGATGTCCAGCCCGTTGGCCACCACGAACCGCCGCAGGGCGTCGATGTGAGTGGAGCCCACGCCGTTGTTGATGTTGAAGCCATCCGGTTCGTCGCCCATGACATAGGTCCTGGCGCCCAGCGCGTCAAACACGCTCTTGGCAATGGTCCAGGCGCTGCCGTTGGCGCAGTCCAGACCCACCTTCATCCCCTTGAAGGAGAACATTCCCAGCGAGATGAGGTATCCCACATACCGGTTGCGCCCGGCGGTGTAGTCCACCGTGCGGCCGATATGCTCCCGCTTGGCCAGCGGGATCTGCTGCCACGTCTGCCCGAACACCTCCAGCTTGCCGTCCAGATAGTCCTCGATGAGGGCAATGGTGCCCTCGTCCATCTTCTCGCCGGTGCCGCTGATGAGCTTGATGCCGTTGTCGTAGTAGGGGTTATGGCTGGCGGAGATCATAATGCCGCAGTCGAACGTCTCCGTCCGCGCCACATAGGACACAGAGGGCGTGGTGGTCACATGCAGCAGATAGGCGTCCGCCCCGGAGGCCACCAGTCCGGAGGCCAGCGCGTACTCGAACATGTAGCTGCTGCGGCGGGTATCCTTTCCGATGACCACACGCACCGGCAGCTCCTCCCCGGCCCGACGCTTCAGTTCACCGTAATACCAGCCCAGAAAGCGGCCCACCTGATAGGCGTGGTCCGCCGTCAGGTCCACGTTGGCCTCACCCCGGAAGCCGTCGGTTCCGAAATATCTTCCCATTGCTTCTCTCCCCCTTATTCGCCGCGCTGGGCGGTGATGTCGCCGCCGCGCTTGTAGATGCTGTCCGCCGGCACCGTCCCCCGCACGGAAGACAGCGGGTAGACCCGGCTGTTCCGGCCCACCACCGTGCCTGGATTCAGCACGCTGTTGCAGCCGATCTCCACATGGTCGCCCAGCATGGCGCCCACCTTCTTGCGTCCCGTCTCCATGCGTTCGCCGCCGCAGCGCACCACCACCAGCGTCTTGTCGGACTTGACGTTGGATGTGATGGAGCCTGCACCCATGTGGGCCTTGTAGCCCAGAATGCTGTCGCCCACATAGTTGTAGTGGGGCGTCTGCACGCCGTCGAACAGGATAACGTTCTTCAGCTCCACGGAGTTGCCCACCACGCAGCCGTCGCCCACCAGGGCGCTGCCCCGGATGAACGCGCCGTGGCGCACCTCCGTGCCGGCGCCGATGATGCACGGCGCGCCCAGATAGGCCGTGGGCGCCACCGCAGCCGTCTTATGCACCCACACCTCCGGCGCCCGCTGCTCAAAATCCTCCCCCAGCGCAGGGCCCAGCTGCCGGATCAGATCGCTGATGCCGGCCAGCGCCTCCCACGGGTAGGTAAAGCCCGCCAGATACGCCCCCGCCCGGGTGTGGGACAGATCAAATAAGTCCCGAATCGTTTCCATAGAATTTCCCCCTTCTCCACGCCCTCTGTCTATGCTACGCATGCACGGCGCAGATAGAAGTATTATACTATGCTTCGACACGCTCTGACAAGAGCCTTCCGCGAAAAAAGCGGTATACCACTAAAACATCCCATTATTATACTTTTTCTGCACAGCGGCGATGCAGCCGATGCCGATACCGGTGCCGACGGCCAGTACCGCCGCCGACAGCAGTGCCATGCCGTCTGAGCCGCCCAGCAGGCCGATGATGCCGCTGAGCAGCGGCGCCGCCGCCACGGCCAGCAGCGCCCTGCCGAACGCCTTGCCGTAGGCCGCCTTGTCCGTCACCTTCGTCTGGTGGTATCGGTGGATCAGCTCTGTTCTTCCTCTGTATACCGCGATGCCCAGCGCCGCCAGCAGCACGGCGATCAGCAGCATGATGACCGCATAAGCCCGCATAAAAAGCTCCTTTCTGATACAAAAAGGCAGGCAGCCTAAAGGACTGCCTGCCTTGCGTCTTTACTTATCCAGCGGCTTCATGGTCGGGATAAGATTCCTCACATGGAATAGCTGTGTAGAAGCCCTGTTAATACTGTGCTTTGCTTACAGGTCACATTTTCCCGTGTGTGATAACTCTGTACATTTCCCTGCTGAAAGCATACACCACAGTGGTGCTCCAAGTGGTGTATGTGGTGCAACTCCAACCTTTCGCACCTCCGAAAGATTGTAGTTAATATTATAACAGTAGAATCTCAGAATTTCAATGGGTTTCAGGTCGTCCCGTAAGGAATCCAGAAAAAACTTCAATACTCTGCTTACATTCACTCTTTATATTGTGCCCGTCTAAAGCGTGGTTATAAACGGATATGCAAAGTTTAATCCCGTACTACGCCACGCCATTAATACTCTATCACAAGACAATTTACCTTTCCACTGAACGCTGTACAGGCATCTATGGCAATAATTCCGGGACCATAATAGGGAGAGAAGTCCGCATCTTCTCCAAACTCGCTCCCCTTGTGTTCGTATTTGCTATGGCCATACGAAGTATGCCAGTGTCCGCAAACAATGGTCTTATCCTCATTCGTTGTTTCGGACATCATCGTCACCTCCATTTCCAATAATCGTGCCAAACAAAGTCTCCCGTTTCTTCTCCTGCTCCTGCATACTGATGGAAGCAGCCAGCTCTTCAGAAACCGTAGCGGGAACAGCGCCTCCGCTGGTGTCCATGTATCCGGATAGTGATTCGAAGCTGCTTCGTTGCTGAAGGGCTTCATAATCCGAATAACTCCTGCCCAACTTCATGCGGATCTCATCAGGATAGTATTTAACAATGCGTTTCTTCATTTTGCCGGTGTGCTTGTCAAAGTACTCCTCCGGCAGCGGATCAAACATAACAGCGGATGCAAGATCAAATACCAGAACCAGCCCTCGCTCAGAATTGGCAAGCCGTCCATAGATCTTGTACCGACACTCCTTGTTCCAGTTCATCATCTTATAAATGCTTTGGACATATTCCGGGCAGGATATAGAACGGTTGACCCACTTATATAAGCAGATGATCACTTCCTCGACTCGGACAGCGTTCAGGCCCTGCATATTCATCAGGTCGAAAACACGCATATCAAGGATCTGCTTCAGGGAACGGAAGCCCAAATCGCAAAAGTAATCAGCGACGACCCGATCATCTTTTTCGAGCCACTTTGTCGAGCTGGGGTTGATGTTTATTTTCTTGTTCATGTTAATCACTCCTACCGGGTTTTATGAGATTGCCCTCTCACTTTCTCTTTGCCGAATTTTTTTGCGAGATTCCCACAGTTTTTTGCTCGTTTCCAAGATATTTTTCGGAAGCAGAAAAATTTGGAGGAAGGCGGCATATTCTTTGGAATGAATTCTCATGCGCTATTGACAAAACTATCATCAGGACGATATAATGTGGTTGTATCATTACAATGATAACGGAGGCTTCATATTATGAGCGTCATTCAACTGCTTCATGGAACCGACCACATCATCGAGGTTCCGGATATTCATATTGGTAATCCGCACAACGACTATGGCATGGGTTTCTACTGTACCCGCGTCGATGAAATGGCTCGTGAGTGGGCCTGCAAAAAGAACACAGACGGTTTTGTCAACAGCTACGACTTTGACACGGAAGGACTGAAGGTGCTGAATCTGTTGGACGGAACACATACGGTCCTGAACTGGATGGCTCTTCTGCTTCAGTTCCGCACCTTCAAGCTGGACTCCGAAGTTGCCGTTGATGCAAGGGACTATCTTATTGGTCACTATTCAATTGATTTAACCGGCTTCGATGTTGTGATCGGCTATCGGGCAGACGATTCCTATTTCCAGTATGCAGAGTCCTTTGTGTCCAACACCTTACCGCTCAGAAGTCTGAACAAGGCTCTAAAACTGGGCAAGCTCGGCGAGCAGACGGTTGTCATTTCTCAAAAAGGCTTTGATCGGCTGCACTTCGTGAATGCTTATCCGGTCAGCAAGAGCGTCTATTACCCCAAGTTCTTGGATAGAGATACCAAAGCGAGGGATACTTACCGTAAAGAGATCAAGAAAAGCAAGTCTTATCGGGACGACATCTTCGTGCTGGATATCTTGAGGGAGGAGATGAGCAACGATGACCCACGCATACAGCGAATCTTATTTGAATAACGCCAAGGATCGTCTTTCCTCTTTCTTCGACTATGCAATCAACGACTGCAAATTAAAACCGGATTGGATCACAGCACTCTTCATCAATACCGGCTACGCCGAACAATTTGAACGAGGCAACCCCGCCTATGTCGCAGGGATGTCCGGTGTTGAGCTGGCCCGTGCGGTCATCACAAAGGCATACGGTCCAAAGGAGTTGCCAGCACCAACCAACGCAGAGGACTGCTCCCCTGAATATTGGGCCGGTTGGGCAGTTGCAGAGTACCAATGGTTTACTGGCCGTCGTTTCAAGGATATCTTTGAGCGCATTCCACTTTCCAAGATCATTGGGATGTATTCCGTTTACCACGAGATGGACATTACAAGTTTCATCGATACCATGGAGGAACTCTATAAAGCAGCGGAAGGCGATTCCAACCTGAAGCGCATCCGTGAAAACCGGGGCTTATCTCAGGCAGAGCTTGCAGAGCAATCCGGCGTGAATCTGCGCAACATTCAGATGTACGAACAGCGGGTCAATGGCATTGACAAGGCGCAGGCAAACATCCTCTACAAGTTGTCCCGTGTTCTCGGCTGCAATGTGGAAGACCTATTGGAAAACCCCATGATGTGATTTCATTCCTGCACCTGCTTCGGCAGGTGCATTTTCTATGTCAAACCACTCGTGTCATCCCAATTTGACCTACGCATTTCCTAAAATTTTCTTCAGCTTCTTCAGTGCATCATCCCTTTTTCTATAGATGCTCGTCTTGGGCATTGCGTATTTTTCCACAAGCTCCTTAACCGGTATTGGGGATTCTGTGAAGAAAAAATCCTGAATGATGGCCCGCTCTTCCGGAGCCAACATTTTCAGTGCAGTTCTGACCCGCTCAATATCCATACGCTGCATGACCGACTCCTCTACATTGCACTCTGTATCTTCGAGAACATCTTCTCCATAGATTTCAGACTCTTGAAAGGTCATGGTGCTGTAAGACATGACTTGGAAGGGTGTTTCGGCGTCTCGGCTTCGGATGTACTGCTTGCGATGGCAATCCTTTTTCAACTCTTTGCTGACTTTAGGAAAAACTCCTGGTTACCCCTTATCATGGATACCAGTGAATCCTGAAGTGCCTTCGCCGGTTTGAGTTTGCCGTGATCGATCTTCATAAGAAGGTCGATTCCATCCTTCTCTTTAATGTAGGTCTTTATGAAGGAACGAAGCTTAATAACATCGTCCTGAAGGAAAACCGGGGCAACAGAGACAGCTTCTCTGTAGAGGGCATTGTCTATGTGGGGGCGATTCTCTTCCCTGTAATTATGCAGGTAAGCGCATGGGCGAAGTTGAATGTTGCGTCGATAGACGTCTTCGTTAAAGTTCTCTATGATCTTTGCATAACTATATGCCTGATAGCTTGGGTGGCAGACAGCACGATTTGCTCCGCCAGTAAAGGCAGTTACAACATCCGGTCTTGATGTCATACCGCTGTCTTCCCACTGTTTGAGCTCTACTACAACTACGTTATCCGTCCCGGCCCCGTCTTTGCCAGCTATAAGGAAGTCCACTCGCTTAGAAGTTAGCGGAATCTGGTATTCCACAGCCAGAGATACATCTTCGGGAATATCGTCATCATCAAGAACATTCCGCATGAACATGAGGGAATTGCCCCACGCCCGGTATTCCGCATCGTTATTGTGATGGATACCATGCCTCTCGAAAGCGTTTTGCACTTTAGTGGCTATGCTCCCGGTACGGATATCATTAATGAAGCCGCCCCGAGTGTTCTCGTAGATTATCATATCCGCTCTCCCTCACAGTTGATCATACTTGGCAGCTGATCCCTTGGCTTTCTCAACAGGATACTTCGCTTCGTTCTTCGCCATCTTTGCATTGACTATCTCATCCACATCAAGCCCAAGTTTATCAAGCATGTCAACGCAATATACGATTACATCAGCCAGTTCTTCTTTTACATGTTCAAGATCGTAGCCGTCGTCACTCCATTGAAAGCACTCAAGCAACTCGTTAGCTTCTATAGAGATTGACTTTGCAAGATTGGCCGGAGAATGGAACTGGTCCCAATCTCGGTCTATAGTAAATCTCCTGATTCTTTCTAATGTTCTGTCTCTCAAAATAATTCCCGCTCTCCCAATAATGCTTAGTGCCTACAGTTGGAATATGGCTCAGCGCATTAACGATCATAATGCCTCAGCTGCTTCTTTAACTCTTGCTTCGTACTCTCTGCGAACATTTTCCGGTCCTCGAATCTTCACTCGTCCGCCAAACCCGAAGATCCAGTTATAGAACGTCGTGCCAACACTTACGGTAGCGACAACCCGAAAGCTTTTCTGATCACATGCATAGGTGGTCACATCTGAGCCAAATTTATCAACGATGGCATCCATCAATTGGTTCTCAACTTGCAATTCCACCTCATATCGATCCGAGTTATACATACGGAACATAGTATTGACATAGGTATTAATATCAAACCCAACCATCGGAGGAACAGCTGCCTCGTCAAGAATCTCCGGTCGTTTATAGATTCTATCTACTCGGTGGCTGCCTATACTCTGATACTTATCTGAGTATCCAACAACATAATAGAAGTCGCCGTCCCAGACTAACGAATATGGGCTGAACACATACTCCTCTCCTCCGTGGTGGAGCACGCGCTCTTTCTTAACGTTATACTCAACTTTCTGAAACCGGATCTTTTTCCTTGCGTTGATAGCCTCATTTATGGCGTCAACAATCATGTAGATTTGCTCGTTCTCTGGTTTGATGCGCCCATCGACTACCAGATTGCGCTTCAGTTCTCTTGCTTTATATGGGCCAGCCAGCTCTGTCAACTTTGATACCAACTGATCGCTCTTGGCCTTAGTAATGAACTTGGAAGACATCACGGCATCGATCAGAAGCTTGACTTCCGGAATGTCAAAATCTCGTTCTATGTAGTTGTATAGATTCTGGGTGGATCTAGTAACTTGAACACTAAATCCTGCCTGCTGTAAAACCTCAATATCTCCCTTAATGGTAGTCCGAAAAGTCTCAACGCCGAACTCCTCTTTTAGCATTTTGCAGAGTTGAGCTGTAGTAAGAGTATGATCCTCATCGGTACGTTCTTTTAAGATCTTAAGGAGATATAAAGGTCTCAGTTTCCCATCTATATCCACCGAATTAACCTCCATTTATACTTATGAGATTTCAACTGATAATCCCTTTTCACTTAGGTCCAAGGAAAGAACTATTCCCGCCCAAGCGCATTCCTTTCAAGATTTACCGTGATTTGAGGTGCTCCATAATCGGGATTAAACAGTTTTCCAATATTCGTTTGATACCATTCAATAATCTCATCATTGCTCATTTCACATATTTCTCCAGTTGTTACAACCTTAATCGTTACAATTTGCTCTTCCATCTGTCTTTCCTCCTGATACTCAGACTATCATTGGTCATCGCAATTCTCTTTAAAACTTCTTCGAAATCGTGTTGACAAAACTCTCTGCGGTTAACTGGTCGTACTCCGACGTTATCAAATCAAACACTCTTTCAAGGATTCTTCTTTGCTCCATTGTTAATTTGTCATTAATATTTAGCGCTGCATACTTTGTTTGAGCCTTTTTTTGCCCTGTCAACAACCCAAGTTTTGAGAAAAAATCAGTTTCTGCAAGTTCATCTGATTCGCTTTGATCTAAAAAGCTACTCTCACTATAATCCTCAGCGAAGCCATAGTTTTCAGAATAGAGAGCGTTCTCGTCATCTAGATCGTCTATCTTTTCCGCTTCTGCTATGGCTTTTTTGGGAGTCGTTAAGCTACGCTCATAAGATAAATGTCGTATAGTCTTCGAGACACCTGACGCCCAGGCTTTCAGTTTCTCAAGTAGCTCAAAGTATGCAGCATTTTTCTCAAAGCCATCCCGGCGAGAGTTAGCGATGATTTCTTTATCGAGAATAAATAACTCCCCGATCATCCATCCATTAAATCTTTCTTCCTTAAAAAGCGCGTTACATGACCCTTTATCTCCGATAAGGATATTCCCTTGTCGAATTCTGATACCTTTTACAAGATTGTCAATTATTGTACCGAAGAAACTGGTATCTGCATACCATAGAACCGCACTTAGCATATCGCCCCTGTAAAATGCTTCAACTGATACGTCTTGAATAAGGTCGCAGTTTCTTTTTACTCTATCAGCGATAAATGTATCTTCATATGCCTTAAATAGCTCTATCCTATTAAGGAAAATATGATACTTAGGGATTACATACCCATTCAGGCGCATCTTTTCTTCAATTGTGCGCCCCCATTTAAAGCTACTTGAATAATAAACCGGAGCATGTTCAATAAGATAGTCACGGACACTATCAAGGTTTGTCAGGCCTGCGTCTTCCCAGACACCTTCTAGCGAAACCTCAAAATACCTTCGAAAAGCAGTTTCCTTTTCAGTGTGTATGGTTACGATCCTGTTGATCACATCTTCAACACTGACACTTTCAGAAGTCCCCGGAATCAGCAGACTCCTTAACAATTTGGCATTATACTCTATGACAGTGCAGCATTCCTCGCCTTTATAGCTCGTTTTAAAAGTCAGTTTATCACAATAGCTTAATCCTGCTAACCTTCCAATACCTCTAAATCCTCGAGCAGTTTGGTTGCTCTTCTGTGAGTTTCCGATATCCAGAAGGGTAGAAACTGCTGTATCTGCTTTGATGCCGCATCCATTATCTCGTATTGTAATAGATTTAGCCTCTGGATTAATTGCAATATCAATTCGAAGCTTATCTTGATATTCCATCCCAGCCGCTATTGCTTCATCGAACGAGTCCACAGCATTTTGAATGTATTCGCGATACATATCTAGAGGCGAAGCATACATGCCATTAGTCAAAGATTCCAATGTATACTTGCCGATGACTAATTCACGTTTCATTCCAAGCCCTCAAACAACGTTAGTTGTTTACCGAAGTCATTTAGCTGACGTTCAATTTGTTCCGCAATATACGCAGCGCCAACTTCGTTATCTGTAGCGCGTGCTATCATCTTTGCTTTAAATCTATTGAACTTTTCAGCCAATATGGCCCTAGCTTTTCCCTCATCAAGCTTCTTTATTGCATCAATTAGCGTTCTCGAAGTCTTTTTGTCCAAAGCGCCAACGCTCTTATATAGGTAATAAGTACGTACATACTCAAAACTAAAGACGTTCATTCTCGCTTTCTTTTGAGCCTTGATCAGATTGTTTATAACAAATGGTTCTTCATTCTGCGAATAATCAATCTTTTCAAGAACACTCGCAGCAAACTGTGCGCCAAATGACCTAAAGGCCCCTTCAAGCATCGAATAAGGCAATTTCCCCTCCGCTATGTACTTAATCATCCTGTCATACATAAGCGGGAAATCTCTTGTAATGTATTCGATGATTATTCCTTTTTCGAACTCATCTGACAAGAGCAAAGACTTCAGTAGCATCGGAATTGTAAAATAGTGAATAAACAGCTTTTTTAGCTCTGGTTCCTTGATCTCGAGATATCTTTCGACAGAATAATTATTGTCCCCAATATATGAGATGAATTTCTCCGTATCGCCACCAAGTGCCAGAAAACGACGTTTCCACTCACCTAAGTATTGTTGATTCTCATCCCATGTTTTTTTTCGAGCTGCTGCCTCTGAATCGCTTTCATTCTTTCGTTTTGCGAAATGTCCTCGCCAACCCAGGTGTTCCTCTGGCATAGCCAAATACATTACGAATTCCTCTTTTGACCTACCAAAATCCGCCTCGAAGAAAGAGCGTGAGGATACACCTTTACCCTGTGTGGGAATCAGCATACGTTGGAGCGCTCGGAGGTATTTCGCATTCCATTTTGCCCCTATGAAACCTCGTTTAAGATCTGACAAGGGGATATATCGCATTGGGAAAGAGAAAATGGCCACTTTGTGGTCTAACTCCGCATTTAGTTCTTCACATAGATCCATAGAAATCCGCATACGCTCATATAGATCTTCAGGAGTGTCTGCATGGTAGCTATGTCCTTTTCCAGTAAAGTCTTCTCCGTTGTAGAGAAGGTAATTTGACATGTGAGTAATTCCGCTTCTAGCGCATAGACGGATAGCCTTTTTATACTGCTCTGCATCCTCTATGTGATCAAACGCAATCCGCGCTGGCCTAATGGCCAACTCTCCAAGGCGTTCTGCTTTATGAGGAGTTAACAAGAATGCATCTAGTCCCTGATTGAAGTCCACAAATCTTTGGACTGTTTTTCCGGTTTTAGGATTAACATATGTAGCACCTTTCTGGAAGCCAAGGGCCTTAATCTCATCAACAATCTCATCAAAATGAGGGGATCGAAGGACATTATTGTCCATAAGCAGCAGGTCTTTCTTTGGGCCAAACTGCTCATCTACTCTCCGGATGCTTTCTGTAATAGAAATGAACGGGATATACTCAGGCTCTAAAGTTTGGACAGCACAGAACTGGCATTTCATGCCACACCCACGTGTCATATACGTAAAATACGCATCATGGGCTGGGTAGACATATTGGTCGGCAATATCATCCAAAATGCCATAGTCAAGCGTCATTGTATCGATACACTCTTCATGTTCCAAGCCGAGCGTGCCCTTACGGTTAAGTAACCCTGTGTTATTCTTCACAGTCGGAAAATTCTTTTCAATTAGTTCCGGCATCAGTGTTGCCAAAATCCCTCCAGTATAGACTTGATAAGGGTCCTTGACCACCGAAAGCGCATACTCAAGAGCTTTCTTAGTTCTCTCCCATTCGAAAGTAAACAGAGTTGTGACATAAACTCTATCCCATTTCTTTTCCCGGAAGGCTTCAGGAAGCTCTCCTTTTGCGAACCGCACGTAGTCGTGATGAATATATTTATGGAAGTATGATATTTTCATCAGACCTATTGGCGGGTACTTATTTGAGTATCCTGGTTCAAGTAATAGTATGTCTGCCATTTAGAGCCTCCACACGGAATCCAGCCTTTACTGGACTCACAGTTTTATTTCATAATCTATTACGTAGAGATAGAATCGAGCGCGTGTAAACGCCGTGTATTGAATTGATCTAACTTCTTCGGTTTTTGCTTCGTTTTTATATGTGTGATTGATAAATATTACAATATCAGACTCCAACCCCTTAAAAGCCTCCACAGTACTGAAAACAATTGATCTTTCCTTTTTCCTTTCGAGAGATACAAGAGGGTAGCCACCAACGTAGTATACATCACTCAGTACTGACTGATCCAGCCTTCTATTGCTTAGAATTGTTATCTTATCAGGGGAAACTCCTTCTCGGTTTACCAGCTTATTAATTATCGAATCAATAAATGAGATTACAGCTTGCTTTCGATTAACGCTTCTCTCATCCGGTTCTACGCCTTCAATCTGATTTACCAGAGTGTCTGTACCTAACGACGTTCTATCTAAAGTGTATTGATATATATTAGAAGTATTTCGAATATTATACCTGAGGACAAATGGTTCTCCATCGATAAAAAACTTATCGCCAAAATCTCGAGAAAAAACATTCTGGCTTTCATCGTAAAACACATATAGAGAGCCGTTCTCTTTTACTAAAAGATTGGCGCAGTACGCCCAGTCCTCGGTAAAGTCTTGAGCTTCATCAACGACAACCAGATCATATTGACCTAAAGCAGGTATTTGACCTAGCATATCTGAATACTCTTTACATCCGTTAATGATCGGTGCGTCTTTTGCATGATCCCCAAGAAGTGACAGAGCTAGATCATCGATGCTATATACATCTGCATCGCTTGAATCAATATGTATTTTTACTCGTTCTGCGAGCGTCCTATTATAGCAAAGATAGAGAGGTCGCTTTCCCTCAGCAATACATCGTTTTATCTTTTTAATTCCAATCCATGTCTTTCCGGTTCCAGCGCCACCAATGATAAATGCTCGCGGATAATGAGATAACAAATCTATGACAACATCTTGGGTTTGGTTTATTTCTGCGAGTTCACGGTCCTTGTCCTCGATGAGAGCTCCGGCTGCTATTGATAGAGCAATCCGTTTATTGATCAAGTTAATAAACTTTTTTTGAGCATCCGGTGCCATAAAGGAAGATCGACTGCCTTTTTTGACGTTGAAGTACCGAAAAATCTCAATAATTCTTGCCTGAAGATTTCCCATATCTTCTGCATCAATAGTAAGAGCAAGCGGGGATTCAATTGTAATCGGAGAAGATACTACAAAGTTTGGAAACGCCACAGCATTCCCGTAGATACCGGGATATGCCGTTTCCAACTCATCTTCATAGTACCTTTTGAAAAAGCGCATGCTTTCCTCAGCCTGCTTATATGGAGAACACCTTAGTTTCCGGTCCTCGTCAAACTCTTCCAAAAACCAAGTCTCATCATTATCCTCATTCTCCACGTATATTCCTCTACCGCCCTTGCACTCAACGCACAAAAAGCCATAGTCGGGATTAAATATCAGAAAATCACATTCGCTATCTATTCGTTTCCCGTTCTCCTCGGAATACCACCGGACAGAAAAGAACACATGGTACTTGTCACTAAGCTGATCTCTACATGCATTAAAGAACTTTTCTTCTGATGGGACATGCTTCCTTTTTGTTATGTTCGTTGGGTGCATAATGGCCATAATCTTTACTCCCAATACCCTTTCAGTTTCTCTTGTTTCTGTACATCGAAGAATCCGCACAAATAGCTTCGATCAAGATCCTTATTGAAATGCTTACAGGACACTTCATTTAGGAACAAACAGCCTGCACAAGCCTTATCGTGATTAATGCAGAGAGGATCGAAAATACATTTTTTCGAATTCTCGCTAGCATGTTTCAGCCATTTATCGAACTGCGATTGAAAAGCACTATATAATGCTCCCATACTAAATCCCTGAGAGTTTGCGCAATAAACAAATATCGCTGGAATATTCGGAAGAATATACTCGGACAAAGAGCTCTTGTCCAACCCACATATCTCAGCGGCTTCACGAATTAACGCATGAGATACGCTGTGGATAAGTGTATATACAGCCTTAGTTATTCTTCCCTTGTCTCCAGTATCGTCTATTTCTGTGAACGGGGTAATTAGGCCGGTCTGTATTCTATCAAGGAACCACATTTTCAAATCATAATCATCGTCTGATTTCGGTTTATCTTGCTCAGTAATCATGTGGTTCTCTAGTAACCAATCGATGACCTTTTTCCGATCTAATTCAAAGAGAACTCCTTCAGTTTCCAAACGTGCAGCATAGATATTTCTTTTTTCCATTTCACGCGGAAAACCTCTCAATTTGATCCGATCTCCAAACTGTTCTTTTCTCGTGAAACCATAAGAGCATGAAACAATCGGGACACTAGAACATAGCTGAACATTTGAAAACCCATATTTCGTTGCAAGTTCTCTGTAATTGGGCTTCACTCCGTCATTAATAAGTTCCGCATCATCTGCTGCTGCTTCAAGAGATAAGGTTACCTTTGCATGGACCAATTCATCATATTCCAGAATGGCCTCTGCAATTGGAGTAAACTCAGCTGGATCTGCGATTGATAGCCCATTTGAGACAGTGGCAATGGCTTCAAAAACCTGATTGTTAGGATTCCCGCGACGTTTCGCATCAATTACCGCCGATACTGTAGCATCATCTAAGCCCATCGAGCGAAGCATCTTAGCCTCATCCTGAAGTGCTTTCTCAAATTCATCCTCACGCGTGATATTGCCTTTTGCCACAACAGCTTCGTACTGTTCCGGTGAAACTAAGCCAAGGTATTGAGCGATTACAACTTTTTCACCCTGATAGTCTGTTTCTTGGTCGAGGAAGACATCTTTTCTTTTATCAAGGAGATCAATTAGCGTAACCGTTGCTGGTATATAATGAGACGAATCTAGGGCAGGTCTTACTTCTAGCTGGCCATGACAATCGGGGCATGCATGAGACATTACGGCCTTTTTTCCGCATTTACTGCAGTAAAAATCCACCCCGCTTCCACGCCGGTACATATATTTTGTTCCATGCTCAGGATTTTGACATTTCGGGACATAGATGCCATCTGCGTACCCACATCGGCAGAAACGGATCATCCGAATCTGTGTCATGTGGCTACCACAGTTATCACATCTCTTATGTTCGTTACGTTTGAATTCATCATAAGAGTAATACTGCCGCACTCGACCACATGAGCTACATGCAAAAACCCAAGGTTTTACCGATGTTTGAATTGCAGCAATAGTGTCGCTGACTTTAGGGGTAAGAACCTCATATGATTCCTCGTCAATATTGGGAGCAAAATCAACCACAGAAGCCTCGCCCTCGCTGCTGTGAGCGATGAACTCATGAACTCGTTGATTCACAATGCGGAGTAATCGTTTGTTGTTGATACCTGTGAGCTGAATACTGTTCCAATTATCAACATGAACAGCATACGTAACTCCACCACCACTCTGGGTATAATCTACCCAGCTCCCAGGCAAATACTTATAGAGGGCTTGTTGAACTCCGCGCCGCATTTTTTTATCATTTGCCATTTACACACCCTCCTAACTATCGCATTTCAACAATGATTTGTTTATCCGTATCACGCAGACTACTCATAACATGGCAATAACACCGGTCAAATGCTTCTGTAAGGTAAGTCCTTGGCTCGATGGACCCGTTTTTCAAAGAAGACACCAATTCGTCAATGATTCTGTCAATTGTGATTCGGTATAGCTTTCCAATTGAACTGTCATTGTCAGAACACTTGTAAACCTGATAAGCGTGATCCTTAAGCATGTCAGCTGTGATTGCACCATTAACTAACGCCTTTTTTAGATCTCCGTACTTGCTTACATCGCCGATACTATATTGCAACTCATATTCATAGTAATTCAGAATCAAACTGGATAATATTCCGGGGAGGGTATTCTCCACGGCCTTTGTCGCCCAGCGATTAATTGAGACTGAATCTACCAGAATATCTTTGAATTCATGGAACTTAACAAAGTTCTTTAAGTAGCTTTGGTCTTTTTCTCGTGATGGCCTCATAATATCAATTACTATGCCCGCATGTTTTCGTCCAACTCGAGAATACGCCTGAATGTATTCAGCAGTATTCCCTGGCATGCCGTAGAATAGCATCAGATTAAACCGATCTGCATCGACGCCATGAGAAATCATGCTTGTTGCAGCAATCATATTAAAGTCAAGGTCATTGATTGCACTAGCTGCATGTTCAATTGAGGAGAGCGTAGCACGAACTTCCTGGAAGGTATCATCTCCGGTCATTTTCTTAGCAATGAGCGGTTGAATATGCTCTGCAATCAATTCCGTGTTAATCGGATCCTCCAACGCCTGAAGAACCCTATTACTCTCCATTTTGACATTGTTATACTCGAGAATAATCCAATAATCTTCTAGCAGACGAAGCGCAGCAGCAATCCGCTCTTCCTCTGAGCCAGCTATGTTCATGCCAGGGATCGAAAGGATCTGCTTGGGATCCAGATAAAGATCATATATAACTCGCTTAAGATACTGTAAGGAGTAGGCCACACTATTTACTATTGCTTTTCCAAAAGGTGCATAGCCGACAATAATACGTCCCAGATCATTTGTATCTATTTTTGAGTAAAAATTATGATCTAAGTATGGTGAGGCACAGGGGAAACGAATAGCGTTTTTCCAATAAAGATGCCTCGCCTGATCTGCATAAGCTGAAATTGTTGCAGTTGCACCAATTACTTTAATGCCCCTATTACATCCTGAGAGATTTTTGATGAAATATTCAATTAGTGTCTCATAATGCGAATCATACGCACCAAGCGATTCTTTAATCAAATGCAACTCATCTTGTATTAGCAACGTCGGGGCGGGATCCTTCATACGGACACGTTTAAAATCCGAAGGCGTACATGTACATCCATCCGCCAAACATTTTGTACGAGCTGTGTACCCGTGTTTAGGGCATTTGAAAGACGCTCCGCATAACAAATTATGAAACCGCATGTTCAACCCGATTGCTGTCATTTTGTCTACAGTAGAAATGATCACGCTCGGAATGAACCTGTAAATGTCATCATCTACCATAAACAATGGAAGTACACCGTTTGAGGCGCAACCTGGATTTGAACAAATGTGCCTTAATGAATTGGCTTCTTCATCGTAAATCACATGTACCGAGCTTGACCCACAGAATGGGCAAACATCCAACAAACGATACTTCTCATCAATTTCATCAGGAGATAGCTCATGGAGAGTCTTCTTTAATTCTTTGTCAATTTTGTTGGGGGTATTTCCTTCTCCAACGAAGTATCCCAAACTAAAGGACTCACCCCCGAGAGACTCACCAACACGAATCATCTCAGCTGTTGCCAGAATATTAGATACGCGCTGCACCTGCTGAACAGATAACAACCTGAGCGGATATTTCAATAACGCTGTAACTCCGCATTCTTTCCCGCGCAATCTGTCAAAGAACAGATTAAAAACAAGAATACCTAAAAATGCCTCTGTTTTACCGCCACCTGTAGGGAAGTAGAGAATATCTGTATCGTTTGTCTTTGCTTTTCCTTTAAGTTCATCATCTAGATCTAAATCTGGCTCATTGGCAACTATGTCTAATATCAATGAAACAACGAAGACAATCTGGAATAATCGCCAACTGTCATACCCTTTTGCAGACTGCTTAAACGCACGATTCATATACTGGAAAGCAGTCCGAACCATATGATAGTTCTCGATCAACTCAATGCCTGTCTTGAAGCGTCTTATTTCGAGCCTAAAAGCATCAATTTCATGTTCAAATTGTCTCTTACCATTTGAAGTGAGATTGTCTCTTGAATTATAGTCATCCTCCCATAGTTTTAACTCCTTCAACATCTTACTGTGGATGGTATTTAGAGTTTCAACTGGATTCAGTATTAGGTCTTCAAACTTAACAGCCAGGGCATCATTTGTTTTTAAGCGATGCTGAATAAAGACCGGTACATGAACGGTCTGAATGACAGTATTGCCCTCTTGACATTCGACATTACAATTATTGCCTAGCGCATAGACATACTTATCGTATTTATAATCATCGGCGAAATAATCCAATTCAACAGGGACAAGACTCGCATTCCTGCATTTTACTCTGATACCAGAATTGAAGAGTGTATTAATCCGATAGGGATCGCTCTTTGCCGCCTTCATTTTTTTGTCACTGGTTTCATCGCCAAAAGCAGTTTCATTACTCAGTGCAATTGTTATATCAAGACAGTTCTCAACTCCTTTGACATCCACCGAGATATCAAAATCGAAGCGAGCGAACATATCGAATTCTTCTCTAGAAATCTGTTTGTTTTTATACTTTTCCCAAGCTTCTTCTGAAGCCAAATCATCGATAGTCAATCTGTCCCGGAACTGGCATGGCATCACGCCGGGATATGATTTTACCTCCTCACACAGCGCAGCAACAATCTTGTGTAATTCTTGTTTAAATGGAGACTCAGGGGCAAGGCTTCCACAGTCGAATTGTTCATTATAAATATCCGTAAGTTTCAACGTAAGAAAGACGTTCTCTCTATCAATCGCAATCTTCCTATAAATCGGGAGAAGCTGAACTTTGTGCTCAAGCATCTCTTTTGATAAATGCCCAGCTTTTTTCTGGGAGACAAGGTCATCAAAAGAATCCGCTCTAGCTTCAGTAAAGGTTGCAAGGAAGTCTTTTAAGAAGGCTTGCCGTTGCTCTTCGTAAGAAGGGAGAATGCGGAAGAAAAAATTTCCTTGCGGATAAATGTCAAGTTCAGCACGGCTAATATCTGCCTTTGGCACCCGAAAATTGACACTGATCTGCTTAATCAGAACGCTTGATGAGAACGAATCAGATTCGCTATGTGGGGATAGCTTTCCCACATAGATCCGGTCGTTGGGATCATATTTATAAATTGTGTCTAAATGGGTTCCGGAAATTGATGAGACAAATCGATTCACAATTTCTCTCGCCAACAGTTCTCGGTTATTAGCCATTAACCCCACCCCTTTTCTTTAAAACGGTCTTCGACGAACTTAGCTTTCAGTCCTATCTTCTGAATCAGTAGTTCAAATATAGTGCTATACAAATTGTCTCCCAGTAACCCTTTGTTTTCATTGATTATTTCCAGTGCAGTTAACCACTCTTTGTAGTCATTAATATTGCAAGTCAAGGAACCTCTAATCTCTTCTCTTGAGTAACTTGAGGTCTCACTTAGAACCATGAAATATTTTAATGCATCTGGGATAGGAAACTTCTTCACACCATACTCCTCGAAATTGATCATTGCCATCTTGGTTGATTGTGTTCCTGCCCCTGAAAAAACAATATCCTCAACTATGCCTATCCCATATTTTGCATGGGATACGGTATAGCCCTTGAGAAGCTTTTCGGCTGGTTTTCCTTGCATTGAGTTCGTGAGCTTACCCTCAGCTACGTTTTGGAAATGGGTGAGAACAGCTTCGGTCCATTCTACAATTGTATTCCACCCTTTGAAATACTCGCTATGCGACAGTTCCACCATCCATATTAGTAATGAGGCATCTCGAAACTCGGAGATTGTTGAAGGGGCTGCCATCTCAACAGCTTTTAGCACAGTTAAATATTTTTTTAGTTTTTTCTGTACAGTCTCTTCGGAATTCTTTATGAGAGCGGCAATATATCCCGAATAATCATTGTTTTTCTCATATTTAACTGATTCTGCTGTAAATTTGACTGTTGGTTCAGATAGAGCCTTTGGCGAATAACTGAATGGGCTCTCGAGTGCTTCTTCTCCATCATCTAGATCTAATGGTTCTACAGTAAGAATACTGGAAGCGATAATTTTTCCGGCACCATAAGCAGTCTCACCACAAATCACATTTTGGTTCGTTTGCGCTTTTTTCTCGATTGCAAGGGTTTTTCCGATGATAATACTCCCATCAGCAAATATAGAATCTGCATCAATAGACTGGGCCACTATTCTGTCATGGCATGTAATGGAAACTGCCTGAACATCTTCACACCACATATCATTTTGAACAACGATTGCTCCTGACACAATGCAACGACCCATGCAGATGAATCGTCCTTTTACATCCATCTCATCTGCATGGACATCTCCGAAGACAACTAGGTCAAACAGAGCTGTGACTTTTCCCTGGCAGCTCAAATTCGAAGAAACGATATAGCTCGCCTTAAAAGTCACATCCTCGGAATTTTGACAACTTGGAATGAGCATTTGTGTTCCAGAGGCAATTGCATTTGAGGTTTTATCATCGTAAACTACCATTTCTATTCTCCTATAGAGTCTCGAAGCAAATCCATATAGATTGATTCACCTTTGGGAGCAGAAAGGATAATTGTCAACTCATCCTTGGCTCGTGTGCATCCTGTATACAAGAAGTTAATATTCTTTTTAAATGCTTCCTGTTTCTCGTCTAATTGTTCCTTGTTCAGATTGTCAAAATCGCTTAACACTCTAACTTTTTCGTGAGATCCCAATGGTCTGAGCCCCGCAAGAATTACGGCTCTAAAATCCAGTCCGAGAGATCCTTCTATTGTTGCAATTGTTACACCGCGGCGGGATCCATAAGTGGCACCTTCAGATTCCCCAGGGATCAGAATTGACGGAGTCTCCCAGTTTTCATTATAAAAAGCTTGCTTGATATAGGGCAGGAGATTGTAATAGTGGGTTTTCCATCCTTTTGATGTGTATTTCTGCCTCTTGTTATAAACAATTACAGCAATATCAACCTCACTATATCCTTTCTTTAGAAGAGCCCGAATAGCATCACATATAGCAGCGGCTTCGCCCTCATTACTAAAATCTGTAATGGTATAAACAGTCGGTTCGTTTCCAGGGCGATAAGCTGTCCCTCTAAGAAACAGTTCAGGATCTGAGGACAGGTCAACGCCAACCTTCATCCCCAGCGCTTTAGCATTACCAACGTACCTATCAATAGCATCATTAATTGGCTTAGAGTTTCTATAGTTTGTTTCAATAGGCAGAGTTTTTCCTCGATACTCAGGATACTCACTTCCTCCGCCTTGCCATGGAGCCTTACCATGTTTAATGTTATTCTTGATGTCCTGAGACTTATCTCCGGCAATGATAAAATAGTGGTCCGTGTCATTTTTGCTCTTTAGCAGATTAAAACAAAACCGATACCATTCGGGCTTGAAAATCTGCACTTCATCAATAAAGATCCCATAAAACCGTTCTTTGATTCTTCCTTCCGCTAAAGCGTCATTAGCTTTTTCAAAAAGGCGATCGTAATAATCGTCATCCTTTTGCCGTGGATATCTTGTCGGGAGAGAGATTCCATTGCTCTCCAATAATTGTCTACACAAGCCCAAAAAAGTAGTGCATCTGACATTCCTATCTGTAAACCCCGCTTGTGATATAGCCCATTGATAGTAATTGTTCAGGTTTCGGTTATAGCATGTAAGCAGAAAATTCTCACTTGGGTTTAAACTTGCTAACTTAAAGCACTTAGAGATTAGGAGAACGCTTTTCCCGCTACCTGCACAAGCAAGAATAAGCTGATTCCCCCTGTTAATTCGGTTGACGATATCAATTTGCCAAGTGTCAAGACGATATGACTGGACAGCGCGATCTATTTGCGTTAATGCTTCTTCCTTGATTGAAATAGATGCATGATCATCAAGAATAAACTTTCTAGGAATTGTGATTTCAGGGCATAGGCGTTGGAATATATTATTTACTCTATCCTCGGTTATGTCATCCGCCGGCTTAAAGCGCTTCAACAATATCTCTTTTCCCTCTTTGCGGAGTATTTGAATGTCATTTTTAAATAGGATATGTTTATCGCAGAAGTCTTTTTCACTATCTGTCAGCTCGGTCTCTATTTGAGAACGATCAATATTTGGAAATACAAAACTAATGTTGAGGGAAAATCTCAGATTGCCGCTATCCCTAACCAGGTAATTGCTCTCTTCAAGTTTCGCTATTATATCATTTTCCAATACTCTAAAAACCATAGGACTGCCTATGGCCTTTATCGTCATCGTTACAACCAAAGGAATATCCGAATCAAAAAATCGCAGTAAAAGAATCCCTTCCGGCACAACCAGCATACTAAAAAGCTCTGCTTGACCTTTCCCTGCATCACGTTTTCTTGGATTGATCTGGAGAACATAGTATGCCAATTGATCACCAGGAAACGATCTTTCCATAGTTCTCAGAAAAGATCGTTCACTGGTTGATAAATTCAGTTTGTCATACTTTTCAGGATAAATCTGCATTACTTCTTACCCTTTGTTCTAATCTCGTTGAGAAAATCTTTGTAAAGGCTATCAACTGTGTCACGTGAAAAGTTACGAGTTAATACCTCCAGCATTGCTTGGATGATTTTCTTTTCTGCCTTCGAAAAATCTGAAGTGATGTCCTTCTTGGCTCGATAATTGGAAGATTGAGTTACTTGCTCTCCAAGCTCTTCGAGCGTTTGGATTAATTGGACTTTTTGCTGTACTGCTTCAGGACCAGCCGACTTGGGAATCGTACGCAGCTCCTTTTTCATTGCTTCCAATTCTCCGGCAACCTGTTCTTTCTCAAAAGAAGAGTTAAAACCAGTCGTCAGAATTGTTTCGGCTTGGCTAATTGTTTTTTCAGCTTTTCTTAATGTCTTTGCCGCTGGATTGTTTCGCGCTTTGGATGCTGCGCGGATCTTATCAGATACTTCAGATCCAACGGTTAGGCGAACGCCATTTTCGAATTGGATAAAGGTGTCGTTTCGTTCGAAATCATCACGACGCGCATTAGGGATTAATTGGGGAGATACTATGTAGACTTCACCTAAAACCCACCCATTAAACCGTGATTCTTTGAAATATGGAGAAAGAGTTTTCGCATTTCCAATTAGGATATTACCTAATCGAACTCTAATACCAGACATTCGTTCATCTGCCAACGTTCCAGAAAACTCTGTGTCCGCGTACCACCCATAGGCCAATAAGATTTGATCTTCAGAAATGATATCGAAGAAGGAGACTCCTGACACCTCGTCCTTGGAAACGCCGGAGCGCAAAGATACTTCCTGTGTAACCTTATATGGTTTATATATTTGTGATAGCTTCTCAAAAGAGCGGCCTACAAAAACTGGGTATTCCTGTATTTCGATTCCTTTAGAATTCAACTCTTGCTTTATAGCGCTACTCCAGTAAAACGCCTTCCTAAATGGAAGAGGTGCCACCTGAGAGATGTAATCACGCACCAAATCAATGTCTAGTAACGTAGCAATATCATCGACATCCTCCATTTTTACAATAAAATAATGGGAGGATGATTGCTCTTCAAGAACAGCAACATCAGTCACTGCTTCAATCACACTTTGGAGAGTATGCTCATCCCCTTGTCCAGGAATGAGGAGTGCCTTAAGTCTCTCACAGTCGAATGTTACAATTGTTTTGACGTCTTCGCCACTTGCGGTTGTGCAAAAACTGAGCTTCTTGCAGTAAGATAAGCCTCCAAGTCTGCCTATTCCACGAAACCCTCTATTAACTGTATGTAGCTTGGAAGAATTGCCGATATCAAGCAGCGTTTTCCTAGCTAAATTGCTGCTAATTCCCGTGCCATTATCCTTAATACTAATGACTTGATGGTCTTCATCGACAATAATCTCAATTCTGCTATCCTCTAGCTGAAGAAGGCCACTCTCTATTGCCATGTCGATGGAGTCCACAGCGTTTTGTATATACTCTCTATAACATGATTCCGGTTCGCTATACATGCCCGTAGTGAGGGACTCAAGAGTAAACTTTCCAATCGAAATGTCCATCTGTCTTTTTTCCTTTCTTCCCCCATGTAGTTCTGATCTGCCTCAAGCAGAATAAGGTCGTACTAAATGTATATCTGACAACTAGAGCAATGACAATGCACAAGCTTATAGATCCTCTACGGCCTCAACCAAATCCCCTATATCGCAATGAAATACTTTGCATAATCGCATCATTATTTCAAGAGAGACAGGCTCGTCCTTGTTCAGCTTTGTCATAGCATAGCCACTTATTTCGGCTGCAACGGCCAATTCCTTTTTTGATAACTTGTTATTTTTCATTAATTTCCAGAGCTTATCATAACTTATCCTCATAAGCGGCCTCCTCTGCTTGATCTCGGAGCAAAAATGGGCAAGTGCTCTTTATAAAAAGCCAATGGTATTATAACACACAACTCTTTGTTTTTCAATTCTCTTGATGGGATTTCAGTGCTTTTTTGGAAGAGTTGGTCTTTATAGCCTACACCTATATGCGTTAAATAGAAAAAGCGACCCTGATACCAGCCCCGGAAGGCCGATATCAGGGTCAAATGCTCAATACGCAGGCACTCCATATCCCAGGATCTCATAGTACCCAACGGGATAGTGGTTCTCCCTGCAGCTGTCTCCGGAATTGCCTTCCACAGTATAGACAACTCCATCTTCTACTCGTTCCACGATGCCTGTATGATCGGATTCTCCGTCCTGGGGACCGGCAGATCCGTCCGGATCATCCCAGTCAAAGAATATAATCATACCCGGAACAGGTTCCTCATTTCCATCAATCCATTGATCGCGGTCGCGGAACCACTGCACACCGTTTACGCATCCAGCATATTTCGGGATGATACCATCCTCGATATACCCACACTCATTTGCGCACCAGCTCACAAAACAGGCGCACCATTCCACTCTCGACCCAAAACCGTACCAGGACCAATACGGTTGACCTCCAACATTGCCGATCTGAGACAGAGCTACGGCAACAATCTCGCCATCTCCGGAGTGGATGCCATATAACACCGCCGCCCACAAGGATTGATTCTTTTCATCCAGGAGATCCGCAAGCAACTGTTTCTGCTCTTCTGTGAAATCATATTCATCCGCCATCTCGTCAGCTGTCTTGTGACTAACCGTGATATAGAGGGTGGTTCTGGTTTCTTCCTGCTCTTCTTCTACGATATTCCCGTGGCCATCGTCTGACTACTGTTAGGAGTATGCCGTCGATACGGAGCGTGGGGTTGATGGTTTTCCTGATCCGTGAAACAGACTTAAACAGGATATCCAGGCCCTTTGTAGATAGATAGCTAGGCTGCAGCGGAACAATCAAACTGTCTGCCGCAGCCAGCGCATTGATCGTCATCATCCCAAGGGAAGGCATACAGTCAATTAGGATGTAGTCATAGTCCTTTCGGAGCTCGCTGATGCCTTCCTTGAGGACATGTTCTCGACTCATTGTGTTGACCAGGAACGTCTCCATTCCGGAAAGGCCAATATTGGCTGGGAGAAAGTCTGCTCCTTCCGGATGATGAACAATCCCGCTTCCTCTTGGAAGATAGGTCTCATCCACCACTGCCACCATCAGATCAGTCAGTGTGAGATCCAGATCATCTGGTCTCGGTATTCCAAGACAAATGCTTAAGCTTGCCTGTGGATCCGCATCAATTATCAGGACTTTCTTTCCCTGACGAGCAAGACCAATTCCAAGGTTTACTGTGGTTGTGGTCTTACCAACACCGCCCTTCTGGTTTGTGATGGCAATCACTTTACAACCATCCAATCAGGTTCCCTCCTTTCCTCTTTTATTTCATTTCTTCTCAAATATGCACGATACTTGTCCTCGACGCCCTCGTACAAGGGAACACACCAGACGCCTGTTTGCTGGACAGGTCCATAGGCCTCTCACCTCCCCGCCTTCTTTATGGCCGGGCCGCGAATTACGGAAGTATCATTAACCCCTGCGTCTGTCATCGCCTCCGCCGGTGGCAATCCGGCTTCTGCTGCATGAGTTAAATCGCTCTCCCTTTCGGGGTCCTGGCGCACTTGCAGACTTGGCTTAAGGTTCTCCTATAACGCAGGGAACGTATCTGGTGGCTGAGTATTCAGTTTTCAAGCTTCTTGGCAGCTTTCGCTTTCCAATAACCAACTGGGAACTTTTCGAGGAAATTGTTAAAAAGATTTTTGAAAAAATTTTTAGTCCCTCCTTCAAGCGGTCTATATCATCTGAAAGCAAAAAAAGCGCCCATCACATCCCACATTGAGATGTAATGAGCGCTTAAGTCTGAAGTGTTCAACTCGGCAACTGCTGCTTATCCTTCTTTATATTCCATCTTCTCCGTCAAATCGTGAAGACTCTTTTCAAACTGTTCCTGGGAGATAGCTCTTTTCTGAAGAAACAAAGCGAGCATATCTTTCTGTCTTATGTACAGCTGATGATTTTTCTCTTGGTAGGAAAGCTGATCCCATATCATAATTTTGTCTTTCATATCTTCCCCTACCTCCTTGATTGAGTATTCTGCTGCTCTTCGGCAAGTGACATTAATTAATTACGGTAAGGCCGCGCGGGATCTTTAAGGGAGACTCTCCATTCGCCACTCCGGCTTTTTCCTGCCGTGCGGGTTTTCGTGTCGCTATTTGGTGCCAATTTAGAGGATTTTTTCGTACAGGACCGCCTGTTAATCCACTGGCCGAGTTATTTGTCGTCCGGATCCGAGGGCGCCTCTGTCGAGTCAAAATCGCTGCTTTTGGCACCTTTTCAATATAACACAGGTACTGTTGTCCCCTTTGAGGAATGATCCACTCTGTTCAAAAACTACGAGCCTGCTAAGCTTCAGCAGGCTCGTGAGTTATAGCTACAGGTGATATGCGACGGTGACTGGTAGCGAATCGCAGAATAGTTTTTTCGCTGATGGCATGACCGTGGTGTAAATTGGCATAGATTTTGGCATACGACCCCGATTTTGGCCAAAGATTCGCACTCAGATCACTGGATCTTAGTAGAGCTTCGCACCCGCCGGAATGTGAGGATCAACCATCAGAAGATGAAGCTTCTCCTCTTCGCCTTCCTTATGAACGGCGGAGATCAGCATGCCACAGGAATCGATACCCATCATCTTTCGAGGGGGCAGATTTGTGATGGCGATGCAGGTCTTTCCGATGAGTTCTTCAGGCTCATAATAAGCGTGGATACCGCTCAAAATCGTCCGTAACTCTCCAGAACCGTCGTCCAGCGTGAACTTCAGAAGCTTCTTGGACTTCGGAACAGCTTCGCATTCAAGGACCTTAACCGCTCTGAAATCGCTCTTGGAGAAGGTCTCGAAATCGACCTGATCCTCAAACAGAGGCTCAATCACAACATTAGAGAAGTCGATTTTTTCAGGCTCGGCAGGAGTCTCGGCGGGGGCCGAAACAGGGGCCACTTCCGGGGCTGCCTCTGCCTGGTTATTGCCCTGACCCTTATCCAAGGGTTTCATTGTGGGGAACAGGATGACATCTCGGATGGAATCCGCGCCGCACAGCATCATGCTGCACCGGTCGATGCCGAAGCCCAGGCCGCCCGTGGGGGGCATGCCGTACTCCAGCGCCATGACGAAGTCCTCGTCCATCATGTCGGCCTCCTCATCGCCGTTGGCCCGCTTCTCCGCCTGGGCCTTGAAGCGCTCGTACTGGTCGATGGGGTCGTTCAGTTCACTGAAGGCATTGCCCATCTCGCAGCCGCAGATGAACGCCTCATAGCGCTCCGTCAGCGCCGGCTGGACGGGGCTGCGCTTGGCCAGCGGGCTGACCTCCACGGGATACATGGTGATGAAGGTGGGCTGCACCAGCGTCTCCTCCACCTTCTGGTCAAAGGCCTCATACAGGGCGTTGCCCCAGGTGTGGGGCACGCCGTCCATGTCCACGCCCACGCTCTTGGCCAGCTCCACGCCCTTGTCGTTGTCGCCGATGCAGGCCATGAAGTCCGCGCCGGTGACGTTCTTCACGGCGTCCGCCATGGTCACCCGCGGCCAGCCGGGGGTCAGGTCGATGTTGTGACCCAGCCACTGGACCTGATAGCCGCCGTGGATCTCCTTGCACGCGCCGGAGAGGATGCCCTCCAGAATGTCCATCATGCCGTCCAGATTGGTGTAGGCCTGATACAGCTCGCAGGTGGTGAACTCCGGGTTGTGTTTGGTGTCCATGCCCTCGTTGCGGAAGATGCGGCCCACCTCGTACACGCGCTCCATACCGCCCACGATCAGCCGCTTCAGGTGCAGCTCCGTGGCGATGCGCATGTACATGTCGATGTCCTGGGCGTTGTGGTGGGTGATGAACGGGCGAGCGTTGGCGCCGCCGGCAATGGGGCTGAGAACGGGCGTCTCCACCTCCATAAAGCCCAGGCCGTCCAGATAGCGGCGCAGGTAGGAGACGAACTTGCTGCGGATCTCGAAATTCCGCTTGCTCTCCGGGTTCATGATCAGATCCACATACCGCTGGCGGTAGCGGATCTCCTTGTCGGTCAGGCCGTGGAACTTCTCCGGCAGGGGCCGCAGGGACTTGCTCAGCAGCGTGATCTCCCGGGCGCGGACAGACATCTCGCCCCGCTGGGTGCGGAACACCTCACCCTTGACGCCCACGATGTCGCCGATGTCGTATTTCTTGAAGCGGTCATAGTTGTCCTCATCCATCTCGTCCTTGCGGGCGTAGATCTGGATGCGTCCCGTTTTATCCTGCATGTCGCAGAAGGACACCTTGCCCATGCCGCGCTTGCTCATCAGGCGGCCGGCCACGGACACCTCGCTGCCCTCCATGGCGTCGAAGCTGTCTTTGATGTCCTGGGTGTGGTGTGTCACGTCGAATTTCGTGATCTGGAAGGGGTCGCGGCCCTCGTCCTGCAGGGCCTTGAGCTTCTCACGGCGGATGCGCAGCAGTTCGCCGAGATCCTGCTGCTGGGTGTCGTTGCGGTTGGTTTCGTCTGCCATTTTGCAGCCCTCCTTTGTATATTGCCAATGCGGGCGCGAAGCGCCCCCGCACTCAGCGTTCGATCTTGTCCACGCGGTAGCGGATAACGCCCCTGGGTGCCTCCACGGATACCTCGTCGCCGGCCTTGTGTCCCATCAGCGCCTTGCCGAAGGGGGAATCCTCGCTGACGGCGCGGGACATGACATCCGCCTCCTGGGAGCCCACGATGCGGTACACCGGCAGCTGTTTGCCGCTGGCCAGCTCCGTCACGGTGACGACGCTGCCGATGGTGATCTTGTCGGACTCCTCGCTCTCGTCCACGATCACCGCGTGCAGCAGGATATCCTCCAGCTCCGCGATGCGGGAATACAGCTTGCCCTGCTCGTTTTTCGCCTCGTCGTACTCGCTGTTCTCGCTGAGGTCGCCGAAGCCGCGGGCCTCCTTGATCAGCTCCGCTACCTCGTCGGCGCGGGTGGTCTTGCTGTAATCCAGCTCCTTTTTCAGCTCGTCATAGCGGCCCTGACTCATTTTGAATTCTTTTGCCATGCTGCACGATCCTTTCTATTGGTAAGATGCCCCTGAACAGGCAAAATACGCACAATATATCACGTTGCATTATAGTGAGTTTCCCCCCGCCTGTCAAGCGCGGGAAGTCACCGATACCACACGAATTTCCGATGGCTCCCATCTGCCCGCCGCAAACAGCGCCGCCAGCAGCTGCTCCGGTACCGGACGCGGCCCCAGTCCCTCTGCCGCGTACCGCACCTCTTGCCGCGCCGCGCAGTCCGCTCCCAGATACACCGCCGCGCCGCTCTGCTCCTCTCC
>ENA-OOZY01000263-OOZY01000263.1-human-gut-metagenome-genome-assembly--contig:-NODE-263-length-43797-cov-4.717686_pt1 | contig 43797 bp, 28 predicted proteins | sample MGYA00241047_ERZ501410 | MGnify/ENA primary metagenome ERZ501410 (study PRJEB25962, sample SAMEA2042621) | human gut metagenome | biome: human gut; feature: human-associated habitat; material: faeces... | reverse complement strand
AGAGTGTCTGTTGCAGGCGTAGGGTGAGCTTCAGCGCTATGCTCAAAGAAAAGTTGGGATGTTTTTTGGAATTTGCTCATTCATAGTTCATTAACATACCATCTTGCAGCACTTGTTGTACCCTTGCTGAAAACCTTTCCATCCGCGCGCAATTCCCGCATCAAAACACGTATCTGGTTTCGATCAAGTCCCGGCAAAACTTGCTGCAATTCTTTAAACGGCGTACCAACTTCATTGTTTTTCCTAATATGCTTCAACAGCAATTCCTTGTTGGTATCCCGATCCAATCCTACATGTCGCGTATGCACGCCCGACTTGCCCGTTGCCGCATAAAGGCTTCTTGCGAGTACATATTTCTTGCGTCCGATGTGCTCAACAATCCCCATCTCAACCAGTCGGTTCAGCCGAGACTGCATCTTTTCATTCAGCATTCGCTCATGATACAGTGCATCAATCGCAAGGAAATCTTCCGTAGATAGCATTTCTGCACATGTTTCACTGATTCTGTTAATAACAGAAAGCATCGCCTTATCAATAATCAGCCCATTCAGCGTTACACTGACAAAAAAGTCATCAGTACCCGTAAAGTCCGGGAGCGGCTTTGCTTCCTGAATGCTCAGCTCAAACATCAGGTTCATGCCCTGCCCGGATCGCTCAACCATCCCACACAGAGACAATATCTCTGCAATGCGGCGATTGCGCGGAAGTTGACGATCTAGGATATTGTCAAGCGTGATACCATGCGGAAAACCGCCGGGCTTTCAACAAGCAGTCTATCACGAAATTGGCGGACAAAGATACTGCCGCCAAGCTGATAATTTCTGTGACTTACCGCATTCAAGATAGCTTCGCGGACAACACGCTCGTTGAATGTTGCAATGTCAAATACGAAAAAGCCTTCCTGATAGTGCTGCTTATCATTCCGCAAGTTAATAAGCTCCCACACACGGTCGTAACACGCGAAAAAGCCACCTCTGAACTCTTCCCTTTGGTTTGCAGGCCCCGATGCTTCAGAGGAACGGTATTCAAAAATGATTTCCGTCTGCGGCAAATACTTGATAATCGCTTTTGTCTTTCCGAAGAGAATCAAAGCAGCATACGTTACACCATCATCCGTGATTGCGCCACAGTCATGGAGAAGCTGTTCTTTTGACAACGCTGCCAGCTGCTTTTTGCTGCTCTTTTCAATCCACTTGCCGCGGAAATTTTCGATAGCGGTATCATCCAAATCTTCAACGGTTGCACCAGCACAGATTATTCCTGAAAAATCGCCACCCGTTTCTTCATAGATGCTGCGGCGCATATCTTCCGGCATAGGTTTAAGTGTATCACCCTCGTAAATCCACGCTACGCCATCATATTGCACCGGCAAGCCAATCGGACGGCTTTTTACATCGAAAACCAGAACTCGTTTTCCTTCATAGTTGAAAATTTGAAAATCAACATTGATTTTCAGCTTTTCAATTAAGCCCATACGGGTACGTTCAGGCTGGTCAAAAGCCTCGCTTCCAACTACCATGCGAGGTCTTTTATCTGTAATGCCAAAAACCAGCTTTCCGCCGCCATTATTCGCCAATGCACAGCAGCATTTTGCTGCTTCTCCGGAGTCAAATCGGCGTTTTGCCTCCTTAAACTGGACGTGTTCGCCTTCCTTGGCTTCCAGAAGCTCTTGGATAGTTTCTAAATAGGACATAGTGGTTCTCCTTCGCTTCGTTATGCACCTTAATTGCTGGATCATACCTCGTCAACACCGTATTTTATTCGCTTGCTCTTTTCGTTAATTACATGGAAAAATAAAGCTGATGGCAGAATACCATTTCTCAACGCAATTCTACTAATTTCACGAAATCCACGTTCCAACGTTGCTCCATCTTGCGTTATAGCAGATTTTTGTTGCGCTTTGATTTCGTTCATTACGAGCTTATATAACCTTGCCACCTCAAACGGAGGAATTGAGTTCATATTTTTTATTATCTCAGCTTCAGGAACTTTATCGCCGGACAGTTGATTGAACACTGCCAAAAATGTTTTTACTTTGTCTGACTTCGGAATGTGATAATTGCAGCTATACTTTTGGGGTAACGCTTTTAACTGTTTCCAAAGTTCTTGGACACTCTTATATTCTACTTCTTGATGGACGGAAAGTCCTTTTTTCGTTTCTCCCTCTGAGTAATAATAAAATATAACTCTTTCAATATCGCTTTTATCAATTAACTCAAATATATGCGAATCATTATTAGGTGACATTCCAACAATATGAAGTTCACCCGCCAATTTTCCAAACTCTGCAAGATGATAATTGCTGCCAAAAGCGAGTTCAGGATGTTCTCTATGTACCCTCATTAGCTCTTCTATTGAAGCAGAGAAAAGTTCGGATGGAATATCGCTCTGCGCTAAATACTGAAGCTCTTCACCTCCTTTTTCAAACGCATCAGCAATCTTATACTTGTACTCTCCTGCATAGTCAAAAAGGGCGTTACAAAAACAATGTTCAAATTGTTTCGGAATATCAATATTTTCTCCATTAACCCTTCTTATATACCCCATCAGCGTTTGCGGATTTTCACTATTCGCTAATGTCCGAAAATCTCCGTGCAAATGAAAAACAGGACGTTTTATTAATTCCTCCACATTATTATCATAATTGAGCGTAAAAATGCTATCAAACTGTTGCAGCCATTTCTTTGCCTCTTTCCCCATGTTATTATAGAGATTTTGAATATCACCATCGTTGTAGATTGCATCAAGCATCATTCTTTCAAAACCTTGCTTGGCTGAAGGCCAGTTATCAGCGATATCGTCATTCTGCAGAAAGTAAACATGGAGAATAAAGAACCAATCTTCCAGTCCAACTTGATAATAATGAGAAAGTCGCCAGTTGTATCGTTTTTTGAAATCTTCAAGAGTAATTTTTTCCTCGCTTGGTATTATCGCATCATATTTCCCAGCAGAGATATCATTTGCCCAAGTAGCCAATTCAACAAAAATACTTGCAATTTCATCCCCACTTACTTTGCCGTCAAAAAGTAAATCATATTTGTTCGCACGCGCATTAAACAGAATTCGTTTTATGATATAGGCATTGCTATAAGCATCGCCACCAAAATTAATATTGATTCCATTGCCAAGCAAAAGAGATTTCTTTGCAACAGTCTCCATGATAACTCTCCTTTTACACCAACAAGTTTCGATACAGCAAGCGAACAGCTTCCAATACGAAATCGATACCATTTCATTTTAACATGCCAACCTTTCGCCCTCGGAGTAAGGCAAAAGGGCAGCCTGCACCACACAGGCTGCGGCATCCTTATTATAGCACAGATAGCAGTACGCTTGTAGAGGTCAGCGCAGAAATATGATGAAAATGTCTTATTCGCTGAATTGGCATTTCCAGAAGGACGCATCATCCTTCTTACGTCGGCATTGCGGCTGCACTGAAACAGGTCATGAATGACTACACTGCCAGAGATAAGAAAAGAGGCGCTCGCGCTCAAGCCCTGCCGTATCTGGTCGTTATCCAGCCAGTTGATACTTCTATTATCTCTTTTTTTTGACAAAATAAAAAGCTGCTTTTTTAACAGCTCTATGGGGCGATTTTAACATGTGGGGAAGGAGGCGGAAATTTTCAGCGGTCAGCGCTGATTGCCGACCGCTGAAAACATCCGTGCTTCTTACTCGTTCTCTTCCGCCAAGAACGCTTTTTCCTGTGCTAAAATGTCGCAGAGTTTCACCAGTTCGTCATCCGTAAGCGTAACACCTTTGCCCATCTTCTCGTGGTTGAGCGTCCATTTCCGCAGGTCGTATTTGGGTTCTCTCCCGTTCCAGCTGACTCGATTGAGTTCAAGCCGCCACTGACCTTCCTCCGAAATCACACCGATTTCATTGACGATTTCGTACTTAATTTCCCGCTCGTTCTTCATATTTGCACCTCATTTCTTCCATGTTATGCACCATGCCGTTTGATTACCAGTTGCCTTTGCGCCACGCTTCTCCAATTTGGATTGAAAGCCAAACTTGTTGCGTAGCTCAATGAGCTGCTCGACTTTTCCGGAATCATAGTAAACCCATAGCAAGCCCGATGATTTGCGGTTGTCCAAATAGCAGAACCCTCTTTCTGCAAGCGCAGCAAGCAAATCATCTTCCGGCAAGGGCATAACAAGCTGCTCTTCCCCGCTCTCTTTCGGCTTTTCCGGCTCTTTTTCCTTTATCGGAGGCAGGTCAACCAGCTCAAAAGGCATTGTAATCTGCTCCGCTTGCCTTTCGCTCGGTTGTTCTGCCTGCACTGGCGGCTCCTGCTGAGGCTGTAATTCTATTTCCACTTGCGGTGCAGCATCTTCGTGCATAATTTCTGAATCATCTTCGCACAGCAACTGCCCCGCGCGCATTTTCACCTTTTCCAGCAAGGCGTCCTTCTCACGGCTTCCGCCTGCAATGTCCGACGCTTCCGGCTGGATTCCCGCTGCAATCAGTTCACTGACCACACGTTCAATCGTCTGCGCAGGATTCCGATAATATTCGCTGCCGCGGATACGGATAAATCGCCATCCAAGGCGTTCCAGAATAGCTTGCCGTTCCATATCCTCCCGAATCTTATCGCCGCTGTGCCAGCGTTCGCCGTCGCATTCGATGGCAATTCGCTTCTTCCCGCAAATCGCAATCATATCAATGTAGTACGCGCCAACCTGCCACTGCTGGACGATGTGATACCCTTTCCCCACAAGCGCCTTCGCCACCGCTGCTTCAAAGGGCGAATCCGACGCCTCCTCAATCTCGCTTGCTTTCGCTGCCACCGTCCCCAGATTCGTCACATACTCCAGCAGCCGTCTGCGCATATCGCCGGGCTTCAAATCAGCGGTGTAGTCAAGGGAATGAACAACCCACAGCTGGTCTTTTGCGCGGCTGACGGCAACATTATAGCGCTGCTTCATTGCCTTGCCATTAGAACCTTGTCCCTCGCCAGACGCCATGGACAGCGGACCTGTGCCATTATTGCTGTCCACCATTGACAAGAAAATGACATCCCGTTCATCGCCTTGGAAGTTAGAAGCATTTCCGCATAGGATATGGTGCTTCTCGTATTCCGCAATGGGAATGGCATCATACAGTTTCCGCTCAATCAGCTTCGTCTGATCATCCCCCAGCAAGGAAATGACACCAAACGATTTGTTTGCATATTCCGGCTGCTCCAAGCAAGCCTGTATCAATGCAACCACTGCCGCTGCTTCTTCTTCGTTTATCTTATTGCGTCCCCTTCTCGTCCCGTTGACGCGATATGAAACCATCGCCGTCTTGAAGGGCGAACTGCCTGCTTCGCGCAGCGGCTTGATTTTGCCTTCGTAGGAAAGCATGTTGCAGTAGCCGATAATATCCGGCACACAGCGGAAATGCTCTCGCAGCATCAGGGGACGGTAATTCAGCTCCGCAATATCGTATAAGGACATCTTGGCATCCCACAGGTGGGCATTGGGGATTTTTCCTTTGATGAACATCGTCATCAGATTCTGAATTTTGCTGTCATCAATGCCGACCGCCATCGGGCTCACCTGTTCATCGTCGCCAACAACAATGATTTTCTTGCCTATATACAGGATAGCCGCAGCAGTTATGTCAGACTGGCTCGCCTCATCCACAATGACGATGTCGTATTTCGTTTCGGCAGGATCAACGGAGTTCATTACGTTGGATACCGGCATAATCCATGCAGGAACTGCCGCTTGACATTGTATCATCAGCTTACGCGCCTCTTCGCGGAGAGCAGGCGCATTCTTCCCGGTGCCTTTGCCGATTTTGGTCACCGTCATCTTCCAGCCGTTGAGGATCTGGCGCATCTGCGGATTCCGGTCAATTCGATACTGCAAGTGCAGCCATGCCTGCGCGCTGGCCAGTTTTTCGGTTTCCTTCCGGAACTTGGCGGTCAGATCCGTCACCCGCTTTTCCGCATCCCGCAAGGGGGTGTTGATGATTTCATCCACCAGCATAGACAACTGATGAACCTTCCATGCCTCTATGATATTCTCCGGTACAGAAGCGTTTCCGTGCTCACCCGTCCGATTGCGGATACTGTTCGCCCACGCAGGCGCGCATTCGCTGATTTTGTCCAGCAATAGCGTGCGCTTGCGCTGCACCTCCTCTTTTTCCTGAATTGCAGACAGCTGATTGAGCGCTGCCTCATATTGCTCTGCCGATTCCGCTTCAATCGCCACTTGCAAATCAGCGCATATCACCGAATCACTGCAATTTTTCAGCAGCTCCAGCGTATTTTCCCTGCTATGCGTAAACGAATACAGCGCGTTGACCAAATGGAGCAGGTACACAGCAGGGCGCATCAGATTCGTAATATGACGGAGCGCGGCAGCAGCTTTCTCATCCGTCATCATTGCCAAGCTATGGACTGGCTGGATCAGCGCGTCCCCCAGTCCCGCCTTGGATGCCAGATTACACAAATCAATTCTGCCCTTCCGATACCAGTTGACCCAGAATTCGATTGCCTTCAACTGCTGATGGCAAATGCGCTCTGGCTCATTGCCGAGGTCTGCAAAGCGCCGCGTTCCATGTGCCGCAATCAGGCTGTCCCACAACAGCCCCAGCCTCTCGCGTAGCGATTGCACCTCAAAAAATGCCGTTACCCTTTGCATATCATCAAGGGTTGTCGGCGTTTTGTCAGCAATCGTCACTGCATCCAGCGCATTTTTCTTTTCCTTCGCCATAAACAGACCTTTCTTGACCTGCCCATGCTTCTGCGCATCTGTCAGAAGTTCCGAGAAAGGCGCCGTGAGGGTTTCATAAGTACCTGCAAGAATCTTGACGGGCTTTGTCAGCTGTCCCTCCAGCACAGGCTGCGCTTTCGTGTACGTTTCATCAATTAGACTGATCAGCTGTTCCCAGCGTTTTCTGGCAAGCCCATCCTCCGCACCATCCGCTATTGCAAACGTTGCCCACGCAGGAATAGCATTTTCAGTGTAGACTGTCAGCGCATCCCGAAGCGCGGTTTCCGCCGCAGCATCGCCCTTCTGCGCATAAATCTGGTCTGTCAACTGATTGACCACTGCATACCGATTCGCCCTCCACACCAGCTTGACCTTGCCGCCGGCATTGATATTTTGCAGCTGAAGATTCAAGTTCTGCTGCAACTCCAAGCCCTCGGCAAACTGCTCCGTATCCATCAGCTCGTTTTCAGATGGAAGTCCGACAGCCAGCTCGCGCTCTTCCTGCGCCGTCAGCTGCTCATTGCTTGCATAAAGCCATTGCAGTTCATCCGGCGCAAGCGGGAAAGGTGCGCCCTTCTTGACCGGGGCGGGAATCAGTGCCAGCAGGCTTTCATGCTGTGCCACATAGTCCGCCGCTTTTGCTGTTGACCAGCTGTCGCCGTCATACACAATCGGCTCAAATTCCTTGTGGCGGATGGCATACACCAGCTTGCGCGCTTCCGTCAGCTCCGTCAGCGTCTGATGGCGGCTTGCTTTCAACTGCTCGGCCGCTCTGCGCTGCGACGCATAGTTGCACGTTGTGGTATGTTCAATGATGCTGTCAATGGAGCGCTGCATATCCGCCTGATTGTCGCCCATAGCTGCTACACACAGCGGCTGCAACTCTTTCGGCACTTTGTCTTTCAGCACCATCAGTGCCTTTGACGTTTGACTGGTTACCAGTACCGTTTTCCCTTGCGCAAGGAAATGCCCCAGCAAGTTGGCAATAGTATGCGTTTTGCCTGTTCCGGGAGGACCCTGCACCAAGACGGTGGATGAATGCTCAATTTTGCGAACAATCCCCATCTGTTCTCGGTTTGCAGGCTTCGGCAGCAGAATCTCTTCATCCTCCAGCGGAAGGTCATGTGCTTCAAACTCATCAGAAGGTGCGTCGTTTTCCGCTTCTTCTGCATTCTCCTTTGTTTCTTTTTCGGTGCCGCCCAAAATGCCCGCTACTGTTGGCGGTACAGGCGCCCCCTGATCCACATCTGTCAAAATGGTTTCCAGCACCTTGATGGTGCCGTTCGGCTTTTTCCGCAAGATAATATAAGGTTCCCAGCGCACAACAATCCGCTCATCGCCATGTGCGGTTTGCTCATTTTCATTCAGATAGCAGTTACTGGCGTGCAGAAGGTGCGTAACCGAACGCAGAAAATCACCACATTCATGATGATCCAAAGGATGAATATTCTCTTCGATTGCTTTCTGTTCAAGCGGACGAACGATGTCAACATTGACGCCCTCCATATCAGAAAACATGCTCAAATACATCTGCGGCGGTTCATCTGTATCGTACAGTTCGAGCGTGTTGTTCACAGCATCCAGCGTAAATTGCACCCGCTTGAAAAACAGCGGATGGTGAATCTCCTTGTTTTCCTTGTCCGTCAGCAGACCATTCCCGATGACAATTTCCAGCGCATCCGGTTGCTGGCTGTACTCATGATTCATGGTATACAGGTCAGTGAACGTATCGCGAAGCCGCTCCGTATGCTTTTCGCGTTCCACCCAAGCGTTGCGAGTTTCAAGCCAGCTTTTATACAGGGCTACGCGCGCCGGATCATCCTTGAAAAATTCCGGCTGCGGCGTCAATTGCCCCGCATCTTTTTCTTCGACTTCCTCTGGCACTTCACTTTCAGATTCAGTTGCTTCTTCCTGCGGCGGTAATATAGATTCCTTGTACTCGGGCTGTTTCCGATAATTCTCCCAACCCGGCTGCAGCCAACGGAGGAGCGACGCATCTGGTGCCGGACATGCTGTAAATTCAGGCTTGCGGAACGAGAACAGTTTCCCATCATTATTGACTGTTTCGTCATCCACTGTATCACGGCTGTACAGTTTCACGCACGCAGGGTCATCCAGCTGACTCAGTAATACCCATGCGCGCTGCTTATCAACATCGAATATCTCCTTCTGCGTCAGCTGGCAGACCTCCTTGATATACTGAAACAGCGCGTGTGCAAGCTCCTGCATATTCTGCTGCGGCATTTCGCTACCTCCCGCCTACTGTGTTGGAAAGTGCAGCTGGCGATACATCCCTTCTGCTGCCATCCGCACTTATAGAGAAACCTGCCACACCCGTCCATCCGCCATTCAGCCGAAAAGCCACTGAACCGCAAGCAACCTGATGAAGCAAATTCACGAATTATTATAGCACATCTGGTTAGAAATTACGATAGGTTGGAGGGAAATAGTGCGGAGGAGAAGCACGCTAATTATTGGTTATACGATTGTGTGTCTAACAAACGCAGCGCCTGCGCTGCATTCATTGGGTTTGGGAAATGTGTTCCCAACAAGCAAACTGTCATTTTTAGCAAAATGACCCTGCTTGCTACTACTTCTTCCAGCATGGAGAAGAAAATTAGCAAGCAGGGTTTTCGTATGCCCAAATTTAGAATCCCTGTTGATGCTGTCATATTCAGCTTAGGAATGTGATGAATTAGCGCTGTAGCACTCCCCAGATTTCTTGTTTTCAGCAGTTCCAGAAAAAAATTTTGCAATCCGCTTCAAATCGTGTCGCAAAACGGTCTTTTCTTTACAGTTCAAGAGTGAAGGGGTATATAAATTTCCCTTCGCATGAACGGAAAGGAGGTTGCTATCAAGAATGAAATGCTCACACCCGCCGCTATGTTTCCACCGAACGCCTAACGATTCAGGATAAAAAGATTTTAATCCGTTGCATCAAAAATTTTTCTGGAATTTGGGCAAATCGCGTAAAAAACGTCAAACTTTTTACCAGTTATAGTGGAGAGATATTTCTTCATCCAAAATAAAGGAGGTTCGTAACCTTGCAACGTAACTTTACAGCAACCACAGGCGCACGTGCTGGAAAAAGCGCGGAAAATGAGGCATTGCTTTCTCAGCAACGAGCTATTCTCCGTGCACGTCTTGCACACAGCAAGGATGGCAGCATCACTTGTTCCGTCGAAAATTGCGTCTTGATTCTGGAAAACGATCCCGTGCTGATGGGTGCTATCCGCAAAAACCTGTTCACCGGCTGCATGGTCATTGTCGGTGATATGCCGTGGCATCGGGCGGGCAACTGCTTCACTGACGACGATTTAGCCTTCATCGAACTGCTTTTTGAGAATCATTACGGCATCACGTCCGAGAAGAAAATCCTCACGGCCCTGCGCGTGGTGGCTAACAGCAACGGTTATCACCCTGTGCGGGAGTACCTGAATCATCTTGACTGGGACAGAACGCCCCGTGTTCGATTTGCGCTGCATCATTTTCTCGGTGCTGAAATCAGCGACCTGAATGAAGAGTTGCTGCGCTTATTCATGCTGGGTGCTGTCACTCGCATCTTTCAGCCGGGGCATAAATTCGACATGATGCTTTGTCTTACCGGTGGACAAGGCGCTGGCAAGTCCAGCTTCTTCCGTTTTCTTGCAGGGAATGACGAGTGGTTTTCGGATGATTTGCGGAGGCTCGACGATGAAAACATCTATCGTCGGATAATGGGGCATTGGATTATCGAGATGAGTGAGATGATGGCCACGGGCAATGCCAAGAACGAAGAAATCAAATCTTTTCTCAGCCGCCAGAAAGATACTTACAAAGTGCCTTATGACAAGTTTCCGGCAGATAGACCACGACAGTGTGTCTTTGCAGGCACTTCCAACAAGCTGGATTTTCTGCCCCATGACCGCAGCGGAAATCGGCGTTTCTTGCCAATCCGCATCGACCCGGGCAAGGCAGAGGTACACATCCTTGCTAACCAACAGACATCACGCGCCTATTTCAATCAACTGTGGGCGGAAATCATGGTCATCTATCGTTCCGGCGAATACTCGCTTCAGCTCTCTAAGGAAGCATCCAAGCAATTGAAGCAGGAGCAAAACACCTTCATGCCAGAGGACACACTGGCTGGGCAAGTGCTCGGCTTCATGGAACAAACGACCTATAAACAAGTATGTTCCACCCTGATTTTTGCAGAAGCGCTGCATAGCAGTCGTCTTGCAAAGCCGCAAGCATGGGAAACGCGAAACATCTGCGACGTTGTGAACAACGCCATCGCCAGCGGCGAACTCAAAGGATGGCATTCCTATCAAGGCAGCAGACGCTACGCACGCTATGGCAAGCAGCGTGGCTGGGAACGCGACTGCGACCCGGAACAAATCAACCGGAACAGTGTCGGGGCAGGCGCAGAGCAATTTGTCGCCGCGGAGACATCAGACAATTCTCCTCTCTAACACATCGTTGTTCCGCTTTCTTGTTCCAAACGCATCGTCTGAGAGTTCTCGTCCCATCCCGCATTCCGGTCACATGGAACAATGGAACAAAGCACATCACAAAAAGAAATAAGTCAAGGCTGAGATGCACACGCTCTCTGATGTGGAACTGCGGCGCTTTCTGGCAATCGCCAAGGATGATCCGTTCTATTTGATGTACCATGTGGACTTCTTCACGGGTCTGCGGGAAAGCGAACTGATTGGTCTAACGTGGGATTGCATTGATTTCGCGAAGGGGACTATTCGTGTGTACCGTCAGTTTGTGCGCATTGCGTCCGGGCCTGACAAGGGCAAAATGATGTTCACTTCGCTGAAAAACCACAAAGAGCGCACGATTCATCCCGCGCCATCTGTGATGGACGCATTGAGGCAAGCCAAAGAGAAGCAGAACCGGCAGCGTCTGCTCGCAGGTTCATCTTGGGACAATGTGTACGACATGGTTTTCACTCGTGACAACGGCATGTTCATCCGTTTCAAGACACTGTATGTCCACTTCAAGGCACTGGTCAGCAGGCTCAACCGTCCGGAGGTTCGCTTCCACGACATTCGCCACACCTACGCCACCCTCGCTATTCAAAGCGAAATTGACTTCAAGACGCTTTCCTTGTCACTCGGACATGCAACCGTCGCCTTCACGCTCGACACCTACGGACACGTCAGCAACCATATGTCGCAAAACGCAGCAGCCAAGATGGAAAAATTCATTTGCTCGCTGTAAAAAGCGCAGACTCACGCGCATAGCGGTTTTTCGTGGGTACGGAAAAGAAAGCGTTTGTGGGTATGGTGTGGGTATACAGCAGCACTAAAAAAGCCGAAACCCTTGCATCTCCAAGGATTTCGGCTCGTGGAGCATAGCGGATTCGAACCGCTGACCCCAACACTGCCAGTGTTGTGCGCTACCAGCTGCGCTAATGCCCCGCAACACAAAATAGTATAGCACGGTATGGATGGGTTGTCAAGGGGGAAATGAAATTTTTTCACGAAATGGACGCAGAATGATGCTTTCACGGCGCAAGCCGATGCGCTGAATGGTTGCGCGCGGTATAAAATTGTGCTATGATGGAAGCGAAATTCACAGGAGGAATGATGAACGCATGAAAATCAGCAAGAAAGACGCGCTAATGTGGTTTCGTTTCTTCGCGGAACTGCCGGAAGATGAGCCGCTGATGCCGCATCAGCAGGAGTTGGCTTGGGCTGTCATCAGCCAGATTGAAACCGCGGTGGACGCGCGCCACAAGGAACTGATGGCGCAGATTCCCGATTTGCACACGCTCGGCGGGCGGACGTACTTCGTCGGCGACCCAGCGAAATTTTCCAAGGGCTGCACGTCCTGCCTGACCGGCACGGGGCTGAGCGCCATCCGCCGGACGAACAAGTGCAACATCCGCTGCCCGTTCTGCTACAATTACGGCGAGTTGGATTGTCAAGAAACCATCGGCGAAGGGCTGTGGGAAATCGGCGGGACGTACTTCCGCGTGGAGGATATCGACCTGCTGCTCAGCACGTCGAACCGACCGACCGGCGTCAGCTACGTCTATCTGGAGCCGTTCATGGAAATCGAACTGTATCCCGATATCATCCGCAAGTTCCGCGCCGCCGGGATTCATCAGCACATGTACACCAACGGCACGCTCTGCACGGAGGAGAATCTGCGCGCGCTGGGCGAGGCTGGGCTGGACGAACTGCGCTTCAACCTCGGCGCAACGTCTTGCGCGGACAACGTCATCCAGAGCATCGCCACGGCGAAGAAGTACATCCCCACCGTCGCGATTGAAACGCCCATGACGCCCGATTTTTACGAGCATTTCCAGCAGAAAAAGGATGCAATTCTGGCCACTGGTCTTGATTTTATCAACTGCGCCGAGCTGCACCTGAACCCCAACAATCTGCCGAACTACATCGGCACGCCCATGTACATGACGCGCCGCGGCTATGTATCGCCGATTTGGAGCCGGGAGATAACGTTCCGGCTGATGCGCCAATGCGCCGAGGAACATTGGGGGATTGTCGTGCATGACTGCTCGAACCACACCAAATTCGCGCGTGATTTAAACCTGCGGGCGAAGGAAGGCGGCTGGTTCGGCGCAAGCAGCTACCACAGCGAGTTTGACCAGATTCCATTCGAGGCTTTTTTGCCGACACTGGAGGATTCAGATTTCCGGTTTCTGGAGGAAGAGCCCTTGCCCAAGGGCTATCGGCCGGGGGATATTGTCCTGTAAGGCGTGCGCTCAAGGCGACGGACAAAATCCATTCTATATGATAATGCGCTAAATCCGCCTGTGCAGCAGGCTTCCCGGAGTTTTCTGCCGAAAACAGCGAAAAATTTCCGTCAAACGCAAAAAAGTGCTTGACAAACGCCCTTGCTGATGATATAATTTGTATCTGTCAGCAAGGGTGTTTCCTTCGCTGGCAGTCTGGAAGGAAAGAATCAGGCTTCTGATTTTGCGGCTCTGCGCCTGTAGCTCAGTTGGATAGAGCAACGGCCTTCTAAGCCGTGGGTCGGGGGTTCGAGACCCTCCAGGCGCGCATATGGAGGATATAGTTCAGTTGGTAGAGCGCCAGATTGTGGCTCTGGATGTCGTGGGTTCGAGTCCCACTATTCTCCCTTTCTTCCCTACTCAAGGTTGCTGCGGATGCGGCGAAAGCCTGCTGCGATGGGGTGTAGCCAAGTGGTAAGGCACGGGACTTTGACTCCCGCATTCGCAGGTTCGAGCCCTGCCACCCCAGCTTTGTGACCCATTAGCTCAGTTGGCAGAGCACTTGACTTTTAATCAAGGTGTCTGGAGTTCGAATCTCCAATGGGTCATTCCCATCTGCCTTCTGATTTCGCCTCTCGTGCGGGCGTGGCGGAATGGCAGACGCGCCAGACTTAGGATCTGGTGCCTATGGCGTAAGAGTTCGAGTCTCTTCGCCCGCACAAATTTCCTTCGCACCATGCAGTCGCGTGGTTATGCGGTAGTAGCTCAGTTGGTAGAGCGCCACCTTGCCAAGGTGGAGGTCGCGAGTCCGAGCCTCGTCTACCGCTCCACATGCGGGTGTAGCTCAATGGTAGAGCTCCAGCCTTCCAAGCTGGTCACGTGGGTTCGATTCCCATCACCCGCTCCAGCACAGAGGGTGCTCTTCATGGGTTCACCTCAAGAAACCGTCCGAAAGGGCGGTTTTTGTTTTATCTGCCTTGTCTGCTTATTTGGAAGCATCTCCATAGCCAGTGTGCATAGCACATTATACGGATGATATTTCTATTACAGAGGGTTTTGCCTCTGCGGAGGCAACTCAACGGCTTTCCGTTCGCCCTTGGGGAATCCTCGGTGCCTTTCCTCCTCCCAAGCACCTGCCCAATTGCAGCTTGATTTCCTCTGAAATAGCAAAAAAGCCCCGTCGGCACTCCGATTGCTCGGAAACACCGACGGGGTTTTTCGTGTGCTATTGCACCGCTGATTGATTGCTCCCGGAGGAGCCGTCAATTAATAGCGGGAAGCGCGCTGAGCGTCGAAGCACTCACGGCAGAGCACGGGACGGTCGCCACGGGGCTGGAAAGGCACCTGGGTGGCCTTGCCGCAGTTCGCGCACACCACGTCATACATCTGACGGGGAGCGGAAGAACCGTTGCCGTTCTGGGCGCGACGAGCCGCGCGGCACTTCGGGCAGCGAGAGGGCTTGTTCATGAAGCCCTTCTCGGCGAAGAAAGCCTGCTCGGACGCGGAGAACACGAATTCCTGGCCGCAGTCGCGGCAGACAAGCGTTTCATCTTCGTACATGGTTGGGAAACCTCCTTCAAATTGTCACCCATACCGTTGCCTTGAGGTCATCTGCTTCCATGGTTTTGCTCCAGTTTCCCGGCGCAGGTCATGTGACAACCAAAGGGAGATTAGAACCTTGGATTCCTGGTTGGGCTGCAGGGAATATTATAACACGGTTTGCGGAAAATGTACAGACCTTCTGGAAAATTATTTTCGTCCCGTTTTTAAGGGGAATCATGGTCGAAAAAAGATTCTTGTAGTGTCCATTATTTCGTGTAATCTGCACCAAAAGAATCATAATATTGCTTATCGTCTCTTCTTCGATTTTCTTTCATCCATTATAATAAATAAAACCCGAACAATTGGGGCAATAAGAAAGAAGGAATATGAACATGACCGTAAATTATCAGGATTTGGGACTTCGAGTGCGCGATGCCCGCAAAGCGAAGCATCTAACGCAGGAGCAGCTGGCGGAGAAGGTCGGCATTTCCTCGTCTTTCATGGGGCACATCGAGCGCGGCACGCGCATTGCCAGCATTGATACGCTGGTTTCCATCTGCAATGTGCTGTCAGTGTCGCCATGTCTGCTGCTGGGCGCGAGCTTGTCCGAGAACGCGGTGGACTTCCCCTATACCAACGATAACCGCGAGCGCTCGTTCATGCTGGACTTCGTAAGTTTGGCGCAGCGCACGGTTCGCCGCTGGGATGAGACGGAAAGCGCGCCGGAGGAAGCGCCGAAAACGGAAGAATAATCGCTGAAATCAAAAAGGATGTCAGGATGATTTCGCTCCTTGACATCCTTTTGTTATGCCGTCTTGTTTTCCGTCAGATTCCGCAGCAGACCCTCGCAGCCGCGCAGAATGTCACGGTACGCCCGGTCAAAGTCATCCGTATACCACGGATCTTCAATGTCGCCCTGCCGCTCGGCAAAGTCCAGCAGCAGATGCAGCTTTGCCTGCTGCTCCTTCGGACACAGAGCACGCAGCTTCTTCAAGTGCCCCCACTCCATGCCGATAATCAGATCCGCCGTTTCAAAATCCTCCGGCGTAATCTGCCGCGCACGATGCTCCGTGCAGGGCACCCCGTGCTTGACCAGAATTCGGCGCGCGGGCGGATAAATCCCATTGCCAATTTCCTCGCTGCTCAGTGCGGCGGAATCCACTTCAAACTCACCAGACACATGCCGCTGCTGTGCCAAGTACCGGAACACCATTGCTGCCATAGGGCTTCGGCAAATATTGCCGTGACACACAAATAGGATTTTCACCCGCATTCGCCTCCCTGCTATCAGTATAGCACACTTGTTCAGGAAATTCAACTATTATTTCCCAGTTTTCGCTTGTGATTCTGTGAATTGTTTGTAAAATTCGCAGAGCAATCACCACACGGGCGGTGTCCAGAGGGTGATTTCGCCCGTCGCAAGCGTTTTCGGCACGTCAATCAGCCGCTGATTGCTGCTGCCGCGGTAGAGCAGCGACAGCGACTTCTGCTCCTGCACGAAGCGTCCATCCACCAGCACGTCGATGCCGTGCAGCAGCGCCATGCGCGCCGGGTCGTTCTCCTTCAGCAGCGCATCGAGCGTGAAGCCCGTGTAGCACCAAACGTTAAGGTGCTTTGCGTGCGCCGCGTCCGCAATTGTGCGGCAGGCTTCGGGCTGGCACATGGGTTCGCCGCCGGAGAGCGTCACGCCGTCCAGCAGCGGATTCTCGCCGATTTTGCGGATGATGCCGTCGGTGTCCATCAGCGTGCCGCCGGCGAAGTCATGCGACGCGGGATTATGGCAGCCGGGGCAGTGATGCGGGCAGCCCTGCACGAACACAGTATAGCGGACGCCCGGCCCATCGACGATGCTGTCGTCTGCCAAACCAAAGATGCGGATTTCCATGGTAATTGACCCTCTTTCGCGGTGGATGAATGAATGACGGAAACGCCCTCCCCCGAAGGAGAAGGCGTTTTATGGGGAGGGACGCTGGGGCGTTGCCCCAGACCCTACCAGAGGCGCTGCCTCTGGACTCCGCAAGGGGCATTGCCCCTTGACCCTTTTTTCGGTGCCCGGCTTGAGCGCGTTCCCCGGCATTTGGGGTAAAGTGGCTTTTAGCCCTCCACCTTGATGCGCTTGATGCGTTCCGTCACGCGAGTGGTTTCCCCACGGTGGCAGCACGGGCAAGTATCGTCGATAATGCCATTATAGCCGCACAGCGGGTCACGGTCAACCGGGTGGTTAATCGAACCGTAGCCGATGCCGATGTCGTGCATATAGCGCACAATCTTCTCGAACGCGTCGAGATTCTTCAGCGGGTCGCCGTCCATCTCGACATAGGAGATGTGGCCGCCGTTGGTCAGCGCGTGATACGGCGCTTCGACGCTCAGCTTGTGGAACGCCGTGCAGTGGTAGTAGACCGGGACGTGGAAGGAGTTCGTGTAGTATTCGCGGTCGGTGACGCCGGGGATGATGCCGAAGCGCTGCTTGTCCAAACGGATGAAGCGGCCGGACAGGCCTTCCGCAGGCGTAGCAATGACGGAGTAGTTCAGCCCCGTCTCCGCGGACACCTTGTCGGTGTATTCGCGCATCGTGCGGATGATTTTCAGCCCCAGCTTCTGGCTTTCCTCGTCCTCGCCGTGATGCTTGCCGCGCAAGGCAACCAGTGCTTCCGCCAGACCAATGAAGCCGATGGTCATCGTGCCGTGCTTGAGCACTTCGCCCACCTTGTCGTTCCAGCTCAGCTTCTCGGAGTCAATCCACACGCCCTCGCCCATCAGGAACGGGAAGTTCTTCACGCGCTTGTTGCTGATGATGCGGAAGCGTTCGTTCAGCTGGTCAATCACCAGTTCCATGCGCTCCTGCAGTACCTTGAAGAACACATCGACGTTGCCGTTCGCCTCGATGGCGATGCGCGGCAGGTTGATGGACGTGAAGGACAGATTGCCGCGGCGCGGGGCGATTTCGCGATCAGGGTCGTAGACATTGCCCATCACGCGGGTGCGGCAGCCCATGTAGGCGATTTCGGTCTCCGGATGGCCGGGCTTGTAGTACTGAAGGTTGAACGGCGCGTCCACGAAGGAGAAGTTCGGGAACAGGCGCTTTGCGCTCGTGCGGATGGCGAGGCGGTAGAGGTCGTAGTTCGGGTCGCCGGGGTTGAAGTTGACGCCTTCCTTGACGCGGAAAATCTGAATCGGGAAAATCGGCGTTTCGCCGCCGCCCAGACCTGCTTCCGTCGCCAGCAGCACATTCTTCATCACCAAACGGCCTTCAGGCGACACGTCCATGCCGTAGTTGATGGACGAGAACGGCACCTGCGCGCCCGCGCGGCTGTTCATAGTGTTCAGATTGTGGATGAGCGCCTCCATTGCCTGATAGGTCGCCTTGTCTGTCTCCTGCTCGGAGCGGCGCTGCGTGAAGTCGAGAATGCGGGCAATCATCTGCTCGTCCGCCACATACTTCGTCAGCAGTTCCGCCATGCATGCGCGATGGTCAGCGTTCTCTTCCAGCGTGGGTTCGAGGTTCTCCGCCTTGGTCTGCGCCACCAGTTCATTGGCGTGCGCGTCGCACTCCGCGTCATTCAGCAGCAGCTCCAGCGCACGGGAGAGGTTCATGCGGTAACGCTTGATGAACGTCTTTTTTACGCCGGGCGCCATGCCGTAATCGAAGTCCACAATCGCCTGTCCGCCGTGCTGATCGTTCTGGTTCGCCTGAATGGCAATGCACGCCAGCGCCGCGTAGGACGTGATGTCCTGCGGCTCACGCAAATAGCCGTGCCCCGTGGAGAAGCCGCCCTTGAACAGGCTCTTCAGTTCAATCTGACAGCACGTCGTCGTCAGCGTGTAGAAGTCCATGTCATGAATGTGGATATCGCCGTCCATGTGCGCCTGACCAAATCGCGGATCCATGACGTACTTCTCGTAATACTGCTTTGCGCCTTCGCTGCCGAACTTGAGCATTGCGCCCATGGCAGTATCGCCATTGATGTTGGCGTTCTCGCGCTTGATGTCGGATTCGCTGGCGTCCTTGAACACAATGTCCCCAAACGTGCGCATCAGACGGGAGTTCATCTCGCGGACGCGGCTGCGCTCGGCGCGGTAGAGGATGTAGGACTTCGCCGTGCGGGTGAAGCCGTTGCGCATCAGCACCTGCTCCACCGTGTCCTGCACCTGCTCCACGCTGGGGATGGCGCTGATGTTCTCGTTGTTCTCCAGCAGGCGGACAACTTCCTCCGTCAGCTTGCGGCTCGTCTCATGCCCGCGCGCACTGCCCGACGCCTGAAAAGACGCGAAAATGGCCTGCTCAATCTTGTCCTGATCAAAAGGAACTTCGCGTCCGTCGCGTTTGCGAATCATATCAATGCCCATGGTCGGTGCCTCCATCATTCTCTATTCTATCCGTATTATTTCCCATTTGAGAACCAATTGATAACCAGCCGTTCATTCGGCATAAGTTGTGGATGTTTTCTCCTGCCCATGCTACATATAGTGTCTGCAAAGCAGGAACGAATGCCATCATACACCACAGGAGCCGCTCTTGTCAATGCTGAATCTGGTCGAAATGGATAGCCGAAAACCGCCCGAAGCGCCGCAAGCCCGGTAAACAGAACAGCTTCCACTGGCGGCGAAAATCGGGCGAAAAAACGTTTTTTCTGCGTTCCCGAACTTTCCCCGCTTGATACGGCAGATTTGTCCGTATTATGCGCTTGTCTGCGGGGAGTGCGCATATGAATTTGAAAATCGGATTACTCCTCCAGCGGCAGCAGCCGTCGCCGGAAGCAGCATAATCCCCTTGATGAGCCGAGACGCAATCGTCTGCATGATTTTTCCTCAGAGCAAGAATGTGAACAGCTGTTTTTCCACCGGCAGCGCCCGAAATTCAAACCAGTCCGGATGTTCCTTCACAATGCCTGCCCAGAGTGCCTCTTCCGTCTCCGGAATTGTCCCTGCCGTCAGCAATGCCCGTAATTGCTCCCCAATGGCGCTCATCAGCGGCTTTATCTGCTTGTCCGGCACAACGACCATGGACAGGTCGAGGCGGTTTCTGACGCTTGCCAGCACGATTTTCTCGCCGCACAGCCGCTTCCACGGCAGCGCCATGCCGGTATAGAGCGGATAGCGCACACAGTCCGGCGCCATCCAGATATAGTGCGTGCTGGACAGCACCCGGTCGCGCGCCGCGCTGAGCATCGCCGCGCGGCTGAACAGCGGCGGTTTGCCCGTCGGCATCGGCAGAGCATAGCGCGGCTTGTATTCCAGCACGTTCGGGTGGAACTCCGCCACTTCGCGCAGCTTCAGCCCCTCGGCATAGCACAGCAGCGCCAAATCCTGCATTTGTGTCAGCTGGCGCAGCCAGTGCATCCCTTCTTCGTCCAGCGAGGCCGGGCAGACCGTCACGCACAGCGGCATCGGGTCGGTGCGCTTCCTGCGCCGCTGCACTGCCGACTTAATACGCATCAGCGGCGTCACCGCCAGCGTCATGTCGAGGCTGTTTGACTTCAAGCCTCGCTTCGCCGCTGCGGACAGCGTCCCCGCCGCGAAGTCAACGCCGTATTCTTCCTTCAGCTGCGCCAAGCCATTCTTCTGCGGGTCTATCCGCACAGGCGGCACGGGTAAATCGTGCGTCAGGGTGATGACGGGCTGATTCAGCGTGCAGCACTGCCAGCCCTGCACCATCGCGCGCAGGAACGCTGTACCGCTCCCCTGCGCCATTGCCCGGATGAAGCCCGCGCGCGCAAAGAAGAAGTTCGGATGCAGAAATGCGCCCGGCATCGGGTGCGCCGCAAGCGTCAGGGGCATTCCGTGTGCAAAGCACAGCGTGCCGTCCGGGTCAATGCGCTCCGCCGCAACCGGACAAACCGCGCCAATCGGGTCATCCTGCGCCGGCAGATAGCCCGTCAGCACCGCCTGAGCGTTTTCCACCTGGCAGTCGTTCAGCGCGCGCAGGAGCTTCTTCTCCCAGTCGCGCTCAAAGCGCATCGCCGGATGCGCCAGCAGCGCATAGCGTTCGCCGTGCCAGAGCGTTTCCATCGCAGCAAAAGTCATTTCCGGGCTGACAAGGTATCGCAGCGCCCCGAACGCCGCCATATTGCATTCTTCGGGGGATGTCGGGGCTTCCGGCAGCACCAGCGCGTACGACAGCGCGTTGCGGTGCAAGGCGTTCTCCCGCGCAGAGGTCAGCGCCTCGGTCGCTTCCGCCCAGTTCGCCGCCTGCATCAGTATCAGGATTCGCTCCATATCGTTCCTCCGTTATACTATTTTTAGATGAACATGTGCCAAGACGCAAGCAGATGGCGCAGGTGGATCTGAAAATAGTATTATTTTCTCAGCGCCCGAATGCCCAGCGAAATGGCGTAGCACACCGCCGCGAACAGCACAATTGCCGCACCCGCCGTCGTATCCAGATAATACGCGCAAATCAGCCCCGCCACGCCGCACACCAGCGCAATCACCACGCTGTACACCGCGTGCTGACGGCTCAACCGCGCCAGATTGCGCCCCGCCGCCGCGGGCAGAATCAGCAGTGCGTTAATCAGCATCACGCCGACCCAGCGAATCGCCAGCATGACCGCGACCGCCACCAGCACCACGAACGCGCACTCCACCAGCCGATTATGGATGCCTCGGCTGCGCGCCAAGGACGGGCTGATGCCCGACAGCAGCAGCGAATTGTACATCACCGCCCACAGCGCAATGCCCGCCACAAGCGCAATCAACAGATAGAGCAAATCGCTGTCCTGTACTGCCAGCACGTCGCCGACCAGCAGGGACGAATACTTCGCGAATCCGCCGCCCATGGACAGCACCAGCACGCCTGCCGCCACTGACGTGGACGAAAAGACGCTGATGATTGTATCGGTGGACGCTGCCCCGGTCTGCTTGATGCGGCAAATCAGCAGCGCCCAGACGATGCCGAACACCAGCATCGCCAGCAAATCACTCGACACGCCGAGCAAAATGCCCAGACCGATGCCCGTCAGCGCGCTGTGCCCCAGCGCATCGGAGAAGAACGCCATCTGCTGGTTGACCGCCATCGTGCCGAGCAGCCCCAGCAGCGGCGTCAGCAGCAGAATCGCCAGCAGCGCATTGACCATGAAGTCAAATTGCAGGAATTCAAAGGGCAGCAGCGTTTGCACGAACGCGCGAATCGCATCCATCACGCCCGACCTCCTTTCGTCTCGTCATCCACCACGGAGGCGGCGCGGGCGATTTCCTCCTCGGGCGTTTCCGCCTTGCGCCCCATCCAGCGTTCCGCGCCATGCAGCCGCTGGGCATTGAGCGTCTTTGCGCCCAGCCCGAACACCTTCTGGAATTCCGGCGATGCGAACACGTCATCCGGCTTGCCCTGCTTCAGCACCGTCTTGTCCAGCAGCACCACATGGTCAGCGTACTGGCGGACGACATTCAGGTCGTGGCTGACGAGCAGAATCGCCATATGGTGATGCTCCTTCAGGCGCACAACGGTATCCAGAAACATCTGTAAGCCGTTCTGATCCACGCCGGAGACGGGCTCGTCCAGCACAAGCAGGTCAGGTGCGGGATGCAGCGCCAGTGCGAGCAGCACGCGCTGCAGTTCACCGCCGGAGCAGCGGCCGAGCGGGCGGTGCAGCAGCTTTTCGCCCTCCACCATTTTCAGCGCCTCCATCACCTGCGCGCGGGTCTTTTTGCCGACCCCCGTCCACACCGGGCGGCGCGTCAGGCTGGCGGCGAGGAAATCCTCCACCGTCACAGGCATCTCCTTGTCAAATTCCAGGTGCTGCGGCACATAGCCCGTGCGCATGTGCGCCACGTCGCGCCCTTCGCCGTCCACATGGCGAATCGTACCAGCGTGAGCGTATTCCCCCAGCAGGGCGCGGATGAGCGTCGTTTTGCCCGCGCCGTTCTGGCCGATCAGCACCGTCAGCTGACCGCAGTGGATGTGCATTGACACATCCTGCAAAAGCGTCTGTCCGCCGCGCACTACGGAGACATTCTCCAGCGCAATGCGGCACAGCTTGCAATTATCTGCCATTTTGTTTCCCTCCTTGGGAGATTCGTGCGATTCTTGCACCATGTTAGTATACCATGCTTTCCGCGCGGATTCTACCCTTTTCTTTTTCCATCGGCAGGAGTTTCGCATTTTTTCGCGTATTATCATAAAGAAGAGCGAATCGTCCGCATGGGCGGTTTCGGAGGATAAAGGAGGATTTTCTCATGATTGCTTTGGCTTGCGACCACACCGGCATTGAACTCAAAAAGGAAATGATGAAGCTGCTGGATTCGATGGGGCTGGAATGGAAGGATTTCGGCACGGACACGGCGGTCTCCTGCGATTATCCCGTATACGGCTACCGCGCGGCGAAGGCGGTTGCGTCCGGCGAGTGCGACCGCGGCATCCTGATTTGCGGCACGGGCATCGGCATCGGCATTGCGGCAAGCAAGGTGAAGGGCACGCGCGTCTGCACCTGTTCGGATGTATACAGCGCCGAATTGAGCAAGCGCCACAACAACAGCAACATCCTGACGATGGGTGCGCGCGTCGTCGGCGTTGACTTAGCGAAGATGATTGCAACCCACTGGCTGACCGCCGAGTTCGAAGGCGGCCGTCACCAGCGCCGCATCGACATGATTACAGCGATTGAGAACGGCGCGGAGCTGTGAGAGGCGCCAGAGGCAGGGGCGCTGCCCCTGCACCCCGCAAGGGAGTTCCTCCCTTGACCCTTTTTCGCGATTGAGTTGGTAGCTTCTTCATACTGTGTCCGCGTGTTTATGCAAGGTTTCGCGTCTGCGGACGCGACCAAAGGGCTTTCCGATCGCCCTTTGGAAACCTTCGGCGCCACCCAAGTTAATTGGTTTTTATTGAAAGTTTTTAGTTAGTGTACCTTTCGTCCCCATGCAACATGCAAAACCAAGAAACACGGGTGTGCACTGCGAAGGGGTCAAGGGGGCGACCGCAGACTTCGTCTGTTTTCATTGCCCCCTTGTCGCCTCCGCAGAGGCGAAACCCCTGCAACACAAAAAAACAAGTTTCTAATCACAAAATCATCAGCAAAACAGAACCAAAAAACAGGGATGCGCTTCTCACGCACCCCTGCTTTTTGTTTCCAAGGATTGCTTACTCCTGCCCAACCGCGTTGAGTTCCTGCGTCAGGCGCCACTTGGTCGCCGCTTCGCCCTTGCTCCATTCGAGGCAGTCAGCATAGCCGTAGTTGTTGCACTGCGTAATCATGTTGCGGATGTGCATGTTGAACTCGCCGTCCGCCTTCGCATAAATCGCCAGCCAGCTGTTGTTCTTGATGCTCTTGGCGCACTGCTCCCACTTCACCTTCAGTTCGTCATCCTTCACGGACTCGGAGTAAGGCAGGTCGGGCATGATGGTGTACTTGCCGATGGACTCGAAGTACGGGTCAGCCAGCACCGCGCCGGACCAGTTGCGCCAGTCCTCCTGAATCGGGTAGGAAACCGCGTTCAAGATGGAAACCCAAGTGTCCCTGTTGAACGTTTCGCCCAGCTTGCCGTCAGGGTTGATGGCGTCCTTGCTGTAAGTGGTGTTGTTCGCCTGAATGCAGCCGTCGTTGAAGTTGCCGGACAGGGTGTACTGCTTGCCCGTGTAGGGGGACGTCCACACAACGCCGTTCAGGTCATGCTTGGTGTCCTTGTTGCAGATGTCGCCCAGTTCGGTGAAGTACATGCCGCCGTTTTCGTCATAGTCCCACATCAGACCGCGCGGGCCGTACCACATGGTCATCGAGCCTTCGGGAGTCGCGAAGAAGTCCAGAATCGCAAGGCACAGTTCCGGATACGCCGCCTTCGAGCCGACAGACCAGATGCGGTTGCCGCCCAGCGTGGACAGACCGTAGACGATGGGGTTCGCTTCGTCCGGCACACGCGCATACATCATCTTGCCTTCGCCCAGATGCTTGTCCGTGTTGTAGACCATGGAGGAGGCATAGTTGAAGATGCCCCAGAACACGCCGCCGTTCTTCACCTTCTGGCTCATTTCGTCGTAGGTCTGCGTCATGGAGTTCGGGTCAAGCAGGCCGGCGCGATAGAGCTGGTTGAAGAAGCGCAGCATCTCGATGTACGGGCCGTTTTCGTCCAGCGCATCGTAGAATTCGCCATTCGTGGGGTTGTACAGACCGAAGCCGAGTTCGTCATAGCCATAGTACGCCGTCGCCATCGCCTTGACGTACATGACCATGTTGCCGTCCCAGTCAGGCCAGAGGGACGCCGCATACGTCTCGTTGCCCAGCTCGTCCGTGGGGCAGATTTCCTTCATCTTTTTGAAGACCGCAAGCAGGTCATCCAAATTCTTGATTTCCGGGTAGCCGAGCTGAGAATACAAATCCCAGCGCAGATCCCAGGAGTACATGAAGGACTTGTGCCCCTGACGGGAGGTCGCCACGTCCATGCCGAAGCCGTACAGGTTGTCGCCGTCTTCGGACACCAGACGGTTGGACGCCAGCGCATCCTGATAGTTCGCCCAAACGTAGGGCGCATACGTCTCCGCAAGGTCGTCCTCGTCCCACTCCAGCAGCAGACCGTTCTTGATCGCCTGCTTATAGTCCTCGCCATTCGCGCCCCAGACGACGATGTCGCCGAGGTTGCCGGACTGCGTGCGGGTCTGGTATGTGCCATCCTGATCGGGGATGATGACCAGTTCAACGTTGAACAGATCCTTCATCAGCGCAGCGCCCCAGCCGGTCTGACGGCCGGAGTAGTTCGCCAGCTGGCTGTAAATTTCAATCTGGATGGGTGCGCCATCCATGTCGATGAAATCGTACAGGTCGCTGGTCACCTTGTAGTACGGGATGCCGGAGGGATTGGCAGGTTCCTCTGCCAGCGCAGGCAGAGCGCCCAGAAGCATGGTCAGCGCCATCATCAGGGCGAAGAGTCGGGTCAATTTGCGCATTTGCAAGATTCTCCTTTCCGTATTTGAAGTAACTATCACCAGCCGGGTTAGCCCTTCACGGCACCCAGCATGATTCCCTTAACAAAGAAGCGCTGCATAAACGGGTACACCAGCAGAATCGGGATAATTGACACCATGGCGACCGTGTACTTGATAACGCGCGTGTTCAGCATGTTCGCCGCCGCCTGCGTGGACATGCCGCCCGAACCGTTGACCAGTGCCGACAGGTTCGAGGACTGGTTCAGGTACACATACAGGCGGTGCTGCAGGGTGTACAGCTCCGGCCGGGAGGACATCAGCAGCAGCGAATCCTGGAACGAGTTCCAGTTGCCGACCGCGCCGAAAATCGAAATCGTCGCCAGAATCGGCACGGACAGCGGCAGGATAATCTTCAGGAACACCGTCGGCGTGTTCGCGCCGTCAATGACCGCGGATTCCTCCAGCGACGCCGGAATCGACTCAATGTACGTCTTCACCAGAATGATGTTGTACGGCGCAATCATGCCCGGCAGGATGTAGGCGAGGAAGTTGTTCGTCAGCCCCAGCATCAGCATGTTCATGTACCACGGAATCAGACCCGCGTTGAAGTACATCGTGATGACCAGCGCACGGTACATCAGCGACCGATGCCACATCTTCTGCTTCGTCACCAGATAGCCCGCCCACGCGCTGACAAGCACCATCAGCGCTGTGCCAAGAATCGTACGCGCCACCGTCACGATGACCGACGAACCTAAGTCCGCCACGTCGCGCAGGGCAAGGTAGTTCTGGAAGTGGATGCCGACCGGCCAGAAGTTGACCAAGCCGCCTGCCACTGCGTCATTGCTGGAAATGGTGTTGATGAACAGGTAGTAGAACGGGAAAACGCACAGAATCGTGAAAAGCGTAAAGAGAATGTACAGGAAGACGTCGAACGCGATGTCGCCCGCACTGCGGTGAATCTTGTTCTTCGGGTGCTTGCCCGCCAGCTTGACGGCGGATTGCTTCATGACTTCAGGATTGCTCATTGCTTCTCCGCCTCCTTAAATGATGCTTTCGCCGCGCACGCCCTTGGAGATGCCGTTCGCGCCGAAGAGGAGCAGCACACCCACCAGGCTCTTGAACACGCCGACGACCGTCGAAAGCGGAATCAAGCCGCTCTTAATGCCGCTGTGATAGACGTACAAGTCCAGCACCTCGATGGTTGCGCTGTTCTGCGGATTTTCGAAGACGAGGTACTGCTCCATGCCGTTGGAGAGCATACCCGCAATCGCCATCAGCAGCATGACCATGTAAGTGGGCATCAAGCCGGGAATCGTGATATGGCGGATGCACTGGAAGCGGTTCGCGCCGTCCACCTTCGCGGCTTCGTACAGCTGCTGGTCAATGCCCGCAATGCCCGCGATGTAGACAATAGCGCTCCAGCCCAAGCCCTTCCAAGTACCCCACAGCAGCATCTTGAGCCAGATGAAATCCGCGCTGGCAAGATAGTCTGTCGTGGCGGTCTGCCCCATGACGTTGCGCAGGAAGGAGTTGATGAAGCCGTCGGTGGAGAAAATCGCGAACGCGATCGCGTACACCAGAACCCATGAGATGAAATTCGGAATCGTCGTCAGGGTCTGCACAACGCGCTGGAACTTCGTCGAACGCAGTTCCGCCAGCAAAACGGCGAAGGCAATCGGCAGCCAGCTCGTCGCAATGCCCAAGCCAGACATAATCAGCGTGTTGCGCAGCACGCGCACAAGGTCATTGCGCGTCGCGCCGTTGGAGAACAGGTAACTGAACCACTTGAGGCCCACAAAGTTCTCGCTGCTCAGCGCGTCGCCGACCTTATAATCAAAGAACGCATAGCGCCAGCCGTACAGCGGCAGGTAGCAGAAGATGACCGTCAGAATCAGAACAGGCAGGAACATCAGGAACAGGCGGTATTTCTCCTCCATTTCCATCTTTTCTTCCATGTTCTTAGGAATAGTGACCATGCTCACAATGCTGAATACGAGCAGCAGCCCCCCCAGCACCGCCCAGAAGACGATTGCGCCGGTCGGCGTCATCAGCTTCAGGCGTTCCGCCTTTTCCAGCGCCGGAAGGATGCTATTCAGGTACACCAGCATTCCGATGCCGCCGAGCATCAGCACCGAGCCAATCAGCGGCAGTTTGACGGCTGCGCGCTTCATGCGGTGATTGCCCAGCGACATGCACGCGCCGATCGCACTCAGGATGATGCCAAGCATCAGCAGCGCACAGCCGCCCATGATGAGGTAGAAGTGCCACGGCTGCACCCATCCCATACGCAGCGGGCGGGCAAAGCTGTCCGTCAGCGTGCTGTACGAAATCGCGGCGGTGAACAGCGAAGTATTCGCGTTGATGTCCGACATCAGTCGACCGGGATTGACCTCCGGGAAGAAGATCATCAGCCCGGCAAACGCGGTCAGAATGCGGATGATAATCAGCGCCCAGTTCGTCTTTTCCCGGACGCAAGTCGCCTGTCCGCCGGATTTGGCCGAAATCGTCGCCTGCATGGTATCCCCTCATTTCTTTCTTCGTGACGCTCCTCTGCTTTGACCAGCCGCGCGTTGATGGATGAGCGCTGGCGGATGATGTCCAGCGTTCATCCATCAGCGCGACTAAGGCAAGGGCAGGAATCCCCGTGGCGCGCTCCTCAGCCGAAGCCGGAGAGCGCGCCAGAGGAAAGTAGTGCAGGATTACTCCGCCAGACCGGAGACCGTGAAGGTGAAGACCGTCGTGGTGTTCGGGGCGGGCGCGGTCAGCACAACGCCATCCGCCTTGATGTTGTTGTAGTTGTCCTCAACAATCAGCTTTACCCAATCGCCGGAGGTATCCACCACAACGCCGGACTGCGTCTTGCCTTCGCCAATCTTGATGGTCACATCAGAAATGGTGACGTAGCCTTCCTTGACCAGCTTGGACGGAATGTCGGTGGAGACGCGGAAGAAGTGGAACGCCGTATCCTCGCCGAAGCCCATGTCGCCCGTGGTCATGGAGCAGGTGTAGGTGCCGTTGCCGGAAATGACCGCATCCTCGAACGTCGCGCCGTAATCGGTAATCGTGCCGTCGTTGTTGGTCTTCGCCAGCTTGGTGAACACATCGTTGTCCGCGTCGCGGCCGTAGGAGGGTTCCTCCCAGTCGTTGCGGAAGATGTAGTTCGGGTCAGACTGCACGGCGATGTACGCGCCGTAGGTCTTGGAGGTCAGTTCCTTCACTTCATCTTCGGTCAGGGGCTGTTCGGTTTCCACAACCGGCGGCACACCGTAGATGTAGTCGAAGGTCACGTCGATGGTCTTAATGCCGGAGAGCGCTTCCGCCGTCGCGATCTTCGCGGTCACGCCTTCGAGGTTGCCGTCCGCCACGCGGGCTTCCGCCGGGATGTCCGTCACCCATTCATTCCAGATGTTGGAGCGGGTCACGATGCCGTCGTCGGTCGTGGTGAAGTCCTTGCCGAGTTCGATTGCTTCGCCGTTGACCTTGACTTCGGTGATGTCGATGAAGTAGCCGGGGAAGGTCGCTTCGCCGTTCGCAATGCCGACCGCCATGAACGCAACACCGGGGATTTCGCCGCCCTTAACGCCGGAGAAATCAAGGGACAGGGTGTAGGTGCCGGGGCCGTCCACGGTCACAGCGTTACCCTCTGCAAATTCGCCGGGATTCCACGCGGAGGTCGCCCAATCGCTGTCGGCGAACATCAGGAACGCCGTGTCCGTCTTGGGCACGAGGGTGAAGTCGATTTCGTAGGTCTTGACGGATTCAAACGCCGCCTTGTCCACGATGACAGGAGACACGCCCGTCAGGTCCTTGTCGTAGGAGCGGACAGAAGCGTCAGTGGGAACTTCGGCAACCCATTCGTTCATGATGTTCATGCGGGTTTCCACCTCATCGTCAGAGGAGGTGTAGCCCTTGGTGAACGCAACGGATTCGCCGTTGATACGGATATCGTTGAGCTTGATGGACATGCCGGGGAAGAGCTTTTCGCCGTGCTTGATGCCCAGCGCGGTAAAGGCAACGCCGGAAGCCGCGCCCGCTTCGGTCGCGGTGAAGTCCAGACCCACGGTGTAGTCGCCCGCGCCGGTCACGGTCGCGTTGGTCGCCTTCACAGCGGAATCGTCCGTGCCCCAGTACTGGCTCGTCCAAGAAGAGTCAGCGAACATGATGTACGCCATGTCAGCGCCATAGCGGAAGAGCGTGAAATCAACCTCGACGTTTTCCACGCGCTCGAATGCCGCCTTGTCCACGGTTATCCAGTTCGCGTCCTCGGTCACGCCGTCCCAGGAACGCGCGTCGTCGGGCAGCTCGCTGACCCATTCGTTGTAGATGTTGGAGCGGGTAATGATGCCGTCGTCGGAAGAGGTGTAGCCCTTCTTCGCTTCGATGGGCTGACCGTTCACGCGAATTTCATCCACGCGAATCGTCCAGCCGGGCAGCGCCTTTTCGCCGTTCTCCAGACCGATGGCCGCGAACGCAATGCCGCTCGCCGCGCCTTCGGGCGTACCGGTGAAGTCAAGGCCTACGGTGTAGGAGCCCTCGCCGGTAATCGCCGCCTCGGTCACCTTCATGCCCTCCGCCGGCTCAGAGCCGTCGTGCCACCACTGGTAGTGCCAGTTGGCGTCGGCATACATCAGGAATGCCGTAGAGAGCGGTTCGACTTCGCCCGCCACAGGAGACGCCACGGGAGATGCCACAGGAGACGCCACCGGAGATTCCGCCACAGCGGTCATGCCCAGCGCCATCGCCAGCACCATCAGCAGTGCAAGAAACTTCTTGGTGCAATTCATGATGATTCCTCCTTAGAGAAGCTGATCGTGCCTGATGCCTGTCGGCGAAACATTTTCGTAAGTCTCCGAGGTTTACGAAAGCGTTTTCGTCTTTGCCCGGATTAAGGGCAGACATTTCCGCACTTGTAAATCCATTATAGCTTTCGGCGCGTCATTTGTCAAGTTTAAACCATATGATATACAAGATTTGTGCAAGATTTTGCCGCACTTCTTTATTAAAACTGCCTAAATCAATCAGAAATCGATCTGCAAGTTCCTTACACGGCAATTTTCGTCAGACAACGTTTTCGTTGGTGTATTCGGTCTGTTGCTGCTCTTTTTTCGACATGAAAACAGTTGTTTCCCTTTGATATTGTCTGTTTCAGACGCAGATTTACGTCATTTCCCGATTTTTCAGCATTTCCAGCAGGTTCCAGCGTCGCCGCGCAGCTTCTTCCGCCATTTTGCAGAGGGTTTCGCTCTTCGCCGGATCGCTCCGGCGCAATGCCGCAAACCGCCCCTGCCGCATCAGGAACGCCTGAAAATCCCCGTCCGGCGCTTTGCTGTCCAGCATCAACCCATTCGCCGGATGATAGCGGTACAGTGGGAAGTATCCGCATTTCACGGCGTCCTTCTCGATTTCCTGCACGTCACGCATGTCAATCCCGTGCGCAATGCAGGGCGCATAGGCAATGATGAGCGCCGCGCCGTCCCACGCTTCTGCCTCGCGCATGGCCTTCAGCAGCTGCGCCGGATTCGCGCCCATCGCCACCTGCGCAACGTACACATGCCCGTAAGTCATTGCCATCAGCCCCAAATCCTTCTCCGCGCCGGATTTCCCGCCGGACATGAGCCGTGCCGCCGCACCCGCCGGGGTCGCCTTCGATGCCTGTCCGCCCGTGTTGGAGTACACCTGCGTGTTCAGCACAAGCACCCGCACCTTCTCGCCCGATGCCAGCACATGGTCAAGCCCGCCGAAGCCAATATCAAACGCCCATCCATCGCCGCCGATGAGCCATACACTCTTGGCCGCCAGCAAGTCTGCCGAATCCGCAATTTCCTTCACCAGCGGATGTGAAAGCGTCTCGCACGCCGCCAGCAGCGCTTTCCCCGCCTGTGCCGAAAGCGCCGTATCCTCGCGGCTGCCCAGCCACGCGCGGCACGATTCCGCCAATTCCGGGCACTCTGCCGCCAGCGTCTCGACCTGCTCCGCCAGATGCGCCCGTCGGTGCTTCATCGCCAGATACAGCCCGAAGCCAAATTCCGCGTTATCCTCAAACAGGCTGTTGCCCCACGCCACGCCCTGCCCTTTCTGATTGACGGTATAGGGGCAGCTGGGCGCGCTCCCGGCGTAGATGGACGAGCAGCCCGTGGCATTGGCAATCATCAAGTGCGAACCGAACAATTGTGTCAGCAGCTTGATATACGGCGTTTCGCCGCACCCCGCGCACGCGCCGGAGAACTCAAACAGCGGCGTTTTTGCCTGCGCGAGCGGAATAGTGTCCGCCTCCCCCACCGCTGTTTCCGGCAGCGACACGGCGAAATTCCAGTTTGCCTGCTCCTGCGCCATTTCCGCTGCGGGGCGCATCACCAGCGCCTTGTCCTTCGCAGGGCACGTTCGCGCGCAGTTTTCGCATCCCGTGCAGTCCAGCGGCGACACCTGCACGCGGAAATTCCGCCCGGAAAACGCCTTTCCCTTCGCCCGAACCGTATGAAAATCCGCCGGAAGCGCCGTTTCCGCCAGCGGGTAGAACGTGCGGATGCACCCATGCGGGCAGACAAGGCTGCACAGCCCGCACTGGATGCACGCTTCCGCCCGCCACTGCGGAATCTGCCGCGCAATGCCGCGCTTTTCGAGCCGACTCGTGCCCAGCGGCGCAAACCCGCGCGCATCCATGGCGGACACCGGCAGCATGTCTCCTTGCTGGCGCAGCATCGGGCGCATGAAGGCTTCGACTGCTGATTGCAGCGTATCCTCCGGCGTATCAGGCAGTTCCGCCCATTCCGGCGGCACGTCCACTCGTCGCAGCGCATCCGCCGTCTTCGCAATTGCATTCAGATTCGCCGCGACGACCTGCTCGCCCTTCTTCGCATATGCCGCCTGAACCGATTCGGTCAGCAGCTGCTGCCGCTGCTTTTCCGGCAAAAAGGCATTTAATTGGAAGAAAGCCGTCTGCATGACCGTGTTGATGCGCCCGCCCAAGCCGCACTGCGCCGCGATTGCGTCCGCGTCGATGGCGTACAGCAGCGCATGGCACTTCGCAATGCTCCGGCGCAGCTTCGCGGGAATCTCCATGCCGTCCGGGAGATTCAGCAGCACCGTGCCGCCCGGCTTGACGCTCTGCGCCACCACATCCAAATTCATCAGCGTCGGCTGATGGCACGCGAGAAAATCCGCCTGCCCAATCAGGTACGGCGCGCGAATCGGCGCTGCCCCTATCCGCAAATGACTGACCGTGTACCCGCCGGATTTCTTGGAGTCATACGCAAAATACGCCTGCACCTGCCGATCCGTCTGCGCGCTCATCATTTTTATGGCACTCTTGTTTGCTCCAACCGTGCCATCCGCGCCCAGCCCAAAGAACTTGCAGCTGATAACGCCCTCGTCCGGCAAGGCAAAATGCGCGTCTATCGGCAAGGACAGGTGCGTCACATCGTCGTCGATGCCGACGGTGAAGTGCTGCCCAGCTTCCATCGTGTCCAGCGCGTCGAACACGGCCTTGACCATTGCGGGTGTGAACTCCTTGCTGCCCAGCCCATACCGTCCGCCGCAGACCTTTGCCGTCCGCCCAGCGGCAAACAGCGCCGCGCTCACGTCCAAATACAGCGGTTCACCGAGTGCGCCAGACTCCTTCGTGCGGTCAAGCACAGCGATCCGCTCCGCGCTCTCCGGGATAGCCGTCAGCAGCGCTTCTGCTGAGAACGGACGGAACAGCCGAACCCGCACCACGCCGACTTTCTCCCCCGTCCGCATGAGTGCCCGCGCGGTTTCCTCCGCCGTCTCCGCGCCTGACCCCATCAGCACCAGCACCTTCTTCGCGTCCGGCACGCCCGTGTAGGAGAACAGACGCATCGGGCGCCCCGTCAGCGCCGCGACGCGGTTCATCGTGTCCTGCACAATTTCCGGCAGGGCGAAATAATATGGGTTTGCCGCTTCCCGCCCCTGAAAATACACGTCCGGATTCTGGCTCGTCCCCTGCTGATGCGGATGCTCCGGGTTCATGGCGCGCGCCCGGAACTGCCGGATTTGCGTCTGCGGCAGCAATCCGCGTAATTCATCCTCGTCAAGCGCCTCGAACCGCTGGATTTCATGGCTCGTGCGGAAGCCATCAAAGAAATGCAGCATCGGCACACTGCCCGCCATCGCGCTCAGATGCGCCACGACCGCCAAATCCGCCGCTTCCTGCACCGATGCCGCGCAGAGCATCCCCCAGCCTGCACTGCGCACCGCCATCACATCGCTGTGGTCGCCGAAGATGGACAGCGCGTGGTACGCCAGCGCCCGCGCCGCGACGTGCATCACCCCCGGCAGCAGCTCGCCCGAAATTTTGCACATATCCGGCAGCATCAGCAGCAGCCCCTGCGACGCGGTGAAGGTCGTTGCCAGCGCTCCCGCCGAGAGCATCCCGTGCAGCGCGCCCGCCGCGCCGCCCTCGCTCTGCATCTCCGTCAGCCGCATTTTCTGCCCGAACACGTTGCGTTTGCCCATGTGCGCCCACTCGTCACAGTTCTCTGCCATCGGCGTAGACGGCGTAATCGGGTAAACCGCTGCCGTTTCGCTGAGCGCGTATGCCACCTGTGCCGCTGCCAAATTGCCGTCGCCCACCATCATTTTCATCCGCTTTTTGCACCTCCATGCGCCTGTTTCCGCGTATTGTATCCGCGCGAATGCGTTTCCATGCAAAAGCACGCAGAAATTGCGAAAAAAAGTGAATTTCCCTCTTGACAGGCGGGGGAAAGCGTGGTATAATCATTTTCGCAGTCAGCGAGTGGCGCAAGTCAATCGTTGAAGTGCCAATGGGGAATGGTGTAATGGCAGCACCTACGACTCTGACTCGTATTGTCTAGGTTCAAATCCTAGTTCCCCAGCGTTTGCCTCCGTTGTCTAGTGGCCTAGGACGCCGCCCTCTCAAGGCGAAAACACGGGTTCGAATCCCGTCGGAGGTGCATCATCCTTCGCTCTTACAGCGGAGGATTTTTTTGTGTTTCTTTATACGATTTCCAGATTTGCGGCGCATCTTGGCGCATTCTTATATTGCATTTTTCGTCGTCTTCTTGCCTGTTCCCTGCTTTTATGGTATACTGAAGAAAAGGACGTAGGAGGGCACCCGACGATGAACACAGACGTGCTGTTTGACCGCGCATTTGCCATCCGTGCCGCAAAGCCGTGGCAACATTTGTTTGATACGCATATTTTTGCAGTTCGCTTTTCTGATGGTGAAATTGCGTGCTGCTCCGTCATGGGGCGCAACGGCACGCATCTGGCGCTGGCGCTTTATTCCCTCACGGACGGTCTGTACGCGCTTGACAAACTCATGACCACAGACATGCGCGTTCTGCCGCGCCATCGAGCGGAGGAATGTATGCTCGGGCAGGACTGCATTCAGGTATCCTTCGAGAATGCGCAGGAAATCCTCGCGAAGGAGGCAAAGCCCGTCCGCGCTTACGCCAAAGCACACGGCATTTCCCTGCGCGGGCAGCACAATTTTCCGGTTTTCCATCGCTATCGTCCATCGCGCATGCCGTGGGCGCTGACTGACGAAACCGAGCAGCAGCATCTATTGGAAGCAATGGATGCCCTGCTGGAAATATCGCGTCGCCTCAGCACAGAAGAGCCTCTTGCCTTGGGGCTGATTGAGGGCGACCCATTCACGCACCCGATTCCCCTGCTGACCGCGACCCCCGACGGCTATCGCTGGGATTCCTACACGCTGCAAAAGCCCGACGTGCCGGCACTCCCGGCGGGCAAAATTGAGGATGAACTGGCGCTGGCGCGGCTGAAGAAGCGCAAGAAGCCCTGTGCACCGTGGGCGCTGGCGGTGTTTATGTCCCCCACCCCTGTTCAGACCAAACCAGCCCAAGTTCCATATTTTCCTTATTTGCTCTGTGTTGTCGATACCGGCAGCGGCAAAGTGCTGACGCTCACACCGCCGCGCAAAATCGACGAATACGCTCCCCACTTCTCCGCTGATTTCCTTTCCCTGCTCCAGCAGCACGGTCTTCCCCGTGAGTTTTGGTCAGCGGATGACCGCACAACGGCATTCATTACGCCGATTGCCAAGCAATTGGGTATTCCCGTCAATGTGCAGGCGGACATGACGCCGATGGATGAACTGCTGGACGAACTTTACGACCATCTGAACGATGCTTCATTCGAAGGTGCAGATGAAATGGGCAATGCGCCGGATGATGCCGAGGTGCTTCGGCTTCTTGCCGCACACATTGCCGACGCGCCGGAAACACTCCGCGCCATACCGGATTACATGCTGACCGAGATACGCGCCGCAATTGCCGCACTCCCTAACTCGCGGAACGCCTTGTGCGCGCTGGACAAAGAAATGAAGCGCCGCCGTCTCCCGCCGCAACAATGAGGTGAAGCATGTCGCAGACCACAAAACGCGCCTTAGCGCAAAGCCTGAAAAAGCTCCTGCAAACGAAGCCGCTGAGCAAAATCACCATCAACGATATTGCTGAGGACTGCGGTGTCAGCCGGATGACGTTCTACTACCATTTTGCAGATATATACGACTTGGTAGAGTGGACGTGTCAGGAGGATGCGAGCGTCGCGCTTGCCGGCAACAAGACGTACAGCACATGGCAGCAAGGCTTCCTGAACATCTTCCATCTTGTCTTGGAAAACAAAACGTTCGTCCTGAACGTCTACCACTCTATCAGCCGCGAGCATTTGGAGCGCTATCTCTATCAGCTGACGTATGACCTGCTGATTGGCGTGGTTGAGGAAAAAGCCGTCGGGCTGTCCGTCAGTGACCGTGACAAGGCGTTCATTGCCGACTTCTACAAATACGCGTTTGTCGGCTTGATGCTGAACTGGATTCGCGAGGGCATGAAGGAAGATCCAACGGCGATTATTGACCGGCTCAGCGTGCTGATTCACGGTGATATCACCCGTGCGCTGCACAAATACAGCGCACGCTGACATGTAATACTATTTCCAGATGAAAATGCGCCAAGATGCGCCGCGAATTTTTCATTCTGGCTAACGTGAATGAAACGCAGCGTAGCAGCGCTACGCTAAGTGGAATGAGCGGACGCCAGAAGGGAAAAGGCGCAAGCAGATGGCGCAGGTGAATCTGGAAATAGTATAAACAGGCATCCGAAGCGAAAGCACATGCTTCAGATGCCTGTTTTTGCTTGATGAAAACTATTCGTCCTCTGCTGCATCCAGCTCATCCAGAAACGAGCAGAGGTTTTCCTCCGAGTATTCGATTTCTGATGAGTACATCCGCGCCGCTTCGTTTTCGCCCAGCAGCGTCGACAGGCGCAGGAACAGCATCCCCGATACCGCACAAAACAGCACCCGCCCCGTCAGATCGTCATCCAGCAGCGCCCCCGGCACATGCCGATGCAGCAGGTACACCGTGAACTGCTCCACCGCCAGCGGGGAAAAATCCGGCAAATCGTCCGGCGCATTCGTCAGCCGCGCCAACACCGTGTCCCATGCCGGGTCAAGGCGCTCCAGCGTCCGCAGAAAGTCCGCCCATTCCGCTGCCGTACGCGTTGGCATTACCGTGCCTGCCGCTTCACACAAGGCATTCAGCCGGGTAGGAATGCCGCGTGTTCTGTCCTGCATGATGCGGATGAGCGCCGCCCGCGCCTGCAGCAGCGCTTCTTCCTCCGGCGACCCCTGCGGACGTGTGCCGCCGCCCTGCGTATGCCACGTCATCGGCTGTGGCCAGTGCAGGGTCAAATCCGCCGCCGCTTCGCAGCAAAGCCCGAAGCCGACCTCGGTGAATGTCGAAAACTCGTTGCGGTAGCGCGGATGGTCGGCGCAGATTTGGCACAGCGCCCCTTCGCCGCAAGCGGTGATGATGTCGCATAAGCCGCTGTCGTTCAGCATCGGGCAGCGTTCATCCTCCCGCAGGCGGAAAGAAGCACCGTCCGGCGTGTCCGCAATCGCGTCGCGCAGCCGCTGCCCGATTTCACCCGTCATGGCAACATACTTCGCCCGCGTGTCCGGGTCAATGTCGATTTCCCAGCCCTTGCAGCAGGTGTGGCGGCAAGCGTCCGCAATGCAGCGGAACGCATCCGCCGTCGCGGGGTAAATCAGCGTCATTTCAGCGCCTCCCACAACGACCACGCCAGCGCGCGCACCGTCGGGTCATCTGGCTTTTCCCACAAGCGCGCCGTCAAGTGCCACACGCCCTCCTGCTGATAGAGGATGCCCAGCCGCGCACAGCGTTCCGTATTGTCAATCATCTGCACCGCGGGGCGAATGTCCGCCGGAAGGCGCTGCACATGCGCCGTTTGCAGGATAGCGTACCACGCGGGGGTGGTGTAATCCTCCTGCGCGAACCGCTTCAGCAGCGGCGACGCGGTGTCGATGGACAGCCCCATCGTCCCGACCGGCACAGGCTTTCCCATGCTCTCGCTGATTGAACGGAACATCGGGTAGCACCAGAAATCCGTGCAGTATTCCGCCGGAAGCTGCCCTTCCGCGCTCGGCACAACAATCGCCGCGCCGTCCGCCTTCTCTTCTGCGGATACAAACGCCACCATCCGTCCGTCCTTCTCGATGCCCTCGCGGGTAATGCGGATGTCAACGGGCGGAATCAGCCAAATCGGGTAATGATTGCGCGTGCCGTCCGCCAGTGTCAGCGCGACGGTCAAGCGCGTGATGCGCTCCTGCATGGCGTCCCGATAGCACTCCGCCGGGAACGTGACCGACACTGCGTCCGTCAGCCGCCCATGCCGCGCACCCGGCGCCACGTCGCAAGCGTACAATTCGCGCTCACCGTCCATGAGGGTGCAGCGGATGCAGGTATGCTGCTTCTCCGGGTCGCATTCGCTGATTTGCACATCAAAACGGATATCCTCGCCCATCATGCCCGTGAACGACGCAAATTCGCCCAGCACAACCGTTCCGGCGCAGAACTCGCGCCACTCCTCGGCGGAAATCAGCCCCTTGTTCTCCATCATTGCGTTCAGCACGCCGACAAGCGCCGTCCCCTGCCCGGTGTAGTCCTGCAAATCCAGCAGCTGAAAGCCCGATACCTCCCGCGACCGCAGCAGCGTCTCGATTTCCCGCTTATAGCAGTCCACTGCCAGATGCCCCGTCTGCCGGAAGAAGGCTTCATGCTCGCCGTACAGCCCCGCCCGTTCCAAATTCTCGCGCATGGCTTCGATGTTGCGCGGCTTCAGCGGCCCGGTGTAGTGCGGAATCTCCGAGAAATCAGGATAGAACACATACTGCCCGACCTCGTGGCTGATGACGGGCACATCCGGGATGAGGGCGTCCGCGGACTGCGCGTCCACTTCCTTCACGCCCGTGCCATACTGAATCTGCACCTTGCCGGCTTCACCCGACTGCCCCAGCGTTTCCGGAACGATGCTGGCATCATAATTGCTGGCAGACTCCGGCGCGGTCATCTGCACAATGCCCTGCGGCGCGTCGCACATGGCGTAACTGCCGCGAATCAGCCGTTCGCGCCCCAGCCTGACGCCGACGAACACATTTTCCTCGTCCAGCACGTCCGGCACAAACTGGTAGTTGTTCGCGCCACTGCTGTACAGCTTGGTGTCGTCCGCCTCGCGGTAGGCGCGCATCATGCGGTTCAGCACGTCCTTGCTGCCCCACAGCTCATTGCCCAGCGAAAGCCACAGGAACGACGGATGATGCCCGTATTCGCGCAGAATACGGAAGCCCTCTTGGAAGAGTAAGTCGCGTTCGCGCTCGTCGTAGCCTTCTTCGCCTTCTTCCGCGACCGTCCCCCAGAACGGCAGCTCCGGCGCCATATACACGCCAAGCAGATCCGCCGCCGTGAACGCCGCATCCGGCGGACAGGCTGTGTGGTAGCGGTAATGGTTGATGCCGTATTCCTTGGCAATGCCCAAAATCGTCATCCACGACGCGACGTCAGTTGGCGTGTACCCGGTTTTGGGGTACAGCAGATTATCAACTTTACCGCGCAGGAAGGTTTCGCACCCGTTGATGAGCAGCCGCCGCCCGAGCGTCCGCACGTCGCGCAAGCCGAATGTCGTTTCGTACACATCGCCGTCGAGGTCAATGGAGATGGTGTGGATTTCGGGGTGCGCTTCGTCCCAGAAGGCTTCATTGCCCTTGAGCGGGCATTCCCCGTCCAGCACGCCCCGGCGGTACGGCAGCAGATGCTCCATCTGCCCCGGCAGCACGATGCCCGCCACACCGTCGGGCGCGCCGATGATATGCCCATGCACACGCAGGCAGCCGCGCCGCAAGTCCGGGCGCACGGTCAAATCCGTCAGCAGTGTATGGGCGACAGTCAGGCTGATTTCGCCGGTGATGCCGTTCCAGTTGCTCTGCGTATCAGGACTGGTCAAATGCCCGCCGCGCGTGGGATAATCGGTATTATCCACACGGATGACAAGGGTATGCTCGCCAGCGTGCACAGGCGGCAGGAAGTAGCGGTGCGGCGTACAGAGGCTCTCCTGATGCCCGATGGGGCGACCGTCGAGGTAGACGGTGGTTTTGCGGGTGCGTTCCAGCGTGAGCATCGTCTGCTCGCCCGTCCAGTCGCCCGCGGTGAACGTGCGCATAAACCACACCGCGCCTTCGAAGCGATACGCGTCGGTCAGGCAGCCCCTTTCCTTGGCGGGATTCGGCATTCCAAGCCCCGCCGCCGATGTTGTCCCCGGCAGCATCATCGTCTCCGGGTACGCTTGCGGCATGGTCTCCTGTTTTTCCGCGTCCAGCTTCACCTGCCACTGTCCGCTCAAGTCGATTTTCATCATGGGTGTTGCAGCCTCCTTTCAAGCCAGAGGCTCTGCCTCTGGACTCCGCAAGGGGCATTGCCCCTTGACCCTTTCGCGCGATTGAGTTGGTGACTTCTTCATGCAATTTCCGCGTGTTTCGCTGGGATTTCATCTCCGCGGAGGCGATTCCCCCTGTTCCAATCAAATTCAGCCAGAAAAAGAAAGACAAGTATGCCAAAACCCAAAATTTCCTTTACCCAAGGATTCCCTTCCAAGCGAAATCCTTCCCCCACCTTGTGAGGGGCGCGCCTGTCCCAACGCAAATCGTCCCGAACCCTGACGCGCCAATCGAACGTGCGGGATTCTCCGTGCAGATGCGAGCGGCATTCTCCGGCGTCTGCCCGTAGCGCGCCATCAGGTTCTGGAACGCCTGCCGCATCAGCAGCACCGAGCCCGCCAGCGTGCCGTCGTGCAAACGCGCCTCGTGTCCGCGCACCGTGACCGCCTGCCCGCCTAAGGCGTATTCGCCGTCCGGCAAGCCCGCTGCTTCCATGCTGTCCGTAATCGCAACGGCTTTGCACGCCCCCTTGCAGCGCAGAAGCACCTTCACCGCGTCATCGTGCAGGTGAACGCCGTCGCCAATGAACTCCGCGAACAGGCGGTCATCCGTCAATGCTGCGCCGGGAACGCCGGGCGCGCGGTGCGTGAACGGCGTTTGCGCATTGTAGGTGTGGGTGACGCGGGTCGCGCCCCATTCCGCCGCCTGATGCACCTGTTCGTCGGTCGCAGCCGTGTGACCAATGGAAACGTGGATGCCGTTCTGCGCCGCCTTGCGGATGAATGCTTCCGCGCTGGGCAGCTCCGGCGCCATCGTGATGACGCGCACTGCCCGAATGTCGCCGCCCGTCAGGTCAAGGAATGCCTCCCAGTTCGGATGCAGAAAAAACTCCTTCCGCTGCGCCCCTGCCTTCTCCGGCGATAGGAACGGCGCTTCCATGTGCGCCCCCAGCACCCGCGCGGCGCGCTGCTCCGGCGTATCCATCACGCGGCGGACGGCGGCAATCACCCGGCGCGTATCCTCCACGCTGGCGGACATGGTCGTCGGCAGGAACGCCGCAACGCCCTCCTGATACAGTTCCCGTGCCATCTGGCGAATCGCGTCCTCGCCCTGCATCGTGTCATGCCCGCGGAAGGCGTGGATGTGCGCATCGACAAACCCCGGCAGGACAAAATCCCCCTGCAGGTCTATCACAGCCTCGCCAGCCAACGGCGCTAAGCCCTCGCCCATCGCTGTCACGCGCCCGTTTTCCAGCCGGACGCACAGATTTTCCCAAAAATGGCCATCCACAAAGAACAGCCCATTCCGCAACAGCACCGTCAACGCACCTCGCATTCATTTTCTCATGAAACTCTCATGCAATTATCATACCACAAAGAAGGTTTTTTTTCAATCGGCGCAGAATTTCTTATAGGTTGAAACCATGCGATTTTCGGATGAAAATGCGCCAAGACGCAGGCAGCGGGCGCAGGTGAATCCGAAAATTGCAAAAATGCGGGTATCCGCCGAATTTGTTGCGGTTTCTTCTTCATTTGTTCACATTAGGCTCAAATTCGGGGTGTATACTATGCTCCGAAAGCAAAGGAGGAAATCACCGATGTCCTTTTTCTCGAAGATGCAGAACGCCCTCGCGAACTGGATGCAGGGGCGCAACGGCCCGGATAATCTCGGCTTCACAGCGCTCGTCGCCGCTATCGTTTTCAGTTTGCTTTCGCTGTTCCGCCTGCCGCTGGCGAGTTTCCTGTCCATGCTGTGCTATGTGTATGCTCTGTGGCGGATGCTGAGCCGCAACGTCGCCAAGCGGCGGGAGGAAAATCGCCAGTTCATGGACAAGACGGGACACGCGCAGACGGAAATCCGGCAGTTTTTCCTGCGGCTCAGGGGCATAAAGACCTACAAGTATTTCCGCTGCCCGCAGTGCAAAACGCGCCTGCGCCTCAAGCGCGGCTGCGGTGAAAAGCACGTCACCTGCCCCAAATGCCAGCACAAGTTCGACGAAAGGGCGTAAGCAATGTTCGGCTATGTCAGACCCTGTCTGGAATCGCTCGATGAGGCGCAGAAAAAGCGCTATCGGGCATGGTACTGCGGATTATGCCAATCACTGGGCGACCGCCACGGCTTCCGCGGTCGCATGACGCTCACCTACGACATGACGTTTCTGGCGATTTTCCTCTCCGCGCTCTATGAGCCGGCGGAGGCGCACGGGCAGATGCGCTGTCTGCCGCACCCGAAGGAAGCGCACGATTTCGTCCGCACGTCGATGACGGATTACGCTGCCGATATGACCATCGCGCTGGCGTACTTCAAGGCGCTGGACGACTGGCAGGACGACCGCTCCCTGCCGGGCGGGCTGACCGCGCAGCTGCTGAAAAAGCGTTACGAGGCGGTCAGCGCGGATTATCCCCGCCAGTGCGCCGATTTGGAGAAGAACCTTCGGGCGCTGAGCGAGGTGGAAGCGGCGCACAGCGATTCCCCCGATGCGGCGGCAAACTGCTTCGGGGCGCTGATGGCGTCGCTGTTCGTGCGCGAGGAGGATTACTGGTCGCGCACACTGCGGCTGTTCGGTGCGTCGCTGGGGCGGTTCATCTACATGGTGGACGCCGCCTGTGATTACGATGCCGACACGCGCAAGCACAGCTACAATCCCGTGCTGCTGATGGGGCGTCAGCCAGAGGACATGCGCGACGTGCTGACGCTGCTGCTTGGCGACGCCTCAGCGGCGTTTGAGTCGCTGCCTATCGTCTCCGATGCGGATATTCTGCGCAACATCCTCTATGAGGGTGTCTGGCAGAGCTACAACGAGTTCCTCCACCGCCGCGCCGAAAAGCAGAAGAAGCACAGCGGCAACACAACCAAAGAGAGCGGGGACGATTCCCCGGTGAAAGGAGGCTGACGAGCATGGTCACAGACCCGCGGAAAGTGCTGGGTGTATCCGAAACCGCCAGCCAAGATGAAATCAAGCGCGCGTATCGCCGCAAAGCCAAGGAGTGTCATCCGGATTTGCATCCGAACGACCCCGACGCGGCGAAAAAGATGAACGAACTCAACGAAGCCTACGACATGCTGATGAACCCGGAGAAGTACGCCAACCGCCAGCAGCAGCAGAATCCGTATAGCGGGAATCCGTATGGCGGAAATCCATACGGCTCTTACGGCGGCAATTCCTACGGCGGACAGCAGCAGGGCAATCCGTATGGTCAGCAGGGCGGCTATGACCCGTTCAGCGACTTCTTCGGCGGATTCGGTTACGGCAGCTACGGCGGCTATCAGACGCAGGT
>ENA-OOZY01000259-OOZY01000259.1-human-gut-metagenome-genome-assembly--contig:-NODE-259-length-44289-cov-3.307863_pt1 | contig 44289 bp, 39 predicted proteins | sample MGYA00241047_ERZ501410 | MGnify/ENA primary metagenome ERZ501410 (study PRJEB25962, sample SAMEA2042621) | human gut metagenome | biome: human gut; feature: human-associated habitat; material: faeces... | reverse complement strand
GAAAACACAGTAATATCAAGAGTTTCCGGGGGGGGGGGCAAGGTAATTTAAGCTCCATAACCGGTATTGGCGCAGGTACTGAGCCATTTCGCGCCGCCGAACAAAGAACCATTAAACGAGGCTTTACGTTAGCCGAGGTGTTGATAACCCTGGGTATAATCGGCGTAGTAGCCGCAATGACAATGCCGACGTTAATACAAAAGAATCAGGAAAAGGTAACAATAACGAAATTGAAAAAGATGTACAGCATATTATCACAAGCATATTTATATGCAGTCGAGGATAATGGTACTCCGGATTTGTGGGGCTTTGGAAACAGAGATGCTGGTGCAGAAGAAGACGATGATATGGATTATGAGGCATCCAATGCACAGATTTTGAAAAATAAGTTATTCTCTCAGGTTAAAAATATAAAAATATGTGATAAAGGTCTAAAAAAGTCTGAGTGCGGTTTGGCTGACCATTATTATTATGCAAACGGCTCAGTGGCAACAGAACTTGATAGTAAAGTCTCATCTCTTTCCATGATAGATGGAAGCGGTATTATTATACTTGTAAACAGTGGAGATTGCACAGAAGCACGAGGAACGGGGAAATATTTAACTAACATTTGCGGCTGGATATTTATCGATGTCAATGGTAAAAATGCACCAAATACACTGGGGAGAGATCTCTTTGGTTTCTATCTTACTAAAAATGGGATTATTCCGTCTGGTACACAGGATGAAACAACGTATTCCTTTACACATAGTACCGGTCATGGGCGTACGGCCTGGATAATTTTTAATGAAAATATGGATTATCTCCGTTGTCCTGATGATTTGAGCTGGGATGGAAGAAGCAGCTGCAAGTAGCATTACTTGACAAATTTTTTTGTTATCGTTATAGTAACTGTATGAGAAAGAACTTATCTAATTTAAATAGAAATTGGTGGCGCCTGTAGAAAGTACAGGTGTATAACGCATAAAATTTTTATGAAAGACCTGTACTATAAATTATGTACAGGTTTTTTAGTTTTTTAGAAAGGTTTTTAAAATTTTATGCAAATCAATTTAATAAATACATTATCCAACCCCCTCAAAGCAGCTGCACGTTTTGTTAATTCACAGGAACAGGCTTCAGGTCTTTCTACATCGCGGTTTATTCAGGATACAGGAACATGTCTTGTTCCGAAGGCAACTTTCGCACGCAGCAAGGCTGATTTGGCGGAAAATGCTGTTCTGGAACTTTCTGAGAGTGCTCTTGTTTATTTTGCTCCGGCTCTAATTGGTGAAAAGATTGCAAGAAAAGCGTTTTCTAAAAATCTTAACAAGGCTGAAAAAGAAATGGTTTCAATGAGTGCCCAAAAGCTTATGCAGATGAAAAATCCTGCGGCAAAAAAAGTTCTTCCTGTAAAAGCTGCAATTGCGCTTACTGCAATGCTTATTCCGTTAACAGAATTTACACTTAATTATTTTAAAAACCTTTTTACATTGAAAGTATTTAAAAAAGGCGACTTTAATACAATCGCAGCTCTGGACAAGTCGCCGGAAGACAAAGCTAAACAGAAAAAGGTTGAAAAAAGTGCTTATAAAAATATTAAAAGAGCCGGTGCTGTTTTTGCCGGATGTCTGGGACTTGGAGCTTTGATTGCTAAAAGAGGGCAAAACTCAAAAACTTTGCAGAATATTTCAGAATTTATTCTTGCTCCAGGGTCAAAACTCTTCAGCAAAAATAAAAATGCCGAAAAATTCTTTAACAAATATGCAAGCATAGACTTCGCATCACAAAACGGTAAACTTGTCTTAAGTAAAGGACAACTCACCTCCTGCGTTTTCATTGGGGGTGCCGGCTACTTTGGCGCATCAAAAGACAGAGGAAAACAAAACTTCCTTGAAACACTGTTCCGCTATCCGCTTGTCGGATTTTACATAATCACAGGAAGCGAGCTTTTTGAAAAAGGATTTAAAAAAATGCTTCAAAAGATGGGCAAATGTAAAGAAACTATTGACAAAAATCTTAATACCCCAAATTTTGATAAATTAGAAGAACTTGCAAAAAATCTTGCGAAAAAGAACGGTACAAAAGTTGAAGCAGAGTTTAAAAAGCTTGCTAAGCAGAAGGTTTTAATCTCCGGCGTGCCTTATCTTTTCAGTATCGGAGTTATGGGATTTTTTGTTGCAGGAATTTCAAATCTGTTTACAAAGTTCCGCTACCAACGGGATTCTCAGACCAATAAAGCCGTATAAAAAAGCAGGCAACATGCTGGACAGAATCCACCCTTACCCACTGGCGTGTGGCTTTAAATCTTATTCCATGAGCGGACTTTGCGGGATTTCTATGAGAGAAACCGGATTTTTCATCATTAAATAGCTGAAACTGGCACTTTGCAGCCTTTTTAGCTGTATCAAGAATTTCAGCGGCAAGCTCTTCTTCGCCTTGTTTTTTAGCAAGGTAGTAAGCTGCGATTAAACCTTCTGAACGCGCTCCGTCAGGATAAAAATGGTCGCCGTAGTTGTAGTAATATCCCCCTTCATAATCTATATAAGGACTATCATTTTTTTTGTAGCACCTTTCCATCATTGCTCTTGCATCAGTGTAGACAAAGTTCAGCCAGTCAGGTTTTTGAAATTCTTTATCCTCAGCCCACTCTTCTATCGCCTGCATCAGCCAGGCATCGGAAGGAAGTGCTGTAAATAAGTCTTTATAAAACTTCGGGCGTTCATTTACAATCCAGTCAAGTGCAGTTTTTGCCATACTACGTACTTCTTCTACCAGTTCTCTGTCTGCATCATTAGCTTTTCCCTTGTTTTTACCCGATGACTTTTCTGAATGTTTTAGGAAGTGATTTGCAAACAGTGCCAGCCCCAGAAGTGCTTCACCCGGATAGTAGAATGAGAAAGTTTCTTTTCTTTCCTCATCTGTTAATTTTGTCAAAGGGTTTCCGTCATTATAAGCCGGATGGATATAATATCCAAGGAGTTCTCCTTCCTGTGTCATACGGCTCATAATATGTCTTGCGTAACCTTTTATATATTTATCGTATGATTTGTCACCTGATGCAATTCTGTACTGCATCATCATAATCAATGCAAGCCCTGTTCCTCCGAGTTTGCCTTTGTTATTATAATGAACGTACATTGCTTTTTTCTTATGGTATGTATGTTCGCGTGAGATTGAAACAGTGAAGTCAATTGCACGCTTTGCAGCTTCCAGATATTTTGTATCGCCTGTCTGTGTATAGGCTCTAACCAGTGTTATTGCACCGCCGCAGTGTCTTAAATCATTATAATAAAGATTATCAAGAGGTCTGTTAGGGTGTTCGTGGTCTTTATTGTTGTCCTGAGAGCAGTCGTAGTAATACATAAATCTTCCGTCATCAAGCATATTTTCTATCAGCCAGTCTGATGATTTTATAAACTGTTCAAGAAGAGTTTCATAGCTGAAACTGTCATAGAGAATATTTCCGCGGTAGAGCGGCACACATTCATCTTTATAGGTTACGAAGGCTCTGCTTCTGAGTTTAAAAATTTCGTATTCCCCGCATGTTTTAAATATTTTCATGCGCTCGGGAATTTTATCGGAAAGTTGTCTTATCGGTGTCCGGCTTACTGCAAGCCTGAGCGCTGCCTGAAGCCCCATATGGCTGTTGATTGTTGCATCGGTCGGCATGTAATAATATGACATTTTTTCTTTTGTATTTTTCAGTTCAAGTCCGTTAATACCGATTTCAAACCTGTATTTGTCAAATTTTTCCTGCTGGAGCTGTTCTAAAGTTACAGGCTGGCGTTCGATTACGTATTCAATCAGGATGCGGCATTTATTTTCATCAGCAACGTTGAATTTTTCAAAGAATTTATTTTTTCTGAGGACTTCAATATTTCTGTTAATAGTCATCATGAGATTTTTTTTACGGTTGCCGAAGCGTATTGGAGCAAGCCCGCTCTGGAAAAGACTTATATAGGTCATAGAAAGATACTGGTCGTAATCCCAGATGCCTTCAAAATCAAGATAGCTTATATCTATATTTTCACCAGTAACAAGACCATGTCTGATACGTTTGAGGAGTTCATTCATTACACTGAAATCCTGCTTGTAAAAATTTCTCTCTATTCCATTTGCCAGCTTAAAATCCATGGTATCTGTTTCCCCGTATTCCCTGCCGAACGGTTGCTGCGCTTGGAACGCCGGATTGTTCGAGCAAAGTAATGTATTTATAGTATGATTTATATATGGAACTATTTTACATTAATTCTCAAGAATTTCTACATACACATGATTTAGATTTTTTGAAATCATACTTGGAAGGGCGGAGTTTTAAATCAGAAAAACGGCTTGTGGAATTTGCTCTGGGACGGTTTCTTGTTAAAACTGCCGCTGAAAAATTTTACGGAATTAAAGATACAGCTATTGTTATAAATAATTCCAAGCCTGAATTTGAACATGGCGGGCTGCATTTCAGTATAACGCATTCTGCTGGAGTTGTTATGGCGGTATTTGACAAAAAACCTTGCGGAATTGACTTGGAAGTTATGAAGCCGCGGGATTTTAAGTCGCTTTCAGCCCGATATGATAAATGTTTAACTACCGCGGAGGAGTTTTACAGTTTCTGGACGGAGCTTGAGGCTGGAATAAAGCTTCAGATGCCTGTGCGTGGCAAGTTTACCCGAAGATTTCAGGACAAATTTATGCTTACTGTTGTATCCTCAGAGGCTATTTCTTCACCGCCATCTTGTACAAATCTTCCCGTTTCTTAATCATTGCAGGATTTTCAAGGTAATCTGTGTACCTGCTTCTTACATTTATAAATCCTTGCGGTGCTATTTCGATAATTCTATCTGCAACAGTGTCTATAAACTGATAGTCCTGCGATGTAAATAATACTGTTCCTGTATAGTCAATAATAGCATTATTCAGGGCGGTAATCGCTTCCAAATCAAGATGGTTTGTAGGTTCGTCCATTATCATAACGTTAGCTTCTTCAATCATCATTTTGGCTAAAATACAACGGACTTTTTCACCTCCGGAAAGGACATTGACCTTTTTATCGGCATCTTCACCTGAAAATAACATTCTGCCAAGGTAGCCGCGCAGGAAATTTACATGCTGGTCAGGGGAATACTGTGCCAGCCATTGCATAATTGTCAGGTCTGATTCAAAATAAAAGTTATTGTCTTTAGGAAAATATGAGTGGGTTGCAGTAACTCCCCATTCAACGCTTCCGGCATCAGGCGTAGTTTTGCCTTCAATTATGTCAAAAAGAGTTGATATTGTAAGAGGATTTTTGGAAATAAATGCAACTTTTTCTCCCTGATTTATTTCAAAGCTCATATTTTTAAATAAAAGTTCACCCTCAATTGACTTTGTCAAACCTTTTACCTGAACAACATCTTTACCTGGTATTCTCTGGTAATTAAATCTTATACGCGGATACTGGCGTGAGGAAGGTTTTATTTCTTCAAGTGATAATTTGTCCAGCATGTTTTTTCTGGAAGTTGCCTGTTTTGCCTTTGATGCGTTGGCGCTGAACCTTGCAATAAATGCTTTTAACTCTTCCATCTTTTCTTCTGTTTTCTTATTCTGTTCTTCTTTTTGTTTCTGGATTAACTGGCTTGCCTGTGACCAGAATGAGTAGTTTCCTGTATATAGCTGGATATTTTTGTAATCAATATCAGCCATGTGTGTACAAACTTTATCGAGAAATTTTCTGTCGTGAGATACAACTATAACAAGGTTTGGAAAATCAATCAGAAATTCTTCCAGCCATGCAATTGTATTAAGGTCAAGGTGGTTTGTCGGCTCATCCAGAAGCAGAATGTCCGGATTTCCAAAGAGAGCCTGCGCTAGAAGTACACGAACTTTTTCACTTCCTGCTAAGTCTTTCATCTGAGCATAATGAAGTTCATCAGGAATGCCGAGTTCAGATAGAAGGCTGGCTGCCATAGATTCTGCCTGCCATCCGTCCAGTTCGGCGAATTCTTCTTCCAGATGTGCTGCCTTTATGCCGTCCTCATCGTTAAAATCAGGTTTTGCATAAAGTTCATCGCGTTCTTTCATTAAATCATACAGCTTTTTGTGTCCGTATATTACCGTATCAATTACGCGGAACTCATCAAATTCAAAGTGGTTCTGCTTCAGAACTGCAATACGCTGACCTTTTGAAATATGAACTTCTCCTGACGTTGGTTCAATTTCTCCGGATATAACTCTTAAAAGGGTACTTTTTCCCGCACCGTTTGCGCCTATTACGCCGTAGCAGTTGCCAGGTGCAAATTTTATGCTTACATTTTCAAATAAAGTCTGTGATCCAAATCTTACTGTTAATTTACTAGTCGTTATCATTGTTTTTCCCTTATGTTTCGGCTGTGTCTTTTATTATCTTATCATAAAAAAATTTCTATTTCCTGTTGCTGCTTTCTTTAGAAAAAGCTGCTTTGGTAGTTTACATTTAACATATGATAAAGGTTTAGCCTTAACGTTAAGAGCTGCCATTATTCAGCGTAACAGATAATATTAATAAATTTTTTATTATATACTCTTGACAAAATGTTAGGTTTGCCTTACAATAAAAATTGTTAGGCATGGCTAACAGGATGGGTTAAATGAGAGTAGACGCAATTTCGTTAATGCCGGTTCAAAACCGTAATATAATATTTCAAAAACCGCAGAAAGCAGATAGTCTGCCATTTACATCAACCTGTCCGGGCAGAGAAAGTTTAAAAGAACAGATTTCTGATCTGCGTGTTTTTAATCACCATATTTATGAATATGAGAAGGGATTAAGAAACCTTGTTCTAACAACAGAAAAAGCTAAATACAGAGATTTTATCGAAAATAAATTACAAAATCGGAAAATAGATTATGCGATAAATGATATAGGAAATGGAAAAATAAATGTCTTTTTTGGTGAAAAGAGCTGCGTAAATGTCGTTAAAACGTTCAGCCCGCGATTGAATGAATTGTCCGCTGAGCAGGATTTTATTCTTGGTATAATGCTCGGCTATGACAGGGTAAAACAGTGTGACAGATATTTAAAGATTAAAGATAAAGTTGTAAAACTTAGAAATTAAAAAGAACCCTTTTTTGTTTATCATATTATTTATACTTAATTACTACTTGTTTATTGAAAGATAAACAAGTTTTTTATTTTCTTATATTTCTTGTTAAGTATTCATTATAAATCTCTTCAAACTTTTCATAGAGATTATCTATTTTTGATGATATGCAGCCTGTCATACTATAAAGATGAAAAGTATCTTTCGCATTATCGCTGCAATATTGCACAGCGTCATCCATTACGGTTACAAGATTTTTTATATCTAATAATTTCTTTTCAAAGTCTGATAATTTTTGTTTCATGATAATTATAATACCTTTTTAGAGAATAATAAGACATAGAAAATGGTTTGTCAATAGTGTACTATAATTATCATTATGTTAGCTAAAGGTAAGAAATATACAAAAAAAGTAGGTATGAATGTAAAACTTGCCAGAATAAAGGCAGGTTTAAACCAGGAAGAATTAGCAGAAAAGGCTGATTTGAGCCGGGAAACTATAGGGGCTGTTGAACGGGGAGAAAAATCTCCTACTATAGAAACAATTGGCTCAATCGCCGATGCGCTTGGAATTGAAATTCATAAACTGTTTATTTTTGACTAGCTTTTGTTCGCATGCTGTCCGTTTCTGTAACCTATACCCGCTCTGTAGCCGGAGATTGCATATAATAAAGGAAGTGCAGGTTCTATCCATTTTAAGCCTGACATTACAGCTACTGTTGCTATATCGTCTGTGTGAAGCCCTATATCCAGAGGCTCAGGTCTGCGCTCATCAAATAAATGCCTGTCTTTACCATGAGGTTTATGGTGGTGGTGTTTTTCAAAACAAGGATTTATAACTTTATTTCCTATGTAATTTGCAATTGCACTTCCGCCTATTACGCCGGTTGCAAGAATCCCTGCAATCATGCCGATTGCACGCTGGCTTTTTGATTTAACCTTGTATTTTTCCATTATCGCAAGCGCTCCGCCCGCACCGATATTACAAAGGAATATGTTTGCAAGGTACTGGTAGGAGCCTTCTTTTATCTTATCAGGAATTTTGGATTTCCAGCGTTTATCGGTTAATCTGTCCCCTGTTATTCCTCCGGCAATTCCGCCTAGTACAGGAATAAGACCAAACACTGACAGTCGTCCTATTTCTGAAAAAATCTTCTTTGAACTTATATTCTCAGGGTCCGGTATTAGTTTATTCAGAAGTTCTTTCCCGTCAAAATCATTTTTGAATGTTTTAAATAATTGTTTTACCTCTTTGTATTTCAGAACTTTTTCTTTTGCTTTTTCAAGTAGTTTTTTAGTGGCGTCATCCACTTTGTTAAATTCTAAAAATTCGTTTATTAATTCTTTATTGTGTTTTTTTATTTCTTTTAAAGTTTTAGGTATTTCATCTGCCTCTTTAAAAATTTTGTCTGTAATTTTTGGGGCTGCAAGCGCTGATGCTACTGTAAATGCCATTATTGCCGCTGTTCGTATGGCGGCTTTTTTCTTTTTATGTTCCGGGGCATGATTTACCTGTTTTATTCCGTATACTGCTGCGCCGGTTGTAAGTAGTGCAGGTACTGCACGCTGAAATTTCGCAACTAAAACCGGCTGGTCAAGAAACTTGCCTGCTACTTTTAGAGTATTCATAATATCTTACCTTACCTATTTTTCTGTATAAGTTTTTTTAAATGTTTCTATTTCTTTGGAGCGGCGGGTTTGGTACTCTGTAAATGCTACAATTCTGTCGAGCGCGTTCTCTGAGATTACGTGCTCAATTCTGCATGCGTTTTCTGATGCCTCTTCAGGTGATAAGCCGAGTATGCTTTCAAAAAAATGATGCAGTGCTTTGTGCTTGGATATTACGCTTACAGCCTGTCTCTTACCTTCTTCGGTCATTGAAATAACATCGTATCTGCCGTAGTTAATCAAATTTTTTGATGCAAGCTTTTTTAATGCTTCGGTTACTGATGCCCTGCTTACATTCAACGCATGTGATATATCTATAGCGCGGATGCTTTTGTTTTCTTCAATGAAGTTGTAGATTGTTTCAAGGTAATCCTCTAAGCTGGACGATAATTTTTCCTGCACAATTTTCACTCCGTTTTCTACTTGTAAATTAATTGTAAGGTAAGCCTAACATTTTGTCAAGCCATGATTTTTAATGAATGCTGGGTAATTGTTTCCGGTTTAGCTTTAAATGCCTGTATTGCGGCATTCAGACCGGTTCCCAGAGCAAGCACACCGCCGATTATAATTGCACCGGTTTTACTTGCTGCAAACTTTTTTATAGCTCCTTTTATTCCGCCTGATGCTGCAGATTTTGCCCAGTTTTTAGTAAAGAACAATTCCTGAGCATTTTCATAAAATAATTTGTTTATCAGAGCTTCTGCATTGTTAAATCTGCCTCTGATTGCAGTTTTTATTTGTTCAATATTTTTTCTGTAATACTGCGGGTCTTTCATTCCGTCAGCACCAAATTTCCCAAGCGGTGCATCTGTTCCGAAAAGAAGCCTGTTTGTCATATCGCCTTTTGAAGTATGCTGTAACTTTTCTAATGTATCAAGGATAACTTTTTTCTCAGGTTTTCCGTCATCTACCCATGAAATATCTGCATAGATAAGGGCATCGCCTTTTTCAATAGAATCGAGAAGTACTTTTACAGCGCGTGAATGGCTTTCTTCTCCGGCACCCATATGGGCAAGTATTACCGGAACTTTCGGATGGCGTTTTGCAAGTTCATAAACCTGTTCAGGCGAAGAGTATGGGCATCTTACTCCATCGGTATGGAACAGGCATGGAAAATGGTTTTCTTGTGCAACACGCATGTAATCATCATATTTATAATCATCTGCTGCCAGTTTCATATGCAGTGGATGGAATTTTAAGCCGTAGAACGTTCCTTCTCTAATTACACTGCGGATTTGATTGGCATTTGCTGTTTCATTAGGCTGGCATACGGCAAGCGGTTTCAGGATTGGAAATTGTTGTGATATTTTCAACATGTCACGATTGCCGTCAATTTCATTAAGATATTTCAGCTGTATACCTTTTTGTCTTGCTTTTTCTTCAAGAGCCGGAATTTTGTTATTTATGCAGTCTAAGTTTGATACAATAATTTTTTCTACAGTATCTGCTCCTCCGCTTATCGGCTGTGAAAGAATATCCTGAAAGTGGCGGATTTCAAATTTGTCGCAGGTCCCGAAAAGACCATCGGTAAATGTCCCTACGTGGGTATGGGCATCTATTATTTTGCCGTTAAAATTCGGGTTAACCCGGTTGTAAAGTTGTACGTTTGGAACTTTCATGAAAACCTCTTATTAAATATTTACACCATGAGACCTTGGTGGCTTTACACTATTTTTGTTATTTTTTGCTAGTTTCGGGAAACACTACATCCCGGTAATTCATAATTCCAGTTTACTGTTTAGTTTAAAAATTCTTCCAACACCTTATTATATAATTTATATTTTTGTGTGTCTTGTAGTTTACAAAACTTATATATTGAAGATATTTTTTGTGCCGGCATTTGTATATAACTCCTATTTGTTATTTTTTTCTATATCTTCTTTTATTACATTAAATAATGAAAAACAACAGCCCCACATTGACACAACACTTGGTTTAGCTGTTTGTTCGTAGTTACACTTGTTAAATAAAATAGTGCCGTCGTCCCTTGTACTGAAAAATAATTTTCTTTCGGCATCGGTATACTCACCCTGAAGATAAATTCGCTGTTTTTTTATTTCTTCAGGCGAAAAAGCTTCTTCTATTGGGAAGAGTTTGCCTTTAAAATCGTTTAATTCAAATTGGCTGTTTCCGTTTAAGAATTTTTTGAAGTTTTTAATTTCTTCCGGATTTGCCTCAACTTCGTTAATATTTTTCCCTACATATTCCAGCAGGTTTTCGATATTTTTTATCATCTTGTATTTGTCTATAGGGTATTCGACAGTTGTTTCATCGGTAAAACTAAATCCTTTCACCTTGCCATCTGTGCCTCTTACCGGCGTGAAATTGTAGACCCCTCTGGCACTGCGTGTTATACAGCCGTCATATGAGGTAAATAAGTGATCATTATTGTTTTTATCTTTTAAAGCAACTTTTTCCGCATTTGAGAGTGAAAGCAGGTTAAAGTCATACCAGTTGCTGTCTTTCACAAATTTTTTCATTTTTTCTACGGTATTATCTATATCCTTGCCATGTGAGATATAATAGTAAAATTCCGGCTTAAGTTTTTTATCTCTGGCAAGCCATTTAATTGAATTTTCAGTTGGATGACCGGATGGGATATATACCTTTATTCCGTTAGATACAGCTTTATTTATCTGCTGTATTATTGGATAAGTGTATTCAATCCCCTGCCCCAGAGGGTCAAGTGCTTTTATATAGTGGCGGTTGTCATTAGGATATTTTGAAAGAATTTCAAGCATCTTCAAAATTTTGCCCCCTCCCCCCTCGTTGGAAAGTGTTGTATCTTCGGGTTTAAGCTGGATATTTTGTTCGAATATTTTGCTCATCTGGTTAGACAGGTTCTGTAAAGGTACGAATACACCGAGTGGTATTGCTATGTAATCCGGCTGTTTATCTTTTGGAAGATTGTTTATTTTCACCATTGCGTCTTTTAAGCTTTTTAGTTGTTTTATACGTGTATCTTTGGAATTTAGTTCCAAAGGCATTATTGTTAAGTCAAAATCTTTGTCGATTGCTTTTGCAAAATAATACAGGTCATCGGCATGCTGACCGCCGTCGAGCATATAAACATTATTGCCTGTAAATGCCGGCATAGACGGCGCAGTATAAACCTCACGTCTTCTATTTTTTGGTACAGGAGATGTGTGTGTTATATTTGAATAAAATTTTTGCTTGATATTATTTATACTTAATTGCATGATATTTTAATATTATTTTTGTTATAAACCCCGTGATTTTATTTTTTTGCGCTTTATAGGTAATATTCCATTATGTAGTCATCCATAACGAAGCCGGATCCTATATCAGTAATTACCGCATCCGTTATTATAAACCCCCATTTTTTATACGCATTAATTGTCTTTGTGTTGTATTTATTTACTGTTAACCGTATGGTACTCAGATTTTCTTTTGCAGTGAGCTGTTTTATTTTTTCAAATGCTGCTTTTCCTATGCCTTTGCGGCGATATTCTTCTGACAGATATAGTTTAGACAGAAACATATAGTTTTCTTTGTTTGAAATTCCAAAGTAGCCGATGTTTTCGTTATTTTCATCTGAAATAAAATAGTAATTGTAATGCTCTTCTGCAAGCTGTTTTTCAATAGCATTTACGGATTGAAAATTCTCAAGCATATATTCAATCTGGCTTTCTGTTAAAATTTCAGTCCAGTATTCATGCCAAATTTTTGAGGCAAGTGCAGCCAGTTTTGTTATATCGTTTTCTTGCACTTTTTTAAAGACTGTCATAGGCTCCTCCATTCACACCTCAGCAGGCATAAATCCTCGCCGGTTTTTAAATTTTTTAAAACATGAACCGTAGTGCATTCTTCTTTGAAATAAACCTCAGACAGAACATCTTCACCGAATTTTATTTCTTTTTTGAATACCATATCCAGAGTTTTTAATTTATGAGCTGTTTTGAAATCAAAACTTAACGGTTCAAACGCCCATATAATATAATTTCCGTTATTAGCATGCTGATTAACATCAATATCGTTATATCTAACTTCAAATTGTTTTTTTATATCAGCTTCTTTGTCAGGAATTTTTATTTTTTCATACTTTAAGTCATCTTCCTGTTTTTCAAATGGCGGCATATGAGGGCTATGTAAAACTTTATCCATAGGTGCAAGTGATTTGTTTGTCATATCAACAAGCGACCAGGTGCTTGCAGCTCTTCCAAGACATCTGTTGTTTTCCCATAATTCAAAGTCACGAAATGCAAAGAGTTTGCTGTAACCTCTGGGACAGGTTTTTACCGTTAAATCATAGACACCTGCAGGATAATCTTCAAATTCCATCCTGTATTTCAGCAAAAACCACATAAGATTCTGTTTTGTTATATAGGAATAGCCAAAATTAAGGCTTTCTGCGTTTTCACTGGCAAAATCCTGTAGATAGTTCAAAAGGGCGGAAGGCTTCAACGTAAGGTTGTAATCCATTTCGGAATACTTAACTTCTATATTTTTTACAAACCCTTTCTCAATCATAAACACTACCTTTTATTTTGGTTAATTATACAACAAAAAATAAAAAAAGGCAGACTGTTAAGTCTGCATAAATATCTGTTCATATACCAGTATTATTAATTCCATAGCCTTTTTGACTATTTTATTAACTTATAAATTATATTATAAAATAATAATAACCATTTGTCTAGTATTTTGAAAGTTTTTTTATTGTAAATATCTTAACATTTAGATATATTTTTATTGAAGTAACTTTAAAGGTTCAAGTTTTTCACATATTCTATATCTTCAGAAATCTTGCTTTTTCTGCTGTTTGATTGTTTTAAATAGATGTAATAAGAATTTTTAATGACAGTTTCAAAATCTTCCTGTGCGGTAATTTTATCTGAAAACAGGTGAAAATCATTGCAGCAAACATAATTTTTATTGAAATATGCTGCAATATATTCTATGGATTGTCTGCTGTAAAAATTTATGTGCTGCCCTGTTTCTGCTGCATAATACCACCAGTCATCCGGCTTTGGCAGAGGAGTTGGCAGAAAAGGCTGTGAAAATAAAATATTGGGTGAGATTTTGAACATTTGTTCAAGTTCTTCCATCGGGCTTACCAGATGCTCAAGTACTTCAAATGCTGTCAGAAGTTCAATTTTATCACCAGGTTTATATTCAAAACCTCTTGCAAAAAGGTTTTTGCTATATTTGTCACACCATACAAAGTCATAACCCTCATCACGCATCAGCCTTGTTAATATTCCCCACCCGCCTGCATAGTCCAGAAATCTGGATTGTGCATTGAAAAAAGCTTCTATTACCGCAGAAGTTACTATTCTGTTATCATAGTTCCTTTTTAAAATCCCTGTATCTTCTGCCGCAATAGTATTTAAATATGCCTCATCAAGCCAGTAGGGTTCTTCTGTTTGAAGATGCCGGCATGTGAGGCATAAGTGATATTTTATATTATATTTCTTTAAAATTTTTGCTTCAAAAACTTCTTTACAGTTATTTGAGCAGATATTGCATTTCATAAAATAATCATAATGTTATTTCAGGATTTTGGCAACATCATCAGAAATAAGTTCTTTTGTCAGGCGATAGCGATTATATAATTCTTCAAGAGGAACTCTGTCAGTAAACTCTTTTTTCCCGCCGTAATTCAGAACTTTCATATCGGAATTACCATAAAATCTTGCAATTTTTTCACCGAATCCTCCGTCAAGGATTCCATCTTCCAGAGTTATAACAACACTATGATTTTGCTTCAAATTCTCAAGAAGCTCTTCATCCAGACCGGTTATATAAACCGGATTTATAAGGGTAGCATCAATGCCGCAGTTCTTTTTCAATTCATCTTTCACTTCTTTTGCAAGACTGTAGAAATTCCCCAAACCGAGAATGGCAGCTTTTTCTCCCTGCTCTGTGACTTTGAATTTATTTAAAACAGAGTAGTCGGTTTTGTCTTCTTTTCCGCTTGAAACGAACTGACCAAACGGTACTCTTATTGCAACAGGGTAATCTGTTTGCCTCAATGACCAATCAAGCATAGCGATATATTCTTCCTTACAAGTCGGTGCAAGGTAAACAATATTAGGAATATTGCTTATTAAAGGAATATCAAATGAACCGAGGTGTGTTGCATCGCCGTTTGAAATTCCGCCCCAATAAACAAGCATTGTAATTGGTGAATTGTTCAAACACAAATCCTGTGACATCTGGTCGTAAGTTCTTTGTACAAATGAACTTAATATTGCAAGTATAGGCTTGGCTCCGCTTTTTGCAAGAGCAGAAGCATAAGCTACGGCATGTTCTTCTGCAATACCTACATCTATATACTGCTTGCCAAGCTTTTCTCTAAACTCATGAGTGAAACCATAAGCCCCGGGTGTAGCAGGTGTAATTGCCACTATTGAGGTGTCACTTTTAGCTTTTTCAAGAATAAAACCGGTTGTTATTGTATTATAATCCTCTGTTGCCTCAGCCGGTGAAGAAGGTTTGTTGTCAAGAGTTCCCGGTAAAATCCAGTGGAAGGCTTCTTTATTTTCTTCTGCAATAGCAAGTCCATGCCCTTTGATTGTGTGCATATGTACAACAACAGGGTGATTTATATCTTTGACCTTTTTAAAAGTTTCAATAAGTTTTTCTATATTGTTTCCTTCATCAATGTAGTAATAATCAAATCCTAAAGATTTGAAGAAATTACAGTCGCTTTTACCATTTGAATCCCTGAGGTCTTTAAGATTTTGGTAAAGACCGCCCTGATTTTCTGCAATTGACATATCGTTGTCATTTACCAGTATTATAATATTGCTTCCAAGAACAGCAGCATTATTTAACCCTTCATAAGCTTCTCCTCCGCTGAGCGAGCCGTCGCCTATAAGAGCAATTATATTTTCTTTTCCGCCTCTGAGATCACGTGCTTTAGCTAATCCCGCAGCTAAACTTACAGAGGTTGAGGTATGTCCGACTTTAAAAATATCATGAGGACTTTCCTCCGGAGCAGTATAGCCTGTATATTTGTGGTACATTTCAGGATTTGTAAATCCTTCTTTCCTTCCGGTAAGCATTTTATGCGGGTAGCACTGATGAGAAACATCAAAAACAATTTTGTCCTGTGGAGAATTGAAAACATAGTGCAGTGCAATCGTAGCTTCAATAATTCCAAGGTTAGGTCCCATGTGCCCGCCTGTGGTGTTAACTTTTTTTATAATAAGTTCCCTCATCTCATCTGCAAGCATATCTAACTCTTTAACAGGAACTTTTTTTAAATCGTCAGGGGTGTTAATTTTGTCTAAAATCATACTTAATTAATCTCCTTTTCTGTTGTTTTCAAGATAACATCTATATTTTACAACCTGAGAGCAGCTATCAGTCAAGCCCTTAAGTTAAATTTAATTAACCCCTTTTTATTAATGCTTCTCTAAAACTATTAAATGTGAACACATTATTAGCCAAAAAGTAAATATTGTATGAAGAATATCAGAGCAGAAGAGCGGTAAGTTTGTAATAAAAAGAGGGCTGGACTTCAATTCTCTTTTTTATATGGTTGTTGACATCAGGACGGATACTTTTAAATTCGGAAAAAGCTTCATTGACGAAATCATGAAGCAAATGATATAATAGTTTATCACCGCTCACAATCTTGAAATATAAGTAGCACGCAAAAGGGTACAAAAGTACCTTAATTTTGCAATGAAAACGAAAGACGGTGATGACTATGAAAAATTAAGTGTAAATCAATAATTTGTTTTTAATTAAATGAGAAAATTTGCTTCAAGAATAAATAAAACAGCAAATAAAGCAGGTCCAATGGATAGTAAAAGTCCGGTAAAGAAAAGAACTGAATATAGAATATCTAAGAATTTTGGCAGTTTGATGGGAAAATTAAATTTAAAATGAAAATATTTATTAATAACAAAGGTTCTTATTAATATTTCAATTATGGCAAATCCATAAGAAAGTAAAACAACAAACGCCCAGAGAAATATATTAACAAAATGTGGAAATCTATTTGTAATAATCGGATCATCAAGTTCCAGAGGAAAGTCTATTGTAAAGTAAATATAAATAGACCTCCAGAAGAGGACACTAAGTGCTGCGGCCATATTAAGGAAAAGATATTTTCTGATTTGCAAAAATTTCATAACCGGATATTACTACAAATATAAATTGAAAGGAAGGAAAACAAAATGAAAAAATTATACGATGAAATTAAAAAAGTTCTTGATATGTACAATAGTCAGACAAAACGAAAAGAATTCAACGAAGAAATGGTAAGAAAGACCTGGGAATATCAGAAAAAATTCGGGTTTGAAACAAGCCCGCGTCAAGGTCATGAGTTTTGGAATAATGAAGCAGATGCGTTTAAACACGCCTTCGGAAGTGCTGATATGGCTTTAGATATGGGGCAATTAGGGAGTATTATTGGTGGGATTTATCATGAAAAACAAACAAAAAATAATCCTTATGGTGAATGGAACATGGATTCTTGGAATAATAATGAAGGGCGAAAAATTGCGGAAGAAATAAAAAAAGAGTATGGAAAAAATTTCGCCAAGCTCTCAGATAAAGAAAAAGATGCAATTATTGCAGCAAAAGTTATGATGAAAATGCGAAACGGTGAATTGATTAAGCATCCATCAGATAATAGAAAGTTTAAAGGATTTTTTGAAAACTTGATTTACAAACAGAGTGCACTAACAGGCGGAGCGACACCAATAACAGATGTGTTTACTGCTGACCAAATCGGAGATATGACATCGGAAGAATTTATGCAAAATGAACCCGAAATCATGCAACAATTAAAAGACGGTCTGATAAAATCCGAAACCCCTGAATTAGATTACTCCGGCTACCTGAATCCAGTAAGCGGTAACAGCAAAATTTTTTCCAGAGAAGCCATCTCTCAAATGACTGGTGATGAATACTTAGCAAACGAACCGGAAATAATGGCACAGTTACAATCAATCGGAGTTCCAACCGAAAGCGAACTTCACACCGCAAGCCTAAAAGGAGGAACGATTTATGTTAGACCATATACCAGAAGTGATGGAACAGAAGTCAGAGGATATTATAGAGCTGTATAATTTCGAAACGGAGTGATTAATTCACTCCGATTTTTCATTCATGAATTTTATATTAAATATCTCAAGATACAATGAAGTGGCTTAGGGTTTTTGAATTTATTTCACCAAGTTCGATTTATTCGAAATTGTGGGCTTTAGACTGTCCTGCCCACTTGCGTTTAACATCTCTACGGAAAATTCTTTTTCAAAGTGAGGATTGTGTCAAAGAAACGCCCCCCCCCCCTGCTCTCAGCTTGTTTGATCTTGAACCAGTTTTATTGTTCTCATCCTGCTAATGCAAAACAAAAAGATGATTAGGAAAAACTATACTCTTATAAATAAACTTTCACTGAAAAAGGTTAGATTAATTTAGGAGTATAAACACTTTTCTTCAATGCCTAATGCAATATCTTTGCAACAGATTTAGCATTCATTATAACTAAATAAAAGATCCTTTCCTCATTGGTAGATTTATTTTAAAATAGCAATTTTTATGCTATTATAAATTTAGTGCTGGGGTTTTTATATGAGTAATTTTGAATTCTTAAAAAATGAATATCCTGAATTGGCAGAACTAGGCGTAATAGCTGAAGAATTAATCGATACTGATGCAGCATCTTGTCTTACGAAATTACGTTTAATTACAGAATTTATAGCAAAAGATATTTATTTTAAATATTTTCAAGAAAAGCCTCATTATGAAACACAAATAGATCTTTTAAAAGAATTGGAGCCATATATTGATTCTAAATATATGGATGTTTTTCATATTATAAGGAAGAAAGGAAATTCTGCGACTCATGCAAATATTGCAAATAAAGAAAATGCACATACTATATTAAAATATGCTTGGGGTTTATGTGTTTGGCATTATATAACTAATTGTGGAGGGGATAGCTCTAGAATAATACCTTATGAAAGACCTGTAAGCAGAAGACTTTTACTGGAAAAAGAACTTGAAGAGGTTAAAAAAAGAAGTGCTGAACTTGAAGCAGAACTGAAAATAAAAGAAGAGGCATTACGTAAAATAACTGCCTCATCTACAAAAGAATTTGTAAACAAGCAAAAAGAAAATAGAGAAACAACCGACAAATTAGGTGATTTAACGGAAGCTCAAACAAGAAACTATATAATTGATGAAATGCTTATTGAAGCCGGTTGGAACATTAAGAAAGTTGAGAACTTTAATAAGGAGATTAAAGAATATGATACTGAAGAAGTTAAACGCGAAATTGCAGTAAATAATTTGCCAAATACTCCTTCAGGCAAAGGTTATATAGACTACGCATTATATGATTCAACAGGCAAAATTATTGCGGTTATAGAAGCCAAAAAGACTCGAAGAAACCCAAAAGAAGGGAAAACGCAAGCCTTTTATTACGCAAATTCTGTTGAAATGGAAACAGGTTTTAGACCATTAATATTCTACACAAATGGGTTTGAAACATATTTATGGGATGATGTTAATTATGCACCAAGACGCATATATGGAATGTTTTCTAAAGACGATATTGAAACAAGACTATTCCAAAGGCAAAACCGCAAACCTTTGGAAAATGTTGAAATTGATACATCCATAACAAACAGAGATTATCAAATTGCGGCTATAAGAAGGACCTACGAAGCCTTTAGTGTGGGTCAAAGAAAAGCTCTTATTGTAATGGCAACTGGTACCGGTAAAACCCGAACTGCAATGTCAATGATTAAAAGCTTAGTTAATGCTAATTGGATTAAAAGAATTTTATTTTTAGTTGATAGAGATGAGCTAAGAAAACAAGCCGACAGTGCTTTTAATAAACATTTGAACTCATTATCAAGAGTTTTGTTGAATTCTGATACAAGAGGGAATATAAATTCAAAAGTCTATATTGCAACATATCCTGCAATGCAAAAGGCTTATCAGCTATACACGCCTGGATTTTTTGATTTGATAATAGCTGATGAATCTCACCGTTCAATTTATAACGTGTATGGAGAAATCTTCAAATATTTTGATGCCTTCCAAATCGGATTAACAGCAACACCGGTTGATTACATATCAAGAAACACGTTTGCAATGTTTGACACAGAAGATGGAAACCCAACTTTCAGCTACGAACTTGACGATGCGATTAAAGAAAAATATCTTGTGCCTTATAAAGTTCAAAAAGTACAAACTCAGTTTCTTGAAAGAGGTATCAAATATTCTGAACTAAGCCAAAAACAAAAGCAAGAACTGGCTGAACAAGTAGAAGATCCTGAAAAATTCAATTTTGAAAGCAATGACCTTGAAACCAAAATAACCAACAAAGATACCAATAGAAAAATCATTAAAAATCTCATGGATAATGGCTTAAGAGATTCTAAAGGAAGATTGGGTAAAACAATAATTTTTGCAAGAAGCCATAAACACGGAGAAATCCTTGAAGACTTATTTAATCAAATGTATCCTGAATATAAAGGCAAATATGCAAGGCTGATCGATTCACATGACCCAAACGCATCCCTTTTACTTGATGATTTTAAAGGTGAAGCTGAAGAAAACAATATTAATATTGCAATTTCAGTTTCTATGCTTGATACAGGTGTTGATGTTCCTGAAATTTTGAACCTTGTGTTTGCAAAACCTATTTATTCAAAAGTTAAATTCTGGCAGATGATAGGTAGAGGAACAAGACTTTGCGAAAACTTACTTGCCCTTGGCAAAGATAAAGAAGGTTTTGTCATTTTTGATCATTATTCAAATTTCGAATTCTTTGGAGAAAACCCAGAAGGTTACGTTCCAAAAGAACAACTATCTTTGTATGAAAGACTGTTTAAGTCTAGAATTTCTTTGGCGGTAACTGCAAAAGAATTGGGCGATGAAAAGATTTTGAATAAAACTATTGAACAGTTAAAAAATGATATAAAAACACTGCCTAAAAAATCTGTTGATGTTCAAGAAAACGCAATGAAACTTGATGAAATCTTAAAAACTGATTATCTTTGGCAAGAACTAAGCGATGATTTTTTACACGTATTAGATTCTATTGTAAGACCATTGATGAAAAGGCATCAAACTTCATTTTCTCAAGATAGAGCAATGCAGTTTGAAATTAATGTAATTCAGTTGGAAGTGTTGGAACTTGAAAAATTAATTCTTCAACAAAGACAGATTGAAACAAAACAGCAAGATAAAAAAATTGAATTTGTAAAAAATAAGATAAGAAAATCAGTTTTCTATTTGCGGGAAACGATAAATAAAGTCAAAGAAAAAGCAGAAACTATAAACAAAGTTAAATCTCAAGATTTTGGCACTCCTTTTGATTTTGAAGAGATTGAAACAATCAAGGATGAACTTGCACCAATTATGCAATATAGTCAAAGAAGTGTTCTTGATAATGATATTATAAAAATTGATATTTCAGATGATATTGATATTAACGAAGAACTTCAATTAAACCTTTTTGCATCATTTGGAGAAGGTTTCAAATATAATATAGAACAATTCTTGAATAAAATAGCGAGTGAAAATATTGTTCTGCAAAAAATCAAAAGAGGACAAAAAACAACTGAACAAGATATTCAATCGCTTGTTTCAATAGTCCTTGAGCAAAATCCACATTTCACATTAAAGCAGTTAGAAAAACTATACCCTGACAAAGCTCAGGATATTGATTTACTAATCCGTTCCATCATTGGAGTTGATGAAAACGAAGTCAAATCAAGAATACAAAAATTCATTTCAAATCATACGACGCTGACATCTGTGCAATTACAATGTCTAAAATTAGTTGAAAACCAATTAAAAGCTAATAACTACTTCAATATCACTTGTTTATATGAGCAACCTTTTACAAGATTAGGTTATGATATTTTTACGGAAGAGGAGCTAAATGAGCTAATGCAGGCATTAGACGGCTATGTAGTAAAACAACAAGTTGGTTAATTTATGACAGATAAAGAATTTAAAGCGATTATTGACGAATTATGGGACAAATTTTGGTCCTCAGGGATAAGTAATCCAATATCAGTAGTAGAACAAATGACATACTTGATATTTTTCAAAATGTTTGAATCTCAAGAGGATTTGAAAGATAAAAAAGCAAAACATTTTGGTAAAACACGAAAATCATTTTTTGAAAACAGAGAAAATTTAAAATGGAGCAATTTCAAACAATTATCTGCTGACGAAATGCTAAAAACTTATCGTGAAAAAGTTTTCCCACTTCTTGGTGAAATCAATCCAGCACTAAAAGATTCCGTTTGCTTAATTACAAAACCGTCATTACTTGATACAGCAGTTCAAACACTTGATAAAATGGACTTTTCTGACGGAAACGACAGAAAAGGAGATATCTATGAATATATGCTGAATAAACTTGCAATAGCAGGGCAAAACGGTCAGTTTAGAACTCCTCGTCATATTATAGAAATGATGGTAAAACTTATGCAACCAACTCCTCAAGATACAATTTGTGACCCTGCTTGCGGAACAGGTGGCTTTTTATGCGGTGCTTACAGATATATTTTAGAACAAGGTACATCTGATGATTTTAAAGATATTTCTCCTATCTTTGGCGACCTGTTGAGTGATGAAGATAGAAAAAATATTGATGATAAAGTCTTTTTTGGCAGAGAATTTGACCCGACTATGTATAAAATAGGTCTGATGAATATGATTTTGCATAACATCAAACCGAAAAACATCAAACTTCAAGATTCTTTATCAAAAGATGCTGATGAAAAAGATAAATATACTATGGTTCTAGCAAACCCGCCTTTTAAAGGCAATTTAGATGAAAATGATATATTGGATAAATTAACAACAATAGTAAAAACTAAAAAAACAGAACTTCTTTTTATGGCAAAATTTATGCGGATGCTTGATATAGGAGGTAGAGCTGCCGTAATTATTCCAACCGGTGTTCTCGCAACAGATTCAAAAGGACATAAAACTCTAAGAGAAAAACTCATTGAACAAAATAGATTGGATGCAGTAATCTCTATGCCGTCAGGAGTTTTCAAACCCTATGCAGGAGTCGCAACAGCAGTTCTTATTTTCACGAAAGGCGAGCCAACCAAATCAACTTGGTTCTACGAAATGGAAAACGATGGCTATACCCTTGATGATAAGAGAAACGAAATCCAAGAAAATGACATTCCTGATATTATTGAAAAATTCAAAACAAAAGCAGAATCAAAAAAATCTTTCAATGTCCCAATAGAAGATTTGCGAGAAAATGAATACAATCTTCTCCCATCAAGATACAAAAAAATAGAATATACCCCGCCGACTTTTGAACACACGCCGCTAGAATATGTTCAGATTCTCCTGGACTCAGAAAGAAAATCAATCGAACTTCTTGAATCCCTAAAAGAAAAGCTTGGGGGGAAGATAAATGTTTGAAAATATACCTAAGAATTGGAAAAAAGATAAACTTGAAAATATTTCTAGCGTAAATTATGGTACCAGAATTGTAAAAGAATCATCTACTGGAAATGAATACTATGTATACGGTGGTGGTGATAAAACTTTTAAAACAGATACATATAATAGAGAAAACACTCTTATTGTTGCAAGATTTGGAATGTCACCAAAGTGTACACGGTTTGTAAAAGGAAAATTTTTTCTTAATGATAGTGGTTTAACTGTTGATACTAATAACAACAATTTATTGAATCAAGATTTTTTAAATTGGCAATTATTCTTTTTAAATGATTTAATTTATTCTTTAGGTAAAGGAGTTGCTCAAAAAAATCTGAATGTAACTTTGTTTAAAAAAATCAATATAGCAATTCCACCAACATTGGAAGAACAACAGGAGATAGTAGATGTCTTAGATGCAGCGAGTGAAATAATTCGTTTACGCACCGCCTGTATCGAAAGTGCCCAATCCCTCATCCCCGCTCTTTTCCAAGAAATGTTTGGAGATATGCATGATAAAAATGAGAATTTAGTAGCAATTGGTTCAGTAATAGAAGAAACTAGCCAAGTTAATCCGCAAAAACTATTTACAGATCAATTTTTATACATTGATATATCAAGCATAAATAATGAAACTGGGATCATTGAATCTCCTAAAATAATAAATATTGATAATATCCCAAGCCGAGCAAGAAAGTTAGTTAAGGTAGATGATCTTTTGGTAGCAATGACACGACCATACTTAAAAGGTTTTGCGATGGTTCCTGAAAACCTTGATAATAATATCGCGTCAACAGGTTTTTCTGTATTAAGAGCACAAAAAGATAAAATTGTTCCTAAATATTTATATGCATATATTAGGAGCGATTATTTTATAAATCAAATAATTCCTAAAATGCGAGGTGCTAATTATCCTGCAGTTACCGATAATGATGTAAAAAGTGTAAAAATACCATTACCAAAGTTAGACCAACAAGAACTTTTTGCAGCAAAAGTACAAGAGATAGAGGCATATATAAAAATACAACAAGCCGAACTTGAAAAGGCACAAACCATGTTCAACTCCCTCCTCCACCACGCTTTTACAGGCAAGTTAACAGAAAATATAACTTTTGAGGTAGAAAATGAATAATAAGGTAAACAACCTAATATTCAAACTTTTTGATGATGTAAAAAGATTTCAAAATAATATAGACGAATCTCTTGCAATTACTTTGGGATTGGTTTATTTGATATATACCGACAAAGAATCTTTTATTTCAGGAAGCGGAATGAATTATGAAAATAATAGTTCTCTATATATTGATGTTTTGGACTTTTATTTTGATAATATCCGTAATAGAATGGAACTTCAATTTGTTAATGAACAACTTGAAGAATATTTAGTTCAAAATATAAAAAGTTACGAAGAGTTTGCAACTTTTTCCAAAATAGACATAAAAAATGCGATAGAAAAATTATTACTTGAGAAATGTCGTATGTTACAAGCTTCTTCAAGGCAAACAGATGGTTTTACTCAAAAAATTATTACCAAAATTGCAAAGCTGTTAAATTCTAAAGGACCATATATTGACCTTGCCGTTGGTACTGGAAGTTTATTAAAAGATTTTGACGGAGAAGTTTGGGGAGATGATATCAATCCTAAAATGGTAGTTATTGCTAGATGTTATTTATATTTTTATTTAAAAGATGTTACTTATGAAGATTTAAAGAATGCTATTAGACTACAAGATAATGTAGAAACTTTTGATTATTCGGAATATAAAAATGCGGTAATACTTTTCGACCCTCCAATGGGTGATTTTAGGCTATACCCCAAAGGTGAAAAATGGCAAAATACAGAAATTCTCCATAACAATAAACCTGTAAAATTACAAAGTGAAATATTATTTTTAATGAATTTTTTAATTAATGCTAAAAATAATGATTATTTTATCGGATTATTCCCAGAAAATATTTTGACCAAAAATAATAAAGATTATAATTCCATTCGTAAATATTTAATAGAAAACTCCTTAATTGCAATTATAAGTGTATTGACAGGACATGTTCTATTGATCGGGGAAAAAAAGTTAGATGTGAAAAAATATCCAGAAATTCCGGTTATTAGGATTCAAAGAGAATTAAATGAGAAACAGCTTGATTTTATTTTATCAGAAATTATAAAAGGTAAAAATTTCGATTTTGAAAAACACTTGGAGATGGGTTCAGATAAAGATTTTATAGGTATAACTAGGGTAGTATATAATAGACAAGATTTTAAAAAGAATTATATAATTAATCTACCTTCTAAAATAAGTTCCGAAGATTCATACAAACATCATATAAAATCACCTAAAGAATTATTAAGTACTATACAAGAACAAGAGGATAAAATAAAATTTTTAATACAAAATTTGTCAGCAAAAATTGCAAATATAGAGTTTGATTCTGATAATATCAAAAAAGAGAAGCCAGAACCATTATGGTTTGAACAATATGATGAGAAACAAGATCCCGAATTAATAAAAGCTTTATATTATTTTTACAAAATGGGTTATCATTTAACACCAGTTAATATAAATGATTATCAAGACTTTCAAATAAGAGAAAATATAAGTGCAGATTCTTATTTTAATTTAAAAATTTTATATGAAGATGGAAGAGTAAAGTTATTAAAAACTAAAGCTAAAATATTTTTTGGAAATAATGAAAAATTAAAATTTACAAATATGGATTTAAATGAATTTTACAAAGCATTTGATCCGACAAATGACATTGAGATTAAAAATATAATGCAAATGCTTCAGAATGATAATAATGTAAAAACTATATTTGAAGACCTTTGTCGTTATTGGATGTTAGATCAAAATGAAGATAATACATTATTAAAACAAAAGGAATTCCCAATAAAAGAATTTACCCGTTGTTTAAAAGTATTAGAAAATTTAGGATTAGTTATTTTTGATAAAAGGAAAGTTTATACTTCTGAACAAGGGTATTCTGAGGTTGACTTATATAAAAGATTTATTCCAAATATCAAATATATCAATACTATAAAATTTGAGGAATCACAAAATGTTCAATGAATTATACATAAATGACTATTGTAATTTTAATACATTTAAAATGATTTTTCCTACAAAGAAAAAAACAGATGACTGTGCAAATTTAAACTTAATAGTTGGTAAGAATGGATCCGGCAAAAGTTCATTATTGGACGCTTTATTTGAAATTGGTGAGTACAATTTAAAAGATAATTTTGCACAAGTTGATAATACTAGGTTTGAATATAAAATAATGAAAGAGAATAAAGTAATTAGTTCTAATTTAAAAATTAAAAGCAGTGAAGCAATGCTAAAAGATGGCAAAAACAATTATCTTTGGGATGCAGTCATCCGTTTGCATACGGGACATACTGCAAGACAATATAATTCACATCGAGCCAATATATATTCACTTACAACAAATACTACAAAATGGGCTTTACTTGCATATATTACAAGTGGTATTTGGAATCATATGAATAATAAAGATCAGGAATTATGGAATAAGCTTCAAGACATTATTTTTGGTGAAAAAAATCATATAAAAATACAAATTATTTGGTTAGACATCAAAAAAGAACATGATTATAATGAAATAAACAGCTCTGTCATTAGAGATATTCGAGAGCCAGATGGTTCAATGTATTTGGGAAACAAAATAACAAGATATTTTTGGAATTTAGAAAATCCAATCACTATAGAACCATTAAGAACAAATATTAAACAAGAAAAAATTAATGCATTGCCTTTATTGGCAACTTTTTTAGAAAAAATAGATCCAATAAAAATATCTAATGACCTAAATGGAAAATATATTGACACAGGATTTCTATATAGCAAAGAAGAATCTGATAAATTATATCCAGATTCATTTCTCAGTGATGGAGAACATGGATTTTTTACAAGATTTGCCCTACTAATGCTTTTAAAAGAAGAAAATTTAGACTATGATAAACATTTTCTAATATTATTGGATGAACCAGAAACCCATTTTAATGAAAACTGGAAAACATCTTTTTTAAACCTTATATGTAAAGTATTTGAAAATACAAATCACGATATATTTATTGCAACTCATTCAGCAATGCTTGTGACAGATGCAAAAGAAGATGAAATACACAGATTAGAGAATTTGTCATCGGGAATAGTTCACTATCCAGTGCCAATAAAGACGTATGGTGCAAATATTATTGATATAGGGCGAGCCTTATTTAAAATAGAGTCTGATATTGGTGAACGAGTTAAGAATGATATTCAGCAAGCAATGGAGAATAATAATAAGGAAAAATTAGAAGATTTATTACATCAAGTTGGTCCGGGTGAATGGCGTTGGAAAATCAGAAATAAAATCAACCAATTAGAAAAAGCTAATTCTTGTATAAATTTTGTAATAAAAAAAGAGGATTCTTCTAGTGACTAATGAAGATTATTCTGATAAAAAAGCTTATTTAAGAAATAAATTAAATAATATTTTTAAAGACATACCCAGAAGTGAAATGGTACAAAAGGACTTTGATAACTTTAAGGTTAATCAATTTTGTGATGTCTTTTTAAAATACAAAATAATTGAAAAATATGACCAACTAAGTGATAAAACAAAAGACTTTAGAAATTTATTTGGACCTTTAACATTTAAACAAGCGTATGTAACAACTTATTTTGAAGGGAAAACTCCAAGATGTCCTTTTTGTGGGCAATTACTTGAAATATATGAAATAGAAGACACTGAAAATGAAGATTATAAAAACGAGAATGGATGTTATAAAAAGTACAAATATGTAGTTGCAGATATTGAACATATCATTCCTAAAAGTATATTTCCTCAATTGGCATTGCATCCAAATAATATGGTTCCTTGTTGTAAAGAGTGTAATCAATCAATAAAAAAAGATAATTTTTTTGCTAGAGATGAATTTTATAAATTTGAAAAGGCAATCAAAGATTTAAATTTAGATATGAATAACCTCCATCCTTTAGAACTATGGAAATTTTATAAACTATCATTTGATTGTGAAAGTTTAAACATCATAATTAACCAAAATTATAGCAAAGAAGCAAAAGGTTTTTTAAACTTTTATGGAATTAAAAATAGAATTGAAATTGTCGCATCACGTTGTTATGACATTTTATTTAATATAATTCGCCATTCAGATATTCGTTCTCCAGAATCCTTAGAACGACTGCTTGAAAATATGGCATCAAGCAACTGGCATGAAATTAATGACGGTTATTCATTAAACAATAGCCCGCAAATTTGGCAAGAATTCATTGAAAACATTCTATATGATGAATGCAAGCTTATGGCTCTTTGGGATGAAGTTAAATCAATGTATATGAGTATTTTTTAAGATGAAAGAAATAAGAAATTTTGAAAAATAAAATTTCTACAAGTTTTCTAAATGAAAAGGTAAAGTCCAATTAATTTTGACTTCTCCACCTTTTCCTTTAAATAAGAAGAAAAAATATGTAAACCTTTATGGAGATGAGTATAGAGAATGTTAGTCTTACATCAATGTTTGAAATTTATCTAAATTTGAAACTTGAAAGGACAGAAAAATGGTAGAAAAAGATTATACTTTATATTGTACAATGATTTTTAAACCTAAATACCCAAGAAATCCGGTTATTGATTTGCATTTGGAAAAACAAATTTACTGATGGTGAAATTGATTACGCAACTTGTGTTGATAAGCAAGATAAACGATACAATATGAACTTGATAAAATTGAGCCATTAGAGAAGTAAATGATTATAAAAATCAATCTTTAATACCTAGTTCATTTTTTATATGTGTATAGAACTTTAAAATTGATTCATTATTTTTACGGTGGCGTTCAAGTTCATCTGGACAAGATTCAACACTATTATATAAATCCTCATATAAATCATAAAAAATTTCCATTGTTTCTTGATTACCAAAAATACTCTCATCTTGAATTTCGTTCCATACATCTTTTGTTGTTTTTGATAAAATTGGTTTATTTTTAGTTCTAAAATCTTGCTCCACCCTCATTGAGAAATTATACATTTTTTGATATAGGAGTTCTCTTTTTCGTTTTAAATATATTTTTTCATCTCTGGCACTTTTATACATATCACTTACAAAAGAAAATCCTCCAGTTAGCACAGCACCTAATATTATGCCAAATAATTGCGAATGAAAAAAATCAAGCATTTAAAAACCTCTATATTTTCTAAATTACTCTTCACTAAAGAAATCTTCGTCAATTTTTTTGATTTCGATTCTAGTCTTAACTTGCACTCCTAAATTGTGCTTAATCATCAATTTAGTTAGTTCTTCTCCATCAACCAGTCGTATAATTTTACCTTGAACAGATGCAGCTTTCTTTTTTGCTCTTTCATCAAAAAAGCTTGTTGTTATAAACACGCCTTTCCTTACAGGTGAGCAACCTAAAGCACCTGCAAAATTTTGCATTTCTTTTTCATTAACTTTATTATCTGAATATCTTTTAGCTTGCAAGTAGATTTTTTCTAAGCCTAATTCATCTTCATCAATTATGCCATCAACACCGCCATCATGGCTCATTTGAGTCATAGAACCTACACCATAATTCATTTTTTCCATAAGTTGAAGAACGATCTGCTCAAATCTTACAGGATCTACTTGTTTTAATTTAGTTAAGAGTTCACTTTGGAGATTATCTTTATATAATTCTTGTGCGTGAGCTAACATCTCATCTGGAGTTTCGATTTTTTCACAAATTTCAGATTTAATTTGTTCATTATCTTTTTTATGAATCCCCATAAACTCTATATATTCTGGATATGTTTTAAATATTGAAGTATTTTATTTGGTTTATCTATTAATGCTTTTCTTCCCCTATCACTGATTATAAAAAAAGCTCTTTTGGGAGAATTAATTAATTTGGCACCTTTGAGGTAAGTTCTAGCCCAACCCACTCTACCTGCAAATTTTCGTCCACCACTGGGAATTTCTTCTGCAATTTCTTCTTGTGTAAGGTTAAATTCTTTCGCTAATTTATCAACTACTTCATTTAATCTATGTTCCTGTCCATCAGATAATATTTGTAAAAATGGTAGCATCAATTCATCATGTGTAGGTATTGCCATTCTAAAACTCCTTTTTATTAATAATAGCACAGAAATTTGAAAAAAATATTTCATCCTTAAAATTTTTCTCTCAACTTGGCGGAGGAAGTCTGGAGAAAGTTCTTTTTTAATTGATTACTGTTTGGAATTCTATTAAATTTTTCTTAACCCAATATCAAAGAAACCTATTATTTAATTCAAAATTTTTCTGCTCAAATTTCTGAAACTCAAGACAGTCAATAAACAAGACACTATGAGGAGTGTCTTGTTTATAAATTTAGGTCCCAGTGGACTTGAACCCCCAGCTTCACCCTTATCAAAGATAACAGGCGGTTTGGTTGATTTTGATTTTTCCTTATTATTCTTGCGTTTTACCCTATTTCTACAATTAATAAAAATAGATAAAATTACTTAAAATTACACAATGGATTTTAAGGATTTACATTTTGCAAAGCTTATTTTTATGTCATATAATAAAACCGTGCAAATACAGGAAAATTTAGACAATCAGATACTAATATACCAGACATTTGATGTTACAAAGCTTTATTCGACCTTGGAAGGATGCTTTTGTATCACATAGTTAAAACCACAGCTTTACAGACGGTAGCAAGAGAATTGGCGCAAGTTGTTTGTTTATTTTATGAATAAAAAAACGGAATACTTTATAATAATGGGTTTCCGATAATTGACAATGCAACGCTTTTTGCCCTGACGCTTTTGATAGCAGAAAATAATCCCGCTTGAAATGGAAGTTATTAAGCATGTGGCTATAAGTGTGTTAAATCGTTGGACTTACTAAAACTTCGATAACAAAAATAAGGAAAGTATTTATGAAAAAGACTATTAATGGTTACAATATTGACATTGACCATAAAACAATGATACCAATTGGGGATGAGGTAAATAGTTATTTATTATATGGAAAAGAAAAAATTCAAGATTATGCAAATGAGTTATCAGATGATTTAAGAAATGCTTATATTGAATGTAGGGATTATGCTAAAATTAAAGCCAAAAATGAATTTTATACTCGCCGGTATTTTTTGTGGCATAGTTTGGATAATATGGGGTCTAAAGAAAATAAGGTAACTATAATTCTTTTAAATCCAGCTTTTGCATGTAGTGATTTTTTGGATGATACTTTACAAAGAGTAAAGAATTTATTAGAAGGAGAAATGAAACAATTTAAATCATATTCTTCTTTTGCTGTATTAAACCTAACGTCAATAAGACAGCCAAAAGGCTGGTGTATTAAGAGATTATTAGATATTTATAAGCCTCAAGAAGATGATAAAAATTTTATTGAACAATATATTAATGCTAACTTGAATTCAAATATGGATTACATTTTAGCTTGGGGGAACAATGAGCGTAAAATCGTTTGTGATAATAATAAAATGTCACAACTCGTGCTTAAATATTTAATGTCTGCTAAAAAGAAAAATGCAAATATTAATTTATATATTTATTTAGACAGATTGACAGGAAAAGCCAATCCTCCACATTTTAACCAACAAGGTTTTAATGTTATGAAAAAGAAATATAATGATATAAAAATTCACCTAACACCTGTTGATGTTTCAAATTCCAATGGTTTATGTGAACTCAGCATAATTTGACACGTTTTTACCGCAGATTCTTTTTGTCACGCCTTGTGTGAGCATAACCCATTATTGTGTTAATACTTGCGCGGTTTAATATCTTTTGCCGGGGGTATGCTGTGAACAGTTAAAAATTGTTGCCTGATTTGAAGTTGTTTTCTCCGCAAGTTCAACACAAATCTCCGCAAATAATGCGTAGATTTTACAAGTTTTACTCCGCATGTGTATGTTGAGTATGTTTAACCTTTGTTATTTTTACTTACTTTTATTGAGTTTAAATAATCTGTCACTACACAAATATTACACAAAACTTTAAAAAGCACCTTAATTTTTGCAATAAAAAATCCCCCTAAAACCTAGGAGGATTCTTTATATGGGCCGCAGTGGACTCGAACCACCGACCTCACCCTTATCAGGGGTGCGCTCTAACCACCTGAGCTAGCAGCCCGCATTCGGCAATTTTTAATGTAGCATGAACATTTTTTAAAATCAAGAACTTTTTTAAATTTATTTTACCGGGTTATTGACATATGTGTTAAACCAAACTAAATTGAGGTTATGTTTGATAGAAATTTAAATAAACTCGCAAGAATTTTAAAAGAGAATAAACTTGTTATTGCTACAGCAGAATCTTGTACAGGCGGGCTTTTAAGTTCAAGACTTACCGATGTTTCTGGAAGTTCTGATTTTGTAAAACTGAATTTTGTAACCTATGCAAATGAAGCAAAAGAAGAGATTCTTAATGTTCCGCATGAAATACTTGAAAGCTACGGTGCTGTTAGTTCACAATGTGCCGAGGCAATGGCAAAAGGGCTTAGGAAACGTACAGGCTGCGATATTGCGCTTTGCACAACCGGAATTGCAGGTCCTACCGGCGGAAGCAGGGAAAAACCTGTCGGACTTATGTATGTTTCTGCCTTTTACAAAGATAAAATGTTATTAAAAGAAATCAGAATGTATCCGAAAACTCCGCGTAAGCTTATGAAATTTCTGTTTACACAAAAAGCTATTGATGCTGCGCTTGAGGTTTTAAAGTAATTATCTTGCGACGATTTGTGCAAGAATTTCAGGGCAGCGGTTTATCAGCAAATCCGCAAAATCACGCGCGTCAATCTGTGTTATTACAATTCCCAGCAGGTCATTAGGAAGTTCTTTCAGCATTTTTATTTTTTCTTCAGGTTCAAGAACATCCATGGCTTTTACAACTTCCGGCTGCTGCTTATATGTGTTAATCATATTTGTGTAAGCATGTGCATCAAATTCCTGATAAAGGTCTTTGTCATGTTTTGTTAAACCAAGTGTCACCTGTTTTTTGGCAATCGGCTGCATAGACAACAGTGCATTTTTGAAGTCAAGCGGATTTAGGTCATCCAGCTGATCAATCATTGCAATCTGATTTGTATCCTGAACAGGTTTGCCGGTTACATTTTCCAGCATCTGAGCAATATATGCCGGCTGGATGCTTTTCATTTGTTCAAGAATCTTATTTTTCTCAACATCTGTACTGGTTAAAACTTTATTTAACTGTTCTTCCGGCAGGTATTCAATAATTTCTTCCTGTGAAAACATCTGAAATACTGTATTAACTAATTGTTCCGGCGGAACAGATTCAAGCATTTTGAGTAGTTTATCCTGAGTAAAATATTTGAGCCCTTCTGTCAAATCGCTTTCTTCCATTACAGGAAGGAATATTGACATCTGATCAGCGGTCATTTCGCTGAGAATTTCCAGTTTGTTGCTTGGATCAGAGAGTTTAAATATTTTTACCAGTTTTTCAACGTTTGTGAATAATTCTGTAGCAAATTCAACTGCCTGCGAATTACCTGCTTCAGCTTCTGCTTCAACAATTTCTTCGACACTCATAGTACCGTACTGAATCATCCTGCTTTCAGGAATGTTCAGTCTTTGCATTAATGTAATCATGTCAGCATCGATAATAATCATGTGAATTTGCCTCTCTTATTAATAATAACGGTTTATTTTTGTCAAAAATTCAATAATTTAAATATTTGTAACGTTTGTTAATAATTATTTTGTAACATGTCATTTTCTTTTGGGGTTCTGTTGTTATATCATGATATTTAAAATTGAGGAGTTAGGCATGGCACCTGTTAAGGAAAAAAGAAACAATCACGAAACAAATCTTCTGCCCCAGAATATAGAAGCCGAAGAGGCAGTATTAGGCGCAATACTTGTAAATCCGCGGGTTATTACAAAGGTTGTTGAAACCCTGCGGCCGGAAAGTTTTTATAAACCGGCGCACAGATATATTTACGAAGCAATGATTCAGCTTTTTAACCAGAATGAAAAGATTGATATAATTTCTGTTTCTGATGTTCTGAGTTATAACTCCAAACTTGATTCTGTAGGCGGGAGAGCTTTTATCAACGATTTAAGCTATAACGCAATTACAACATCAAATATCGAGTATTATTCAAAAATTATTCAGGAAAAAGCTATAAAAAGAGCATTGATTAACGCAGGTTCAGAAATAGTATCTTTTGGATACGATATGAACCCTATTGATACATCGCTTGATTGTGCTGAAAAGCTTATTTTTGATATAGCTTCCCGCAAGGCAACTACAGAGCTTGTTCATGTTAAAGACCTTGTTTTAAATACTTATGAAAATATTGAATACAGATACAACCATCAGGATGAGCTTTTGGGTACTCCAACGGGATTTTTTGATTTAGATGCCTGCCTGAACGGGTTGCAAAAATCAGACTTGATAATTCTTGCTGCACGTCCTGCGATGGGTAAAACTGCTTTTGCGCTTAATATTGCGCAAAATGTTGCGATAAGAGCCAAGACCCCTGTTGCAATATTTTCTCTTGAAATGTCAAAGCAGCAGCTTGTTCAGCGTATGTTGTGTTCGGAAGCTGAAATAGATTCACAGAGAATGAAAACAGGTAAAATGCAGAGCAAGGATTGGGAAAAGCTTGCTGATGCAATGAATTCTTTTGCACAGGCGCCGATATATATTGACGATACCAGCGGTTGTACAATTACTGATATAAGGGCAAAGTGCAGAAGATTAAAAATGGAAGAGAAAAATCTGGGACTTATCTTAATTGATTATCTTCAACTTATGGAAGGTAACGGCAGAGAGGATCGTATGCAGCAAATTTCAGCTATATCAAGAGGTCTGAAAATCCTTGCAAAAGAGCTGGATGTGCCTGTTATAGCCCTTTCCCAGCTTTCGCGTGCGGTTGAGAGCAGAACGGACAAAAGACCGATGCTTTCAGACTTGAGAGAATCAGGTTCAATCGAGCAGGATGCTGATATTGTAATGTTTATTTATCGTGATGAATACTACAGAAAAGCTGACGGCGAAGAAGATGAAGCAATCAAGGCAGCAAACAAGGGAGAATCCGAGATTATTGTTGCAAAACACAGAAACGGCGGACTGGCAACAGTTAAGCTGCTGTTCCAGGGTAATATTACTAAATTCAAAAATCCGCTTAAAACTGATGCGTTTTAGCGTGAATGAGCTGAAACCGGGGGGGGGAGTAAGCCGGCAGGACTACATTTGACCTGTGGTCAGGCTGACAGGTGCAGCGAAAACCCTGCCTGCAGCGTGCCGGAAGTGCAGCGTGGCGGATATTTTGATTTATTTTGCTAACCGGCTAAACTTTTCTTGCAAGCGTGTATGTCCGGAAGCCGGCATACAGTTTATTAATTCAAATTCAGCATATCACCTAAAATTCTGTCATATTTGCGCGGATTGAATTTCATAAAACCGCCTGCCGGTGTAAAGGTCATTTCGCCAAAGTAAATTCTGCCATTGATGTTATGAAGGTCAACGCGTACAAACTTGAAATCTGCGGAAAGTTTTCTTGCGATTGATAACATTTCGTCAAAATTTTCAGGCTTTGGAATTTCTTCTCTGTGGAGTTTTTCTCCGTAATTAAAATGGCAGTTTTTCCAGTTTTTGTCAAACATGGTGCATTCAATTCTGTCAGAGCGTTTTCCCGAAGCAAACAGGACAAATTCAGGCTCCCCGTTGAAGCAGAAAAAGAGGTATTCAAAAAGTTCATTGGTGTTTTTCAGATATTCTTCGGTGAAGAGTTTTGGCTTAATATCTTTGTAATGCAGCTCAAAGCGGCTTTTGTAAGCATGATTTGTATGGAGAAATCTGTCAAAACGGCGGGCATCTTTTATCATATCAGGTTTTCCGCCTTCGATTACAAGAAGCTGCATATTGCATCCATGGTTAGCTTTGATTACATATTCTTTAGGGAGTGATGAAAAATCAATTTCATCAAAGGAATTATAAGTGCCGTAGATTTTTTTCAGATATTTGCTGCCGATTTTTTCTTTCACCCATTCTCTTACAAGAAGCTTGTCTGCGAGCATGGTTTTAATTGGTGTACAGTCATATAGCTTTAGCCATTGAATTTTTTCTGTAAAAAGGCGCGGGTTTTTTATATTTAGAACTCTGTGCATTTTCCAGAAATATTGTTTTTGAATACCACGTTTAATATCTTGTTGGGTATATTTAAAATACTTTTTGTCAAGATCATCACATAAGACAAAATCATGTCCTAAAATAGTTAATACTTCTTTGTTATACTCTCTTTTACGCTTGAAAACTTCCATATCCATATCCTCTAAATAGTGAAGCAGCCGGTCATCCGGCTGCTTCTGTAAAGTTTCGATAAATAACCAGAAATTTAGGCTCCATCGCCATCAGTATCGTCATCTGTGCTAGGTGCTGTAGTTTCTTTTTTAGTTGACATAACCTTTTCTCCTATCTTAATTTCCATCTCGACCTGATAAATAATCTAAAACATAATATTTTTTTAAATTATCTACCTTTTAATATTTACATTAGCATATTAAAGATAATAAGTCAATACTAAATATTATCTTTAATATTGTTTTATTTATAACTTATACAATCTAAAATATACTAAACGGAGAAAGTTATGGCAGATTTAAAAGTATTGTTTGGCAAAAGAGTAAAAAAGTTTAGACAAAAGGCTAAATTTTCACAGGAAGAACTTGCTGAAAAAATAGGTATTGCCGTAACAAATATGGGAAAAATAGAACGCGGTGAAAGTTTTGTTACCGCATCAACTCTGGAAAAGCTTGCTGAAGTTTTAAATGTTGATGTTAAAGATTTGTTTGATTTTGAATCGTATAAATCTATTGATGATATGAGAAATGAATTAAATCTGGATTTGCAGAAAGAGTCTAATGTTTATTTGATTTATAAACTATACAAAATGTTTGTAAATGAATAACTTTTTTTATGGTATAATTAGAGCCTTATTGATTGATTAGGGAGAGTAAAATGACATTTGATAAAATAACTGATTATGTGAAAAAACACGCCGAGTTTTTTACAATATTAGGATTGTGCGTGCTTTTTTACTTTATATTTTTCCATAATATCGGCAGTTACGCGCTTATGGATGTTGATGAAACACGATACGTATCTATGGCAAGAGATATGTATAATACTAAGGACTTTATGACTTTGTATTTGAACGGAGAGTATTTCTTTGAAAAACCGCCTTTGTATTTCTGGGTTGAGTGCTTGTCGTTTGCCTTTTTTAATAAGGTTAACGAATTTACGGCGCGTTTTCCTGTTGCAATGTGCGGGATGCTGACTTCGTTTCTGGTTTATTTTGCAGGTAGAAAACAGGTTTCAAGAGAATACGGAGTTGTTGCATCCTTGGTGCTTGCAACATGTTTTGAATATGTAATCCTTGCAAAGTTTGCTATTCTTGACATTGTGGTTGCTGCTTGCGTTGGGTTTTCTATTATGTGCGGATTTAAAATATTTTTCTGCGCTGAAGAAAATAAAAAATTTTTCTGGTGGCTTTTCTATATTTTTTCAGGACTTGCTGTTATGGCAAAAGGGCTGCCGGGTTTTGTCGCTCCTTTCGGAACCATGTTTATTGCATGTCTTTTGACAAAAAAGGTAAAAGAGGGTTTTAAGCCGCAATATTTCGGCATTGGTATTATTTTATTTCTGTTATTTGTACTGCCTTGGCATATGATTATGCTTAAGATGCACGATCCGATGTTTTATGAAGAATATATTATTAAACATCACCTTGAAAGATTTTTAAATTCTAATGAAATTGACAGAGCACAGCCGTTCTGGTTCTATATTGTTACATTATGCTGGGGGCTGATACCTTGGATTTTCTCGGCTATTGCTGTTATTATTGCAAAATTAAGAGAGTTTAATTTTAAAAAACTGAAAGATATAAAAGTTAATATTGACTTTGACCGCTTTACAAATCCACAGAAATTTTTGTTTTTAAACTGGGTGGCATTTTTATTTATCATGCTTTTCTTTTCCTCATCAAAGACAAAGCTGATAACTTATATTCTGCCGGCATATGTATTTGCTGCACCGATAATAGGCTTTATATGGTACAACTACATTAAAGCCGGAGAGCGTAAAACTGCAATAAATCTTTCGGTATACATCTGGGGCGGTTTTTGTATTCTTGCCGGTATTACTGCAATGTTTGCGCAGTACTATCTTCCGGCTCAGCTTTACGCAGATATTCTGCCGGCAAAATGGCTATGTATTTCTATTGTTCTATTTTCAGGAATTTCCAGCATATTATGCGCGATTAAGGACAAAAGGCGCGGGGTATTTTTTACATATGTAATCTTTACTCTACTTGTGTCTGCTTTTTGCACAAAATTATTCTTTGAGATTGATTACAAATTCGGACAGGACGATTTGATGAAGTTTGCAAAATATGCAAGAAGCAAGAGGACAGAACTGGTTTCCTTCGGTGATACAAGAAGATACTCGCTGCTGTACTACTCAGGCTATCATATTGATTACATTGAACAGACAACTACTGATAATCTTGAGGAAGAACTTGAGAAAAAGGATTCTTATATTTCTATAAGAAAAAAATATCTTGACCAATATGCAAAAAATCTGGATTATGATGTTGTAATCGAAGGACGCAAGTACGTTTTAATCAAGAGTAAATAATGCTTAAGAGGTATGAAGAATTTTTAAAAGAGGTTGACCGGGAACTTAACGGGTATTTCAAAGACCAGCAGCAATACATCAAATGCCGTCAGGGCTGTGTTGACTGCTGTACTTTGGGGGAATATCCGTTTTCCCGTCTGGAGGCTGAGTATTTGATGCAGGGATTTCAAGGTCTGCCAAAAGATACGCGTGATGCCATCAGGGAAAATATAAGGCAGATAAAGCTTCAAAAAGAAAACTTCTACAACTCTGCAGCCGGCTCCAATAAAAGCAGGCAAACTTCCGGCGGCATCTGTGATGTTGGGTCTGCAAGGTTTTTATATAAATGTCCTTTTCTTATTAATAATCTCTGTTCGCTTTATTCACGACGGGGGCTAACATGCCGCATGTTCGGGCTTGCGTATCTCAGGGAAGGGCGGATTATTCTGCCTGAATGCGCTAATTCCGGGCTGAACTACTGTGAAGTTTTTGACAAATCTACAGGCATGGTTAACCTGCAGAATCCTGTTAAGAAAAATTTAAATATAACCACTTGGCTAAATAGTGATTTAGCAGAAAAATATGCCCTTGAGGCAGGTGAAATCAGGACTTTAATTGATTGGTTTTAGTATATCCTATGAATATAAAATACTTTCCAATTTTATATGTTTATGATATAATTATCTATGTTGATATTACCCCATAAACCATAAGTATTCTCTTATGGCATATTTTAACCCCAAATATCAGGAGAAACTCACATTGAGAAAAAAAATAATTGTTATGTATGCAATTACAGCCCTTTATTTAGCCGCTTCTTTAGCTCCGGTACTTTCAATTGAAACTGCGGGTAAAATTTCCCAAACGGAAGCTATGTCATCTGAAGTTTATTTCAGAAGCGGGTTATCAAAGGCGCGTATAAAAGATTATGTTGGGGCAATTGCGGATTTTTCAAAATCACTGGAACAGGATAATAACAGCGTTAGCGCATACTGGGCAAGAGGTCTTGCAAAAACCCAGATTGGCGATTTTTCCGGTGCTATAGATGATTTTAACAGTGTTCTCAATGTCAGCCCGGCTGCCGAAAATGTTTATTATATGCGTGCACTTGCGCTTAAAGAAATGAAAGATTATACAAATGCGATTGAGGATTTTAACAGGGAGCTTATGTATAATCCGCAGAATGAAAATGCTTATCTTAACCGCGGCATGTGCAAAAAAGAGTTAGGACAGTATGAAGATGCTATCAATGACTTTAATATAGTTCTGAAAATTAATCCTAACAATATAGATGCCTATTACAACAGAGCAGGTGCAAAATGGCCGCTTGAAGATTTTAAAGGTGCTGAAGAGGATTATACAGCAGTTATAAATTTCAACAAGCATTATGCAAATGCGTATTACAACCGCGGTTGCGTGAGATATAATCTGAGTAATTACCAAGGCGCTGTTCAGGATTTTTCTATTGCTATTGATCTCAACAATGAAGATATGGAATCATATTTCCTGCGCGGACTTTCCAGACTGTTTACGGAAGAGTTCGCAAAATCCATTGAGGATTTGGAATATGCAAGAAAACTTTCACTTGCTAAAGAAAACTACAAAATGTATGAAGGTATAATGGACTTTATTAAGATAGTACAGGAAGCACAATGAAAAAGAGAAAAAGCAGGAACCTGAGTTCCTGCTTTATTTTTAATTTGTTTATTTTTTACTAATGTAAATATCTTACATACAGGTAAACTGAGCTTAACGCAAGTGAAATAAATGTTGCAAGCGCACCGTATTTCATAAATCTCATAAATGAAATAGGATGTCCTTTAACAGTTGAAGTTTCACTAACGATTACGTTAGCAGCAGCCCCAATGATTGTAAGGTTTCCGCCAAGGCATGCTCCGAGTGAAAGCGCCCACCACAGAGGATGATGACCTGTACCTGCATATGGTATTGTATGCTGAACCTGTGAGATAAGAGGTGCCATGGTTGCTGTATAAGGAATATTGTCAATTATACCGGACAAAATTCCTGAACCCCATAATATGAACATTGTAGCTGCTGTCAGGCTTCCGTTTGTAAGTTCAATCAATTTATCTGCTAAAAAGCTTATTCCGCCGTTTGCCTCAAATCCGCCTATGATTATGAATAAGCCTACAAAGAAAAATATTGTCAGCCATTCTACATCTCTGTATATTTCTTTCGGCTTTTCAAATAAAAGCAGGAAAGATGCACCGGCAACTGCAAACGCATAAGCCGGAATGCCTGTAATATCATGTGTTACAAAACCAAGTATTACAAGTACAAGCGTAATCATTGATCTTATCATAAGTTTTCTGTCTGTAATTGTCTTTGAGTTATCCAGGTTTGCAATATGCGCCATTTTTTCAGGTGTTGCTTTCAGGCTTTTTCTGAACATAAAAGTAAGAACCGCAACCACCACAATAAAGATTAATGCAATAATCCCGGTAAGTTCATTTACAAAATCCATAAAACTCAAACCTGCTTTTGCCCCGATAATGATATTAGGCGGGTCACCGATAAGAGTTGCTGTTCCGCCTATATTTGAAGCAAGCACTTCCGTAATCAAAAACGGTACAGGGTCTGTGTCAAATTCTTTTGCAATAACAAAAGTCACAGGCATCATAAGTACAACGGTTGTAACGTTATCTAAAAATGCCGATGCAACAGCCGTAAATGCTGCAAGTACAAATAAAACTAATTTTGGATGTCCTTTTGTACACTTTAAAAGTTCCACTGCCATCCATTTAAATACCCCGCTCCGGCTTGAAATATGTACAATAATCATCATACCGATAAGAAGAAAGATTACTTCAAATGATACATAATCAAAAACCGACCGGATATAAACACCGGCTTCCTTGTCAAGATGCCCATGAAAAGGAAGAAGCCCGAGAAGCAGTGTCAGTGAAGCCCCGACAAGTGCTACAACGGATTTTTGAATTTTCTCAGTTGCAATAAAAATATATGCAACAAGTAAGATTGCGCCGGAAATAAGCATTCCATGCGTCGATACTAAATTTTCTAACATTTTTTACCCCCATGTTATCTGAATATCTTTAGTTTTTTCAATACTAACATAAACATAATTGTAAAACATGTTTACAATAGGGTTTAAAAATAAAGTAAAAAATGATATACTACAAATATAGTAGAATTGTTTTGTGGTAGAAAGGATTTCATTATCAGCATACAGCCATCTAAATGGCGTATTGTATTTTATTGTGTATAAAGTAAAATTATTTTAAGTAATGTTAATTTTGACATTGTATTTAACAATAAAAAATGTTTATAGTTTTTAAAACAACAGGTGTAGGCAGGTCAAACATTGGAAAAAAATCTGAAACAAGAAAATAAAGAAATAATGGATGAAGTGTCTAAAAACCCTCAAACAGTCAGGGTTTCAAATCCTATTGCAAAGAATAGCGCACCTGATGTAATAGAAAAGAAAAAAGTTCCTGCCAGACGCAAAAAAACTACGGCTGCCTCACCTTCAAAAATTTCAGAGCTGAAACCTGCCATCAGCAATCCGTTGACACGAGATTCCGGTATTGTAGCCCGTATTAATAACTTTACTGTAAGCAAAACTTCCAACAAACTATATGGGGGGTATTTAACAAATTCCCTTTCTGCCGGAAAAGTTGTAGATTATTCAGAGCTTATACAGTATCTGAATTTATCTTTGCAGAATAAAAAGACAACGCATGACCTGTTTACTGTATTACACAATGTATTTGTAGAGAAACTGAACTGTATATTTACAGCGTTCGGGGTTTTTCACGAAAAATCTAAATGTATAAATTTGAAACTTTTAAACAAGATGGGCGGAACATACTCATCCAAGATTTTTTTATCTGATAGTGAAAATCCTGTGGTAGAATGCTTTAAGACATCCGCAGCTGTGCTTAAAAACAACAATAAATTTTTAAATATTCCATACACACCGGATTCTTCGGCTATTGTTCTCCCTCTGGTTTCTATCAACCAGACTGTAGGGGTAATGATTTTAGGCAAAGAAAATCTTGATTGTAATATGGGATTTTTGTCCTTTATTGCAAATTATGCTGCAATGTTTATTCATAATATTGACCTGCTTGAAAAAACAAATATGTATGCCAATACGGATACTCTGACGGGATTATATAACCACAGAGGATTTCAGGAAGTTCTTGCCGGCGAAATACAAAAATCTGCCCAGAACGGAACGGACCTTTCCATTGTTATGTTTGACATAAATAATATTTCCAAAATCAATAGAGAGCTTGGGCACGCTAAGGGTGATGAAGTGATTAAGCTTCTTGCCGAGAAAGTTAAACAGAATATGCGTTCAACTGATAAAGCAGGCAGATACGGCAGCGATGAGATAGCTATAATTCTTCCTAATACTACCACCGCTGATGCAAAATATCTTGCTGAATATATAACATACACCCTCTCCTGCTGCTTTGTTGATGATGTGGGACCTGTTAAAGTTTCGGTCGGAATTTCAACTTATCCGGAATCAACACAGGATCAGGAAAAACTTCTTATTTTAACAGAACAGGCTGTTTATATTTCAAAAGCAAGAGGCTACAAAGAAGGCATGTCTGCAATAGTAAGCTCTTCAGATTTTAATTTCTGGGACGATGCCGCTCTTAATTCTTTTGCAGAAGTTATTGCAAAACGCCATGCTCAGCTTGGAATAAATTTTGAAGAAGAACTTGTTCACAAATTCAACAGTGAACAAATTATCTCGCAAAATCACTTAATGGAACTTGCAAATTCGCTTGCAGGTGCTATTGATGCAAAAGACCCTTACACTAAAGGTCATTCTACATCTGTTTCAAGATACTCTGAAGCACTTGCAAGAGCTATTAATCTTCCTGAAGATGAAGTCCAGAGAATTACACTGGGAGCCCTGCTCCATGATGTAGGCAAAATAGGTATTCCTGAAAATGTTCTGAAAAAACCCGGCAAGCTTGAAGGCGAAGAATGGGAGATTATGAAGCAGCACCCTGTAATAGGTGCTGAAAAGGTTCTTATGCCTAACGAAGCTCTTAGAGATTTAATCCCTATAGTAAAATATCACCACGAACATATTGACGGCTCAGGTTATCCGGAAAAACTTAAAGGCGATGAAATTCCTCTGGCTGCAAGAATTGTTGCCGTAGCCGATACCTTCCATGCTCTCATAAGCGACAGACCATATAGAAAAGGTATGAGTATTGATAAAGCCTGTGAAATATTAAAAGACGGAGCCGGTAAACTCTGGGATAGAGATCTGGTACGGCATTTTATTTCAATTGCACCTTCATTGTCGACTATAATATAGAAATATCAGGCGTTTGGACAATAACCACTTGCATAATTTTGCGATATAGAGTATAATGAGCTGATAAGGATATTAAGATTCCTTAGAAGTACTAAATCAGGAGAACGCAAAAATGTACCAAGATGAAAAACTAGTATGTGAAGACTGCGGAGCAGAATTTGTCTTCACAGTGGGCGAGCAGGAATTCTAT
>ENA-OOZY01000226-OOZY01000226.1-human-gut-metagenome-genome-assembly--contig:-NODE-226-length-48087-cov-3.933523_pt1 | contig 48087 bp, 39 predicted proteins | sample MGYA00241047_ERZ501410 | MGnify/ENA primary metagenome ERZ501410 (study PRJEB25962, sample SAMEA2042621) | human gut metagenome | biome: human gut; feature: human-associated habitat; material: faeces... | reverse complement strand
AATTGTCAGAGGAAGAAAAGAAAGCGGCTCGTGAATAAGGTACAATTTTATCGGAAGCGTATCCAAATGGATATCCGGTTCCGTTCATTTTTTCATGATGCTGCAGCACGGCAAGCGAAATGGCACCGTGAAATTCTTTTTTCTCTTTTAATATGTTATAGCCAAGCTCGGAGTGCTGTTTCATAATAGCAAATTCTTCATCGGTTAAGCGAGCCGGCTTGTTTAAAATTTCGGATGGGATTTTTGATTTTCCCATATCGTGTAAAAGTCCGGCGATACCGATATTATAAACATCTTTGCTTGACATGCCTAAGTTTCTGGCAATAATCATGGAGATGGTAGCGACATCCACACTGTGCTTAAACGTATATTCATCGCTTGTTTTGAGTGCACTGATATCAACCGCCAAAGCGTCGTTGTGGTCAATGGCGTGAATTAAGTCATTTGTAATTTTTGCGGAAGTGTTTGTGAATTCCGGTGAGTCTGAATTGTTATATAAATACTGGATTCCCTCGGACACGCGTTTTTTAACACTCTCTGATAAATAAACTTTTCTTGGATCTTCTGTGCGGTATTTTTCGATTTTATTGCGTACAAAAGGGGTGAGTGTTTCTTCCTCCGGTTTTTCCTCCGGGTCTTCCTCACCTGTCTTTATGTATACTCCGTGTATGCCTCGTTTTTTCAGGCCTTCAATCAAATAAGCATCCAAAGCAGAGCCACGGGCAATGAGTGTACGGTCCAGTCTGTCTTTGATAACCTGGTCAATCTGCATGCCCTCTTCTAGTTTGGAAGTTGGTACATAAAATCGCTTAATCAATGAAATCCAATCTCCTTTAATGTTTCTGTTAGTAGTATAACATAAATGGGGGCTTGTTCCAACTGTTTGCCCGGAGAAAGTTGAAAAAAACAGATAATGAAAATAATTCACTTCAAAAGTGAACAAAATTAAACATTTTCGCTTTACATTTGTTTTTCCTACGATATAATAGGATATGCTGGGTCAAAACGTTATTGAGAAAATTTTGCACCCAATGGATGAAGGATAGAAGGAGATTTGAGAACGATGAAGAACGGTATCGAAATCAGATGGCACGGCCGCGGCGGCCAAGGTGCCAAGACGGCAGCACTTTTGCTTGCGGATGTAGCGTTCAAAACGGGTCAGAACGTGCAGGGATTTCCGGAATATGGTCCGGAGCGTATGGGAGCACCGATTACGGCGTACAACCGCATCAGTTCCGATGTGATTCGCGTACATTCAAACATTTACCACCCGGATTATGTGGTAGTTGTAGATGAGACGCTTTTGGATTCGGTTGATGTGACAGCCGGTTTGAAGGAAACCGGTGCAATTATTATTAATACACCGAAAAAGAGAGAGGACATGATTCCGAAACTCAATGGCTACAAAGGTCGTGTTTATGCGATTGATGCCAGACATATTTCCGTGGAGACATTAGGAAAGAATTTTCCGAATTCACCGATGTTAGCAGCTACGGTAGCGGTCAGTGAAGTAATGGAAAAAGAGACTTTTATTCATGAAATGAGAGCTTCTTATGAGCATAAATTTGCAAAGAAACCGGAAGTAATTGACGGTAATATGGAAGCGTTGGAGCGTGCCTTTGACGTTGTTTCCATCGATATTCAGAAAGATAAGGAGGCAATGGCGTGAGAACAGATGTTACAAAAATCAACGAAAAAACACCACATCAGGATTTGACAGAAGGCTTGATGGTTTTTGCGGGTGGCACTTCAAAACTTTTTAATACCGGTGAGTGGCGCACGAATACCCCGATTTATGTTGCAGATAAATGTAAACAATGCCTGCTCTGCACCCCGGTTTGCCCGGACTGCAGTATTCCGGTTAAAGATGGAAAGCGTGGCGAATTTGACTATGACCATTGTAAGGGCTGCGGTATTTGTGCTAAAGTATGCCCATTTGGCGCAATTGAGATGAAGGAGGGAAATATCTAATGGCAATTAAAGAACGTATGTCAGGAAATGAAGCGGTATCGTATGCAATCCGCCAGATTAATCCGGATGTCATGCCGGCATTTCCAATTACTCCTTCGACGGAGATTCCACAGATGGTTTCTACCTATATTGCAAATGGTGAGATGGATACCGAGTTTATCCCGGTGGAGAGTGAACATTCTTCCCTGAGTGCAACGATTGGTGCCGAGGCAGCAGGTGCGAGAAGTTTGACGGCTACTTCTTCTGCAGGACTCGCACTTATGTGGGAAGAACTTCTTCTTGCCGCATCGAATCGTCTGCCACTTGTTATGGCGTTGGTAAACCGTACATTATCCGGTCCGATTAACATTAACTGCGACCACTCCGATGGTATGGGCGCAAGAGATACCGGCTGGATTCAGATTTACGCAGAAGATAATCAGGAAGCGTATGACAACTTTATTCAGGCATATCCGATTGCGGAAGACACGAGAGTGCATCTTCCGGTTATGATTTGCCAGGATGGATTTATTACAAGCCACGCTGTGGAAAATATTACGCTTTTGGAAGATGAAGCGGTCAAAGATTTTGTTGGTGAGTATCATCCGGAAGAATTTTTGTTAAATCCCGGCAAACCAATTGCGGTAGGACCGTATTCTGTTTCCAATTATGCAATGGAGGCAAAGAAAAATCAGGAAGTGGCTCTTGAAAATTCAAAAGAAGTTATTAAGGAAGTTGCAAAAAAATACAAAGAGCTGACCGGACGTGGTTTTGAGCTTTTTGAGGAATATAAAACGAAAGATGCCGATTACATTATGTTGATTATGGGTTCGGCAGCAGGAACTGCGAAAGAGGCTGTGGATGAACTTCGGGCAGAAGGCAAAAAAGTCGGTGTACTCAAACTTCGTGTATTCCGTCCATTCCCTTCAGAGGAAATTGCAAAAGCTTTAGCAAATTGCAAAGCAGTTGCCGTTATGGACCGTTGTGAGAGCTACAATGGCAATGGCGGACCGCTTGGCAGTGAGGTGCCGGCAGCCTTGTTCAAAAATAAAGTTATGATTGAAGCAGTAAATTACATATACGGTCTGGCCGGACGTGATTTTACCATCAAAGATGTAAAAGATGTATTCGCGGAATTAGAGGATATGATTGAAAATGGCAAGACAGTAGAACAGTACCAGTATATCAGACTGAGAGGATAAACGGAGGATAGTATGAGTGATTATCGTTTAAAAACTATGATGGAAAAACCAGAGAGATTGGCTCCGGGACATCGTATGTGTGCCGGCTGTGGTGCAACAATCGCTGTACGTGCCGTACTTCGTGCTCTGCATGAGGGAGACCACGCAGTCATTGGTAATGCGACCGGATGTCTGGAAGTTTCTTCTTTTATGTATCCATACACCGCATGGGAGGACAGTTACATACATAATGCATTTGAAAATGCAGGTGCCACATTGAGTGGTGTTGAGACTGCTTACCGTGCCTTGAAAAAACGCGGCAGACTGCCGGAAGACGAAACATTTAAATTTATTACATTTGGTGGAGACGGCGGAACTTACGACATCGGTTTCCAGTCATTGTCCGGTGCCATGGAGCGTGGACATGACATGGTTTATGTCTGCTATGACAATGGTGCCTATATGAACACCGGTATCCAGCGTTCTTCGGCAACACCTATGTATGCAGATACAACGACAACGCCGGTTGGCAAGCAGTCCGTAGGTAAAATGCAGAACCGCAAAGACTTGGCAAGCATCATTGCAGACCATGACGTTGCTTATGTTGCACAGACAACAATGACAACGGATTTTAAAGATTTGCATCGTAAATCCGAAAAAGCCATCTACACAGAAGGCGCAAGTTTTCTGAATGTAATGACACCATGCCCACGTGGCTGGCGTTACGACACAGCAGATATCATGAACATCTGTAAACTTGCCGTAGAAACCTGCTACTGGCCACTCTTTGAGGTAGACCATGGAAAATGGATTCTTTCCTATGAGCCAAAGAAGAAACTTCCAATCGAAGACTTCCTTCGTGTTCAGGGACGTTTCAAACACCTCTTCAAAAAAGGCAACGAACACCTAATCGAACAATTCCAGGCAGAAGTAGACCGCCGCTGGGAAGACCTACAGTATAAATGTGCACGTTAGGCTTAAGCCGTGCAATAAGGAAAATACCGTCACCTGCATACTTGTGCTTGCACAAAAGTGTGTAGGTGTCGGTATTTTTATTATTATAGGGCGCAGCCCGTGAGCGCCTATCGCGAAGAGATAGGCGCTGCACGGCTTAAGAAGGATTCTGGCGGTCATTACAAGGCATGTTCGCCGGAAGAAGGGCTGGCAACTTGCTAAAACAACGCTAACTTGCTCCAAAGCCAAAAAACGTTGCATATTCACCCCCATTTTGTCGGATTTATCTCAATTTTTCCGAGAAAAACAACGTTTTTTTCTGGATTTTTAAGAAAGAGTTGCATGAAATGGAAAAATAGTTGTAAGCAAAGCAACCATAAGGCAGAAAGTTTGGGAAAAGCGTTGCTTTGGGTGGAGAATTTTTTGGTTACAAGAGTAACTGCCAAAGTTTGTCAGACTGGGCGGTTATTTTTGTGTTTTATCATTGCTCTTAGAACCAACGGTATAACCAAGAGCAAAGCAAGTAATACATAAGCTGATTATGGCTATAAAGAGTTCCGTTGTAAGCATAGTTGCATCCTGCCCTGCCTTTTGGTATGATAGGATAAGAGAGGAGGCAGGTAAATGACGTTACTTACCTACCAGGTGTTCAAAACCGTTACGGAGCGGGGAAGTTTTCGGAAGGCGGCGGATTTGCTGGGGCTTACGCCATCGGCAGTCAGTCATGCGGTATCTTCGCTGGAGGCAGAACTTGGTTTCTGCGTATTAAACCGCGCCAAAAGCGGCGTGACGCTTACCAATTATGGAGAGCGGCTTCTTCCTTATGTAAATGCAGTTTTGAACAGTGATGAAAGTTTACAGCAGGCGATATCGGAATTTAACGGATTAAAACAGGGAAAAGTAAAAGTCGGATGTTTTTCCAGCGTCTGTACGAACTGGATTCCGGAGCTGATTCATTCTTTCCATGAAGAATATCCGGATATCAGTATGGAAATTTTTCAGGGAACGTATGATGATGTTGTTTACTGGATAAAAAATGGCGTGGTGGATGTAGGCTTTTTGTCGGTATCCAGTGCCGCGGATATTCCAATCGAGCCGCTGTACAAAGACCCTCTGTTATGTGTCGTGCAAAAGGGGCGGAGAACATCGAAAGAACCGATGAGCATTGAGGAAATGAAAAACTGCCAGTTTGTTACACAGCGTGAAAGTACAGATGCCGACATTCAGAATTTTATGAAGGAAAATCATTTGGATGTCCGGTCAAGTTACCATGTGGTTGACGATTTGTCTACGGTTGTAATGGTGGCAAATGGATTTGGAATTTGTTTGATGCCGGAAATGGTTATGAAAGATATTCCGTATGAAGTGGATTGTTTTCCGGTAAAACCGGATGCCTGCCGCATTATTGGAATTGCTGCACTAAATCCGGATAACATGGCACCGGCAGTGCGAACATTTTATAATCGGGTGCTTGCGATGTACCAGCAGGAGGAATATGTAAAATAATTGCGTTTGCCCTATTTCTGGGGTATACTTATTATATAGGAAAACAAAAGGGGGCGTGTATGATGGAGAAGAAACGAATAGCAGTATCCGGTGAGGAAATCATTGCGCCGAAAAAAGAATATCCATTGCGATTTTGGTATATGTGTCCGAAAGGGGTATGTACTATTATTGATGTGGATGAGCATTCACGGAAGGTTAGACTTCACAATTATGCGGAAAATCTACTGTATCGCGCGTTTGGTTGTGTGGAAGAACCAACTTATGAACAGTATGAAAAATTTTTGGAATCTCGTTGTTTTCCTAGAACCAGAGATAAAATGAAATTGATGTTGAGGCATTTTGAATTGCCATTTTATGACCCGATGCTGATAATTGAAAAGACAAAAGGGCGAATGGCAGATGACGATTTTTGGTTAGAGATTGAGAGGCAGGATAGATGATTGAACTTTTTGAACAGGACATATTGTTAAATGACAGGCAGTCCTCAAAGGGAAATCAATTAAAGTGGCAAAGTCAGAATGGCATTTGGTATAAGGCAGATTACACAGGCTATGAGGGCTTAGTTGAGTATTTTGTTTCCTGTCTTTTAGGATATTCTTCCTTGAAAAAAAAAGAATATGTTTTTTACCAGACAGAAAAAATCCACTATAAATACAAGGATTATCTTGGGTGTAAAAGTGAAAATTTTCTGCCGGATGGCTGGAAGATAATTACATTGGAACGATTGTTTGAAACAATGAAGGGCGAAAGTCTGACAAAAAGCGTTTATCATATGCCGGATGTGCGTGAACGGATTCGTTATATGGTTGAACAGACAGAGCAGTTGACGGGATTGAGAGAATTTGGTGTGTATATCAGTAAATTGATGACGATTGATGCGTTGTTTTTGAATGAAGATAGACATACCCATAATATTGCTGTTTTGTTAGATGATTGTGACCAATTTCATTATTGCCCTATTTTTGATAATGGTGCATCACTTCTTTCGGATACAATACAGGATTATCCGATGGAAGAGAAAATACAAGATTTGGTTAAAAGAGTGAAAGCCAAGACATTTCATGATGATTTTGATGAACAATTAGATACTGTGGAAGAATTATATGGAAGACAAATTCGTTTTCACTTTGATCGAGCAATTGTAGAAAAAATCATTGCAGAGGAACAGAATTATTCAAACGATGTAAAAGAACGCGTTTATGATTTGATAAGCAGACAGATGAGAAAGTACCAATATTTGTTTGAATAGAAGAAAACAGGGCAGCCCGACAGCTTGCGTAACTTGCTTAGGCAGCCTGTAAATAAATGATAATCAGAAGGAGAAACAAAATGAGTAAAAAGGAAATCCCTTACAAAATTTATTTGGATGAAAGCGAGATGCCAAAACAGTGGTACAATCTTCGTGCCGATATGATTAACAAACCGGCTCCGCTTTTGAATCCGGCAACCGGCAAACCGGTTACATTAGAAGAATTAAGCGGTATTTTTTGTGAAGAATTAGCAAAGCAGGAATTGGATGACAAAACACCGTACATCGACATTCCGGATGAAATTTTGCAGTTCTACAAAATGTATCGTCCGGCACCGCTTGTACGTGCTTATCATTTGGAAAGATACTTGAAGACACCGGCAAAGATTTATTATAAATTTGAAGGAAATAATACATCCGGAAGCCACAAGCTCAACTCTGCAATTGCGCAGGCTTATTATGCAAAGAATCAGGGCTTAAAAGGTGTTACGACAGAGACCGGTGCAGGTCAGTGGGGAACAGCGCTCTCCATGGCGTGTGCATTCCTTGGACTTGACTGTCAGGTATTTATGGTAAAAGTTTCTTATGAGCAGAAACCGTTCCGACGCGAAGTTATGCGTACCTATGGTGCAAATGTGACTCCGTCACCATCCGAAAAAACAGCGGTCGGCAGAAAAATTCGTGCAGAGTTCCCGGATACAAACGGAAGCTTAGGCTGTGCTATTTCAGAGGCGGTTGAGGCAGCAACGACACAGGAAGGCTACCGTTATGTGCTTGGTTCGGTACTTGCCCAGGTTATGATTCATCAGTCGGTAATCGGTTTAGAGAGTAAAATTGCACTGGATAAATATGGTGAAAAGCCGGATATCATTATTGGCTGCGCAGGCGGCGGTTCAAACTTAGGAGGTTTGATTGCACCATTTATGGGTGAAAAACTTCGCGGAGAAGCAGATTACCGTTTCATTGCAGTAGAGCCAAAATCCTGCCCAAGTTTCACAAGAGGAACTTATGCGTATGACTTCTGTGATACCGGAGCAATTTGTCCGCTTGCAAAAATGTACACACTTGGCAGCAGCTTCATGCCGGCACCAAATCATGCCGGAGGACTTCGCTATCATGGTATGAGTTCGGTATTGTCCCAGCTTTATGATGATAAATTGATGGACGCTGTCAGCGTGTCACAGACGGAAGTGTTTGAGGCTGCAGAAGAGTTTGCCAAAGTAGAAGGAATCCTTCCGGCACCGGAAAGTTCTCATGCAATTCGTGTAGCAATGGACGAGGCAATTAAATGTCGTGAAACCGGAGAAGAAAAAACGATTCTGTTTGGACTTACCGGAACCGGATATTTTGATATGTATGCTTATGAGAAATTTAATGATGGTAAAATGGAAACTATACATTGACGGATGAGGAAATTGCGGCAAGCATTGCAAAACTTCCAAAAGTACCGGGATTAAACTAAATAAAAGAGGACATTTTTGACCCCGAAAACAAAAAAATAAAGTGCTTGCTTTTTCGAAAATTGAGAGTATAATAATGTTGACATGAGAAAATAGCAACAAAAATTTTATGGTCAGAATGAGGCGGCAATGTGGTCAGCGGTGAGCGGTCACATTTGTCCCCTTTTTTATGGTCAAAGGAGGTTTTATCATGGAAACATGTAACTACTTACTCTATCTGGCATTGATTTTGATGTGTACGAAGTTTTTAGGACTTTTGACAAGACGTGCACGTATGCCACAGGTTGTTGGTGCATTGTTAGCCGGTTTGCTGCTTGGACCTGCTGTGTTTAAGATTATTCCACAGACAGAGTTTTTGACGCAGACAGCAGAAGTTGGTGTAGTAATCCTGATGTTCTGTGCCGGCATGGAAACAGATGTAAAGGAATTAAAAAAATGTGGAAAAGCTGCGACGATTATCGCCGTGATTGGTGTGTTGGTTCCATTGGCAGGAGGCTTTGCTACTGCATGGTTCTTTAACCGTCCGGGTATGATTGAGTCGAATGTAAGTACCAGTTTAGTATTGCAGAACGTATTCATCGGTGTTATTCTTACCGCAACATCGGTTAGTATTACCGTTGAGACATTAAAAGAACTTGGGAAATTAAATTCGGCAGCAGGAAATGCGATTCTTGGTGCAGCGGTCATTGATGATATTCTTGGTATTATCGCCTTGACAGTTATTACCAGTATGGCAGATCCGACCGTTAAACTTTGGGTTGTACTTGTAAAAATTGTTGGATTTTTTGTATTTGCTGCTGTGGCAGGTTTTCTGTTTTACAAGTTTTTCAATTACTACAGCAACCGTACAAAAAATGGCTTGCAGCGATATGTAATTATCAGTTTTGTTTTCTGTCTGCTGATGTCATATGTGGCAGAAGAGTTCTTTGGCGTAGCTGATATTACCGGTGCGTATGTAGCCGGACTGGTTGTTTCGATGATTCAGAAAGAAGATTATCTGGCATCGCGTTTTTCAACTTTGTCGTATTTGTACTTATCACCGATTTTCTTTGCCAGCATTGGTTTGAAAGTGGTAATTCCACAGATGTCAGCAACAATTGTCTGGTTCGCTGTTGTGCTTACAGTTGTAGCTATTTTGACAAAAGTTGTTGGATGTGGATTAGGCGCAAAACTATGTAAATATTCCGGAAGGGAATCGTTACAGATTGGTGTTGGTATGATTTCGCGTGGTGAGGTTGCGTTGATTGTTGCCAGCAAAGGTGAAGCACTTGGTCTTATGAGCGAGCAGCTGATGGGACCGGTCGTTATCGTTGTTATTATTACGACAATTGTTGCACCGATTCTTTTGAAACCGGTGTTCCACGATAAAAAAGAGATAAAAGAGAAGGCTTAATTTTTACTTTGGGGGAAGCAAAAACTAGGAGGAAAGAAGATGGTAGCACAGGGCTTGGCTGTAGCCATTTTTGTCGCTATGTTTGTTCTGATTGTGATGGACAAATTCGGCAGACAGTATATTACGCTTGGCTGCGGTGCACTTACCCTGATTGGGGTGTTTGGCATTTGCATGAGAAGTGTAAATGCAATATGGGAAATTATTAATCTGCGAAGCATTTTTACACCGGACTTTTGGTATCAGGGTTCAGGGGCTGCGGAATCCGGGATTGGAATTAACTGGGAAACCGTTATTTTCATTGCCTGTATGATGATTATGGTGGAAGGCATGGCGAGAGTTGGTTTCTTTGACTGGCTCTGTATGAGAATCGCAAAAATGGTTCATTTTAACACCATTCCGATTTTCATTACATTCATGATTATGTCCGCAGTTCTTGCTATGTTTATCGACAGTATTACGGTAATTTTATTTTTGGCGGCTGTGACAATTGAGTTGTCATTGCTTTTAAAATTCAATCCGGTGCCGATGATTATGGCAGAAATTTTCTGTGCAAATCTGGGCGGCTCGGCAACTATGTGTGGAGATCCTCCGAATATTATTATCGGAACGGCGCTTCATTACAGTTTTGCGGATTTTGTGTCGAATACCGGTGTGATTGCCGGTATTTCCCTGATTGTAATTGTGATTTATTTTTACTTTGTTTTCCGCAAGGATTTGAAAGTAAAAACAGGAAAAATTGAAGTTACGGAAGCGGATTTAGACCCTTCAAAAGCCATTCATGATAAGAAAGGTTTTGCAATCAGCACTGCTATTTTTTTGTTTGCAGTTGTTCTTTTAGTGACGCATGCGCAGACGAAACTTACGGTTGCATTTATTGGTGTTTTGATTGCGGTTCTTACGCTTTTGGCAGCGGGAAAACATGCGCTTACCATCTTGAAAAAAGTGGACTATGAGACCATTTTATTCTTTATTGGTTTGTTTGTTGTCGTTGGAGGACTGGAAGAAACCGGTGTTTTGGAATTGATTGCCGATGCGATTAAAACAATCAGCGGTGGAAATAGTTTCTTAATGATTGGAATTATTATCTGGCTGTCAGCGGTAGCAAGTGCCCTTGTGGATAATATTCCGTTTGCGGCAACGATGGTTCCGGTAATTAAGAGTTTAGGTGCCGGCGGCCCGGCTGGATTTTTGCCGGTTCTTGCCTGGGGACTCTCGATGGGAACGGATATTGGCGGTAGTGCTACACCGATTGGCGCTTCGGCAAATGTGGTAGGTATTTCCGTGGCGGAAAAAGAAGGTCATAGAATTGGCTGGGGAAAATACTGTAAAGCGGCAGTACCGGCGACGTTGATTGTTGTATTGATTTCAATGATTGTCATTTTTATTCGATATGGCGATTTGTTGATGATGTAGAAAAGAAATCCCTCTCGTTTTGTGATGAGATATGTTCACGAGACGTGGGGGCTTTTTTGCGTACATGAGAAGAAAATTTAAAAGATTTACTTTACAAAGATAAAAAGCTGCGCTATAATAGAACAAATGTTCGATATAGAAGGAGGCGCAGGTATGGCAGTGACACAAGAGATATTTGAAAAGTTAGAAATTTTGACGGATGCGGCAAAGTACGATGTTGCCTGCACATCGAGCGGAAGCAGCCGGAAAGGGAGACAGGGGATGATGGGAAATACCGTGGCGGGGGGAATCTGCCATTGTTTTGCGGCAGATGGCAGGTGTATTTCTCTTTTGAAGATTTTACAGACCAATGAGTGTGTGTATGATTGTAAATATTGTCAGAACCGCATGTCCAATGATGTGAAACGCGCTGGTTTTACACCGGAGGAAATTGCGGAACTTACGATTTCCTTTTACCGCCGCAATTATATTGAGGGATTGTTTTTAAGTTCCGGCATTCAGAAGAATCCGGATTATACGATGGAACAGATGTACCAGACGATTTATCTGCTCCGCACGAAGTATAAATTTAATGGATATATTCATGTCAAAGCGATTCCGGGAGCGGATCCGCTTTTGATTGAGAAGACCGGGTGGCTTGCTGACCGCATGAGTGCAAATATGGAACTGCCGACGGCGAAGGGGCTTGATTTGCTGGCACCGCAGAAGAGCCGGAAGAAAATTTTGACACCAATGCGTCAGATACAGATTGGCAGAAGCGAGAGTCTTTTACTGCAGGATGCGAGAATTGAAAAAAGACGGCGTCTTTCTCTGTATCAGTCGGAAAGCCAGACTGTGTTGCCGGCGGTTTCCGGTGGGACTTTGCAGGAGTTTTATCAGGATGGAAGGTTTGTGCCGGCGGGGCAGAGTACGCAGATGATTATCGGGGCTACAAAGGAGACGGATTACGAAATTGTTCACATGGCACAGGCACTGTATCAGCAGTTTGATTTAAAGCGTGTATTCTATTCGGCATTTGTGAATACGACAGGGGATTCCCTTTTACCGGATACAAAAGAACGGGGACCGGAGCTTCTGCGTGAACATCGCCTGTATCAGGCAGATTTTCTCATGCGGTTTTATCAGTTTCGAGCGGATGAGATTATTACAAAAGAGAATCCGAATCTAAACGTCTCTGTAGATCCCAAATGTAACTGGGCGCTGTATCATTTGGATTCGTTTCCTGTTGAGGTGGAAAAGGCAGACTATCATACATTGTTACGTGTGCCGGGGATTGGCGTGAAATCGGCAAGGCGTATTATAATGGCACGAAGAAGAGGAACGCTCGATTTTAATGCGTTAAAGAAATTTGGTGTTGTATTAAAACGGGCGATGTATTTTATCACTTGTCACGGGCATATGATGATTCCAATCCGCTTAAACCGCACATTTATCCTTGCTAATCTGCTTGGATTAAAGGAACGTCTTCCAAAGGAAATTGAGGCGCAGGGAACCGGAAGACAGATGATGTTAGAGGATGTGATGCAGGGATGGTAAGACATATTTATTTGTGTGAAAACAGTGCAGAAGGAATTTTTTCGGCGATATACCGTGCCTATGAGGAGGGACATCCGCATGAGCACAACGAAGTTGTGATTGATACCCAGGGGCGGAATATGGAGCTTTTTTGTGAATATCACACAGTTGTGACAAATTTTGAGCATGCGGTGAAAGTAGCGCGCACCATCCGTCGCAAGATTTCAGAGGAGGCATATGATTTTGTTCATCGCTGCTGCGGCTCTTATGAGGTGCAGAAGGCGGATGCTATTTACCGGTTTGTGCAGGAAGGACTTCGGATGGGAAGGGCGGTTATGAGCCATCTCACAGCCCCCTATATGCAGACCTTATTTGCGATTGAGCGGAATTTTACAAATGAATCACATTTTTTTATTGAAATACTTCGTTTTGAGGAATTGGAAAATGGCACATTATTTGGTAGAATAAATCCTAAGAGTGAAGTTCTGCCATATTTAGCCGGCCACTTTGCGGATCGCTTTGCCGGTGAGCAGTGGGTGATTGCAGATACCGTGCACCGTACGGTGCTGCTTCATAAAGCAAATTACAAAACGGTGTATTTATCCATGGATGAAGTGGATATGGATGAACTTGCTCTGACTTATTCCGAGGACGAAAAGCAGCTTCAGAAATTATGGAAATTGTTTGTTGACACAATTGCGATTAAAGAGCGTGTAAATCCAAAATTGCAGAGACAAATGCTGCCACTTCGTTTTCGTAAATATATGAAGGAGTTTAGCGAAACAGAATGAAGCAGTTTTATTTTGCTCCCTTAGAGGGCATTACAACGTATATTTATCGAAACTTACATCACCAGAAATTTGGCAGTATGGATAAATATTTTACACCTTTTGTGTCCCCGACTTCGAATCATGATTTTAAGGGCCGGGCAAAAAAGGATGTGATACCGGAGCATAATCGGGGGATACCGGTTGTGCCTCAGATTCTCAGCAACCGCAGTGACGAGTTTGTGTATACAGCCGGTCGTCTGATTGAATATGGATATGATGAAATTAATTTGAATTTAGGTTGTCCGTCAGGGACGGTTGTGTCGAAGGGGAGAGGTTCCGGATTTCTAGCGAAACCGGAGGAACTGGACCGCTTTTTAGATGATATTTTTTCACAGTGTGAGGTGCCGATTTCCATCAAGACGAGATTGGGCAGATATTCACCGGATGAATTTCCGGAACTTCTAGAGATTTATAACCGGTATCCGATTCGGGAATTAACTATTCATCCGAGAATTCGGGATGACTATTATAAAAATACACCGAACCTTGATATGTTTGAATATGCAGTGGAACACAGTAAGAATCCGCTCTGCTATAATGGGGATATCACAACGGTAGAGGAATATGAACGTTTTTGTGAGCGTTTTCCGACAATTGAGGCAATTATGATTGGACGAGGGTTGATTGCAAATCCGGGGCTTGTCCGTGAAATTCAGACCGGAGAGAAGATGCAGAAAGAAGAATTGCACGTATTTTTGCGAGAATTGAAAGTGGCTTATCAGGCGTGTATGCCGGATCAGCCGGTATTATTTAAGATGAAAGAAATCTGGTCTTATCTCGTAAACTGGTACCCAAACGGGAAAAAAGTATGGAAAAAGGTAAGAAAAGCAAATCGGTTAATAGAATATGATAAACTCATGCTTATGCTGGAATCAGGAAATGAGGTGTAAGGAATGCGGGAACAAAAAATTAACCGCCGTGAAATTTTAAAAACGTTAGTTATGTTGTCAATTCCTACCATCTTAGAGGAAATTTTATCGACGTTATTGCAGTATGTGGATACGGCGATGGTTGGACATCTGGGAGAAAAAGCGACAGCATCCGTTAGTGTTACAACAACGGTGACATGGCTTGTGAACAGTATTCCGGCGGCACTTGGCGTGGCGGTGTTATCAATGACAGCAAAGGCACTGGGGAGCGGCGACAGAGAGTATTTGCAGAAAATCGCAAAGCAGATTTTAATTTTAGTTTTTGCGTGTGGACTTTTTGCCGGCGGAATTTCTGTTATCCTAAGTCCATACATTCCGATTTGGATGGGGGCGGAGCCATCTGTTTGGCAGGATGCTTCCGATTATTTTCTGATTGTCAGCCTGCCGATGATTTTCCGCTCGGCAACGATGATTATGGGCGCTGCGATTCGGGGAACAAAAGATACAAAAACGCCGATGTTAATCAATCTAGGAGCCAACGGAACCAATATCCTTTTTAACATTGTCTTTATTTATGGAATGGGTTTGGGCGTCAGAGGAGCGGCAATTGCGTCCGCAATATCCTATACGGCAGCCGGATTGCTGATGTTTGCTGCGTACCGAAGAAACGAATATCTCCACTGGAAGTGGGAACATTTTGCTGTGGATGGCAAAGTAATGAAAGAGGGTATGCGAATTGGTCTGCCGGTCCTTTTTAGCAGTATTGCGTCCTGTTTTGGTTATGTTGTGTTTGCTGGTCTTGTTTCCGGGATGGGAACAACCATCTTTGCTGCCCACTCAATTGCCGTTACCGCCGAAACTATTTTTTATATTTCCGGTTACGGACTCCGAACGGCAACCTCTACCCTGATAGGCATTTCTCTTGGTGAGGAAGACGAGAAGCAAATGGAAGCTGTTGCGTCGGTGAGTGTAAAATTGACGATGATACTAATGTGTGTCAGTGGTGTTGTCTTGTATTTTGTGGCAAGACCTTTGATGGGACTTCTCACCGAGAGCAGCCGGGTGGCTGAGATTGGTGCCGGTATGCTGCGCATTGTTGCGTTCTCCGAGCCATTTTATGGATTGATGATTGTCACCGAAGGAATCTTTTATGGGCTTGGAAAAACAAAGTACGCTTTTTATGTAGAAACCTTCTGCATGTGGGGAATCCGTATTTTGTTTACCTTTTTCTGCGTCAAAATCTGGCACTTTGGTCTTGAAACTGTGTGGTATTGCATGATAGCGGATAATGTATGTAAGGCAGTGCTGTTTTCTGTTCCGCTCGTTGTTAAGAGGAGGAGAATGATAAAGTGATTTAGAAGATATGCGGTTATGATGGAGGGGATTAGCTTTGATATGCACCGTTCTCACTGAGAAACACGTAAGGGTAACGGCATGCATAGCACGCATGCCAGTTACCCACGTGTTCCAATGCATATCAAAGCTAATCCCCTCCATCATAACCGCTCACCTTCTAAAACAACGTTATTTACTTGTTTTGCCTTACAAGGTTGCATTTTTGTCATATTTTCGGCTATCATTAGAGAAAATCACACGGCAATGCAACGCTTTTGATTGAGTTTTCCCTGTTTGGTTGCTTTTGGGTGGCTGTTTCATAAAACATATGCAACGTTATGTGCTATTTAAGAGGAAAAAGGTTGCATACGGTACTTACTCGCATTGGAAGAGCTACATTGTAAGGATTACTTTAACTTTATATGAAGTGTTTGATGCCAATTTTTTAGATTCCCGTGTTTGTGACAAATGTTCGTTGTCAGTTCCTTTGGATTCCAGTTTTTCTACGGAATTACGGAAAACAAAAAAGTGCCAGCGAACACTTGACACAAACACGGAACCCTAAAAATTTGACAAACAACCTTCCTTTCCGCTACAATAGTAAAGGCAATGAAAGAGAGGAATGACAGATGAGGACGGCATTAACGATAGCAGGAAGTGATTGTAGTGGGGGAGCCGGAATACAGGCAGATTTAAAGACGATGATGGCGAATGGTGTTTACGCCATGAGTGTCATTACCGCATTGACGGCGCAGAACACGATGGGAGTAAGCGGTATTATGGAAGTAACACCTGAATTCTTAAAAAAGCAGTTGGACGCAGTTTTTACTGACATAAAACCGGATGCTGTGAAAATCGGCATGGTGGCTTCTGCGGAATTAATTCATGTGATTGCGGAACGGTTGTCTTTTTACAAGCCAAAGTTTATTGTGGTCGACCCGGTTATGGTTTCAACCAGCGGTTCAAGGCTGATTGAAGAGGATGCCGTTGCGGCACTGCAAAATGAACTTTTGCCGATGGCTTCTGTGATTACACCAAATATTCCGGAAACTGAGGTGCTTACGGGAACGAAGATTGATTCCAAAGAAAAAATGGAACAGGCGGCACAGGCACTTTATAACAAATATGAGACAGCAGTTTTATGCAAAGGCGGTCACAGCATTGAGGATGCAAACGATTACCTCTATGGGGCGGATGGTGGAAATTGGCTTGAGAGTAAGCGCATTGATAATGAAAATACGCATGGAACCGGCTGTACGCTTTCCAGTGCGATTGCCTCTTATCTGGCGCAGAACTGTGAATTAACAGATGCCGTTATAAAAGCCAAAGAATATATATCAGGCGCATTGGCGGATGGAATGGATTTAGGGCAGGGAAGTGGTCCGCTCAACCATGCATTCCGCTTTAACCCAAGTAAAAATTGAAAGGAGTACATAGATATGTTATCAGAAAAAATGGTACAATTAGGAACAAATCGCTCGGTAATCCGTGATTTGTTTGAGTATGGAAATAAGAGAAAGGCAGAAATCGGAGCAGAAAATGTATTTGATTTCAGTATTGGAAATCCGAGTGTTCCGGCACCGGAATGTGTAAAAGAAGCAGCTATTGATTTGCTCACAAACGGAGACCCGGTTGCCTTGCATGGTTACACATCGGCACAGGGAGACGCAGCACTTCGTGAGAAACTGGCTTCTTACGTAAATGAGCAGCATAGCACAAATCTTACGGCGGACAATTTTTATGTTACCGTTGGAGCAGCCGCATCGCTCACGATTTCATTAAAAGCATTGGCAGAACCGGACGATGAGTTTATCACCTTTGCTCCATTTTTCCCGGAATACCGTGTATTTGTTGAAATGACAGGCTCAAAACTCGTTGTTGTACCAAGCAGAAAAGAAGATTTTCAGATTGATACCAAATTATTGGAAGATGCAATTACAGAGCATACAAAGGGAATTATTTTGAACTCGCCAAACAACCCATCCGGCGTTGTTCTTACCGAGGAGTGCATCAAAGAAGTTTGTGCCGTATTGGAAAAGAAGCAGAAAGAATATGGAAAAGAAATCTTTTTGATTGCGGACGAGCCATATCGTGAACTGGTTTATTCGGATGTAAAAGTTCCGTATCTTATGAATTACTATGACAACACAATTGTCTGCTATTCGTACAGCAAATCGCTTTCCTTACCGGGTGAAAGAATCGGTTATATTGCGGTTTCGGATAAAGCAAAAGACTGGAAACAGATTTATGCGGCAGTTTGCGGTGCAGGCCGTGCCCTTGGATTTGTGTGTGCTCCGAGTCTGTTCCAGAAAATTATAGCACGATGCATTGGACAAACATCGGATATCTCGATTTACGAAAAGAACAGAGACATCTTGTACCGTGCCCTGACAGAATATGGATACCGCTGCATTAAACCGGATGGCGCCTTCTATCTTTTTGTTGAAGCACTCGAAAAGGATGCCAATGCATTTTCTGAGCGTGCAAAAGAGCATGAACTTTTGTTAGTTCCGGCAGACAGCTTTGGGACTCCGGGCTTTGTCCGTATTTCTTACTGCGTAAGCACCGAGCAGATTGAAAAAGCACTGCCGGCATTTAAGGCACTTGCAGAAAGTTACCGGTAATAAAAAATAGCTAACTGGGTGCGGTCGCGTAATTCCAATTTTTCCAAAATGGAACTGAGGTAATTGCGGACCGTGCCTTCACTTAAGTAGAGGGTCTCAGCAATTTCTTTATTGTTGAGACCATTTGCTACCTGTTCAATAATGGCATATTCTTTTTCTGTAATGCCATACTTGGCAAAGTCTCTCTGTGCCGTCGTCTTATTAATTAAATCCGGAATTTTATCTGTGATTTCCTCGCCAAATACCGTTTGTCCTTTCTGAACCGCCTGAAGGGCAGGAAGAATACTTTCAAAATTCTGTTTCAGTAGATATCCTTTTGCCCCCATGCGGAGTGTCCGCACAATATATTCATCGTCCGAAAACGTAGTCAGAAATAAAATTTTGGCATCCGGATAAGTTTCCAGAATCTGCTTTCCGGCAGTCAGTCCGCTCATTCCATCCATTCGGATATCCATTAAAAGAATATCCGGTTTAAATTTCGGATAAAGAGAAAGAGCCTCCTCCCCACAGTTTCCGATGGCACAGACATTAACCTCGCCGGAGGCTTCCAAAATGGTCTTTAAGGATAAAGAAACTAATTTGTCGTCATCTACAATTATAATGTTCATAACTACCTCCGTATGATAATTGTTATTTTAAATCCATTTTCCGTATCAAATCGTATTATGCCATTTAAGGCACGAACCCGTTCTTCCATATTGCTCAGTCCGATTCCGCGGGAATCCGTTGTGGAAATTTTGGTGCCGTTGTCAGCAATCGAGAGCAGGTAAAATCCGGGATGCATACAGACTCGGATAAAAGCATTTTTTGCGTTACTGTGTTTTTGAATATTATTTACCGCCTCTTTTACAATCGCAATAAAGGCATATTTAATCGGATTTGGGAGCGTTCCTTCTACATCATATTCCAAGGATATTTTTGTTGTGTTTACCCCATCGATAATTTCCCAAAGGGTACTTTCTAAGTCAATTGCGTCGTCGTGTAAATCGTGGACGCTTGTGCGAACATTTGTCATAGCAGTATTTAATGTATTTTTCAGCTCAGTCAATGGTTCATCTAAAGCATCATCACGGGCAATGACTTTCAGTGCCCCGACCTGCAGGAGAGAACGCGTCAGCATATGGCCGACGTTGTCGTGGATTTCTCTGGCAATGCGGTTTCTTTCCGAGAGCGTGGCGGCGTGTATATCTGCATTCTGCTTTTCAATCAATGCCTGATTCCGTTCGTGCATCATAATGGCATGCTCTTTGCTAGTATCCAGAATATGGTGCAGTTTTTCTTTGTAATCCGAAATTCTGCCAAAAGCATACGATAAAATTGCTGACAGCATCATAAGCAGAACGAGAATAAAAGTAGAGGATAAAAAGGCAGGGCAAAAACGTATCAAACCAATTCCTGCCGGTATTAGTAAAAAATAATCTTTAGCCTGAATGATATCGTAAATAAAGACAGGCAGATAAAAGCCGAAAGCAGGAAAACAGAGCATTAACAGGCAGACGAGAGCGGTTAGAAAAAGAATTCCTCCTTTTGAACCCTCCCAATAGGAAAAAAGGCATCCGATGATAAAGGCGCATAACAAAAAGAGAATGCTTGTTTGTGTGATGTTCTGACTATTTATAAAAAAACAGCTGCAAAGCAGAAAAAGAACTGCCTTATTTCCCAAATGCACCATGCTCTTTAACCTCCATCATTTGATATGTTCTATTATAAAGGAAAAAAACAAAAAAAGTAAATGACAAATGTCACAATTCAAAAATGATGGATGACACTTTTTGTGGCTGACATAAAATGATACAATGTGTTTAACATCACAAAGAGGAGGGATAAGGATGGCTGTTGTTATTCAAATTGAAAATTTAGTAAAACGATATAAGGAACTAGTGGCATTAGACCATTTGAATCTGGAAGTAGAAGAAGGAGAAATCTTTGGCTTGCTTGGCCCAAACGGTTCCGGAAAATCGACAACGATTAATTGTATTCTTGCACTGCTTAAATACGATAAGGGAACGGTAAAAGTATTTGGCAGGGAGATGAAGCCGGATTCTTATGACATTAAAAGAGAAATTGGTGTTGTCATGCAGGATGTTGCCGTGTTTGATGAATTGACAGTTTATGAAAATGTAGATTATTTTTGCGGTTTGTATATCAGAGACAAGGGACTCCGCAAGCAGTATGTAGAAGATGCAATTGCCTTTGTCGGTCTTGATGAATTTCGCAAATTTTATCCAAAGAAATTATCAGGAGGTCTTTTGCGCCGGTTAAACATTGCCTGTGGAATTGCCCATAAACCAAAGCTCATTTTCTTTGATGAGCCAACGGTGGCAGTTGATCCGCAGAGCCGGAACAAAATTTTAGAGGGTATCCAGAAATTAAATGAGGAGGGGGCAACGATTGTTTACACCACTCATTATATGGAAGAGGCAGAGCAGATTTGTACCCGGATTGCCATTATGGACAAGGGACAGCAGATTGCCATTGGAACGAAAGATGAACTGAAAAAAATGATTAAAAATACGGAGACGGTTTCGATTGAGATTCCGGAACTTCAGGAAGAAAATTTAGAGGCACTCGGAAGTATGGAGCATGTGTACAAAACGGAATATGATGAAGGAAAACTTACGTTAAACTTCAGCGGCGGTACACATAATCTGATTCATGTCCTTGATTATCTGAAGGATAAAAACCTTGTATTTGGCAGGGTATATTCGGAACTGCCAACGTTAAATGATGTATTCTTAGAGATTACCGGAAAAGAACTTCGGGATGTGTGAGAGGAGGAGATTTCATGTTTTTTCGTGAATTTAAATATATGCTTCTTAGTTCATTGAGAAGCAGAGAACTCATTTTTTGGACACTGCTATTTCCTTTTGCACTGACCACATTTATGTATATGGCGTTTGGCGATATCTTTGACCGGACAGAAAAGTTTGAGCCGGTTCCGGTTGCGATTGTAAAAGAGCAGGATAACATGACACTTACAGCGATGTTAAATGCTGTGTCGGCAGAGGGAGACAAAAAACTTCTTATTACGACTTATACAGGAGAAAAGGAAGCAAAAAAACTGTTAGAAGAAGATCAGGTAAAAGGCATCATTTATATGGGAAACAAGCTTTCTCTCACGGTGAAAGAAAGCGGCATGGATGAGACGATGCTGCAAAGCGTTTTAAAACAATTTACCAAATATGAATCATTGATTCAGGATACGGCACAAAAACATCCGGACAAAATAGAGCAGGCGGTAAAACCGATGCAGCAGGAAATATCGTATTTTACAAAGGAGGAAAATACGAGGGGAAATCAGGATAATGTAGTCAATTATTTTTATGCAATTTTTGCGATGACTTGTTTGTTTGCATCCTTTTCCGGTTGTGTAGCAATTCTTCAGATGCAGGCGAATCTGACACCGCTTGGACAGCGGCGCAATGTATGCGGAATGAAAAAAAGTACAATGTTTGTGGCTGATTTTGCTGCGACAGAGTTAGTTCAATTTATTTTAGCGTGTGCCCTTCTTATCTATATGCGTTTCGTTTTGAATTTGCAGATTGGCGAGCGTTATGCGGCAATCGTGTTACTTTTGTTTGTGGGGACCAGTTTTGGTATTGTGTTCGGTATGCTGATTGGAAGTATTGCGCATCTGTCACAGGGCGGAAAAATCGGAGTCTTAGTCAGCAGTAATTTAGTATTGTGTGCCTTGAGTGATTTGATGATTTCCGGAATCAAGGGTGTCATAGAAAAAACAGTGCCAATTGTTAATGATATCAGTCCGGCAGCGTTAATCACGGATGCATTTTACGCGTTAAACGTCTATGACACATATGAGCGCTTTTTTGTAGATGTATTGTCACTGGCAGGATTAACCGTACTTCTTGGCGGTATTAGTATCTGGCGTGTAAGGAGGAATCGTTATGCAAGTATATAAACTATTTTTTCAAGTGCTGCGCAAGCAAAAAGGGCAGATTATTATGTACTTAGTTATCTTTTTGTCGGTAACATTAGCGGCTGCTTCACAGGGAGAAAAGACAGGAGAATCAACATTTTCACCAACTACGTATAAATTTGCTGTGATGGATGCAGACAATTCGGAAATTAGCCGGGCACTTATCGCTTATTTGGAGCAGGGAAATGAAAAAGTCCATATTGAAGATAAAAAAGAAGTCATTCAGGATGAGATTTACAACCGGAGTATATCGTGTGTCCTTCGGATTCCAAGCGGTTTTTTTGAATCCTATCTGAGTGGCAGCGAGAATAAAAAAATGGAAGTTATCGGTGTTCCGGGAACCATTTACAAGGAATCATTTGAGCAGATGATTTCACAATATTTGAATCTGGTAAGAGGATATATTAGCGGTGGATTTTCTGTGAAGGAGGCGCTTGCAAAAGCGGGAAAGGCAGATGAGAAAACGGTTGATGTGAACGTATTGGACACAGGAGGAAAAACGACACACAGCTATGTGTATTATTTCTTTGCGTATGTTCCGTACATTCTTTTGTGCCTGTGTATTGTAGGAATATCACCGGTTTTGGTAGTGCTTCATAAACCGCAGATTAGAGAACGGATTCAGTGCTCCTCGTACTCGTTTGCTAAAACAAACCGTGAAACCATTTTAGGTACTTTATCGGCAGGATTGTTGTTTGGAATTTTATATCTTGTGTGTGCCGTGATTGGGGCAAGGGAAAGGGTGTTTACCGTGCAGGGCGGATTACACTGTTTAAACCTGCTTGCGTTTTTGATGGTGGCACTTGGTATTGTATTTTTAATTGGTCAGGTTATGAAAAAGGCGGAGACTGTCAGCATGGTATCAAATGTCATTGCATTGGGAATGAGTTTTCTGTCCGGCGTATTTGTGCCAATTGAATTTCTGGGAGATGGAATTATAAAGGTTGCTCATTTCCTTCCGGCCTACTGGTATATCATGGGAGCACGGCTGATTGACAGTGGAAATTTTCAAAGTTCACCGGACTTGCTGTGGAGATATATGGGAATTGAAGTGTTATTTGCAGCCTGTTTTGTCTGCCTCGGACTTGCTTTAGCAAGAGCGAAACGGCAGACAAAACAGACAGCATAATTATAAGTTGTAATAACGGGCGTAAATGCCGTTTTTTGCAAGTAAAGTTTCGTGTGTACCGCGCTCGGCAATGCCATCTTCTGTGATGACAATGATTTCGTCGGAACGTTTGATGGTTGAGAGTCGGTGGGCGATGGTGATGGTTGTACGGTTTTTCGCCAGTTCTTCCAGACTTTTCTGGATGTAGCGTTCGCTCTCGTTATCTAAGGCACTTGTTGCTTCGTCTAAAATAAGAATCGGTGGATTCTTTAAGAAGACGCGGGCAATGCTGATTCGCTGTTTCTGACCGCCGGATAAGCGAGTGCCTTTTTCACCAACATAGGTATCATATTGTTTTGGAAGCTGCATGATGAAGTCATCCATATTGGCTCGTCTGGCAGCTTCTTTGATTTCTTCATCGGTTGCATCCGGCTTTCCGTAAGCAATATTTTCCCGGATGGTTCCGTCAAATAAATAGACGTCCTGCTGTACCATTCCGATTTGGTTTCGCAGACTTTTGAGCGTGAGATCACGCACATCTTTGCCATCAATTGTAACTTTTCCGGCTGTCACATCGTAAAAACGAGGCAGCAGGGAGCAGATTGTTGTTTTGCCACCGCCGGAAGGACCGACAAGTGCAACGGATTTTCCGGCAGGAATGTGAATGGACACTTGCGAGAGAACGGTTTTATTATCGTCGCTGTAGTGGAAAGAAACGTTGTCGTAACAAACGTCACCCTTTACATTTTCTAAATCAATGGCACCTTCTTTATCTTGAATTTCCGGCTCGGTTTCAACGACTTCGAGATAGCGGCGGAACCCGGAAAGACCTTTTTGCAGCATTTCAACAAGTTCGACAAGGATTTGAATCGGACTGATGAAAATACCAATGTAAAGAGCGTACATCGCAAGGTCAGCCGCCTGCATTTGTCCCATGGCAATCAGATAGCCGCCGTAAATTAACGTTGTGAGATACATCATTCCCTGAAAAAACAGGTTAGAGCTCATAAAAGTTCCCATGCATCGGTAATTATCTTTTTTGGACTCTAGGAACGCCTCGTTGCTGTGATTAAATTTGTGCAGTTCCGTATCCTCATTGGCAAAGGACTGAACGACACGGATGCCTGAGAGCGTATCCTGCAGACTGGCATTGATGTCACCAATGCGGATTCGATTTTCCAAAAAGGTCTGCTGCATTTTTTTATTCTGCCGAATGGAAAATAAAATCATGAGAATGACGAGCAGCAAAAGCGGCAGGGCGAGTTTCTGATTAATCAAAAACAAAAATACAAATGAGCCGATAATTTTTACTAAGGAAATAAACAAGTTTTCCGGACCGTGGTGGGCAAGCTCGGAAATGTCAAACAAATCGCTGACTAGTTTACTCATCATCTGGCCGGAGTTGTGTGTACTGTAATAGGAAAAGGACAGTTTTTCATAGTGTTCAAAAAGCTGTTTTCGCATATCGCGTTCCATTTTCGCTCCCATAATGTGTCCCTGGCAGGTGACGTAGTATTTGCACAGGCTTTGTATGGTATACATAATGAGTAAAATGAGAAAGAGCCATGGCAGTGCTCCTAAAATCGCGCTTTTGTTCCCGGTGAAAAGTGTTTTTGTGAGACTACGCAAAAGCTGCGGATAGGCTAAATCGACCACGCTGATAACGGCAGCGCAGAATAAATCAAAATAAAAGACGGCGCGGTAAGGCCGGTAATAAGAAATAAATTTCTTTAACGTATTCATAAATAATGCCTCCAATTCTTGTTTTCCATGCCCTATTCTAGCACAAGAAAAGAAATTTTTCAATTTTTACATAAATTTTACATAACGTCTATTTCAATTTTACTTTGATACGTTATTGTAAATACTGGTAGAAAGAAATGAAAAAAGATGGAGGTATGAAAAATGTACACAGAATTTTTGCTGCAGGCATTGTCATTGATTGGCGGCCTTGCGTTCTTCCTTTACGGTATGAATGTGATGGGAGACGGACTGACAAGATTATCCGGGGGAAGATTAGAGCGAATATTAGAAAAGTTGACGGATAACCGCATTAAGGCAGTTTTACTTGGAGCCGGTGTTACAGCAGTGATTCAGAGTTCATCTGCGACAACGGTAACGGTTGTCGGTTTTGTAAATTCAGGAATCATGAAATTAAATCAGGCGATTGGTGTAATTATGGGTGCCAATATTGGTACTACGGTGACTTCATGGATTCTCAGCCTGACAGGAATTGAGGGAAATAATTTACTGGTTACTTTATTAAAACCAACATCGTTTACTCCAATTCTTGCAATTATCGGAATTTTCTTGATTATGGCATCCAAACAGGAAAAACGTAAGGACATCGGAGCAATCATGATTGGTTTTGCCATCCTTATGTTTGGTATGGACACGATGAGTGCTGCGGTAAAACCACTTGCTGATGTGCCACAGTTTACGCATGTTTTAACGATGTTTTCCAATCCGATTTTAGGAATGTTGGCAGGTGCAATTCTTACTGCGATTATTCAGAGTTCTTCCGCATCGGTTGGTATTTTACAGGCACTTTGTCTGACCGGAAGTGTTCCTTATGCGACAGCAATTCCGATTATCATGGGACAGAATATCGGTACGTGCGTGACAGCACTTTTGTCATCGATCGGTGCCGGCAAAAATGCGAAGCGTGCCGCACTTGTTCATTTATATTTTAATGTAATCGGTACAACGGTATTTATGATTGTATTTTACTCTTTGTATGCATTTATTGATTTTTCCTTTATGCACGATGCAGCAGGAGTCGCAGGAATTGCTGTGATTCACAGTTTGTTTAACATTGGGGCAACGATTCTTTTGTTCCCATTTGCAAATATGCTTGAAAAACTGGCAACTCTTACGATTCGAGAGGATGAGGAGGAAACAACGTCGGAATTTGCACGTTTGGATTCCCGTTTCTTAGATAGTCCGGCACTTGCTCTTGAGCAGTGTGAGCGCTCGGCAAATGAGATGGCTTATCTTACTTTGGAAAATGTGACGCTTGCCTTAGAAGGTATCCATGATTACTCGGAAGAAAAGCGTAATCAGGTAATTGAAATGGAAGAAAAAATTGACCGCTATGAAGAGGAAATAGGCGAATATCTGCGTCAGATTGCAAACCGCAACGTGATTGTGGAAGAGTATGCGAAATGGAATTTACTTGTGTATTGTATCCGCGATTTGGAGCGTATCTCTGACCATACGATAAATATTATGAGTGAAGCGGCAAAAATTTCAAAAAGCAAAGCCGTATGGCCGAAGAAATTAAGGGAGGAAATGAATTTCTATGCGGAGCAGGTGCATGATATTGTGAGCACAACGGTTTCTGCTTTTATAAAAGATGATGGCACACTTGCCAATGTAATTGAAGAAAAAGAAACACAGATTGATGATATTAACAAACGCATTAAGAAGCAGAATCTGAAGCGGGTAAAAAAAGAAAAAACATCGCCGGAGATTGGAATTTATGTCAACGAACTTGCGATTAATTATGAGAGAATGGCAGATCATTGTGAAAACATTGCCATGAGTTTGGTGAGTGAGCAGGAAAATGAGGCAGGAGGTGTTCCGGAATGATTTGTGTTGTAGAGGATGACCCGAATATCCGGGAAATTGAAGTGTATGCAATGAAGGACTGTCATATGGAGACGAAAGAAGCGTCGTGCGCCAAAGAGTTTTGGAAATTGTGTGAAAATGAAGTTCCGGAACTCGTCCTTCTTGACATTATGCTTCCGGATGAGGATGGTATTTCGATTGTCAAAAAAATGCGGGAAGATGCAAGGCTTTCCGATGTTCCTGTGATTCTTGTGACCGCCAAGGGAACGGAAATTGACAAGGTAAGAGGGCTAGACGCGGGCGCTGACGACTATATTGCGAAACCGTTTGGTATTTTGGAAATGATTTCCCGCGTGAAGGCCGTACTGCGCCGCAGCAAAATACAGGAAGCATCTGTTGAAGAATTATCGGCAGGAAACATTCGGATGAACGTAGAGAAACACCGTGTTTATGTGGATGATGAACTTATTGAACTGACATATAAAGAGTTCGAACTGCTCCGTGTATTTTTGAGTAACGCCGGAAATGTTATGCCAAGAAATCTTTTGATGGATCGTGTGTGGGGAACAACCTTTGAGGGGGAATCCCGCACACTGGATATGCATATCAAAACATTACGCAAGAAATTGGGAGAGGCGGGAGAACGGATACATACCGTTAGGAATGTGGGGTATCGTTTGGAGTAGGTTTTTTCTTTTCTAATATTTTGCAAAAAAAAGTTTGCATCTCATGGGCGCTTTCGCTAGACGAACGCGCAGGGGTATCGACATGCACAAAACGCATTGTCTGATACCCGCGTGTTCGTACCCATGAGATACAAATCTTTTTTTATGTAAAATAAGAAAAACAAAAGTGCACCAATCAAAATGAACCCCAACGCTTTTTGTTGCCGTTTGGTATAATGCAAGGTAATATTTTTCATAATAGGTAAAAATGGCTACTGATTTTTTTTGATTTGCAGTAATTTGGTTCAAAAAGTTTTACGACACATGGGTACAACTACGCGGGTATCTGACAATGCGTTTTGTGCATGTCGATACCCCTGCGTAGTTGTCTGAGCGGGAGCGCCCATGTGACGGAAACTTTTTGAACCAAATTACGTAATTAAAAAAATTATTAACATTTTTTCTTAATTACCCCCTTGTTTTTTGTACAAAAAATAGTATGATTAAGAGAGAATAATATTTAGGAGGAAACGTATAGTATGTTTGGCAAGTTGATTAATATCTTGAAAGAAAATCCGAAGAAGATTGTTTTTACAGAAGGCAGTGATCCACGTATTCTGGAAGCGGCATCCCGCCTTTTGGCAAGTACTTTCCTTTCGCCGATTTTGGTTGGAAACAAAGATGAAATTGCAAAGGCAGCAGAAGAGAGTGCATTTAATATTCGTGGAGCTGAAATTATAGACCCGATGGAGTATGAAGACATTGATGAGATGGCAGAGTGCCTGTATGAACTTCGTAAGAATAAAGGTATGACATTGGAGAAAGCAAAAGCAACCTGTCAGCAGGCAAATTATTTTGGTACGATGCTTGTGAAGATGGGTAAAGCGGATGCACTTCTTGGCGGTGCAACCTACTCGACAGCGGATACGGTTCGTCCGGCATTACAGATTATTAAGACAAAACCAGGTAAAAATATTGTAGCATCCTGCTTTATTCTGGTTCGTGAGTCCGCTACCGGTGGTAACACGGTACTTGCGATGGGCGATTGTGCGATTAATATTAAGCCAAATGAAGATGAGTTGGCAGAAATCGCAATTGATTGTGCAGAGTGTGCTAAGATTTTTGGAATTGACCCGAAAATTGCATTCTTAAGTTATTCAACTTACGGCTCAGGTGCCGGCGAGGATGTGGACAAGATGAGAAATGCTGCACAGAAAGCAAAAGACCTTGCACCGGATCTTTTGATTGCCGGAGAAATGCAGTTTGATGCAGCAGTATCACCACGAGTTGCCCGTACAAAATGTCCGGGAGACCCGATTGCCGGTTCTGCAAATACCTTTATTTTTCCTGATATCAATGCAGGAAATATTGGTTACAAAATTGCACAGCGTCTTGGTGGCTTTGATGCATACGGACCAATTATGCTTGGCTTGAATGCTCCAATTAATGATTTGTCACGTGGATGTAACGCATCGGAAGTATACTCGATGGCAATCGTTACAGCTGCGTTAGCTTAGTGGAGAGTTTTTATGGGAAAAAGACAACACAAAAAAAGAAGAAAACAGTCACCTGCCGAACTGGCAGGGGACTATGAAATTTATCACATTGGTGTGTTAGATGGAATCCGGGCAATCGCAATTTTTCTAGTTGCGTGGTATCATATCTGGCAGCAGTCCTGGTTGCAGCCACTTACAGAACATGTAAATTTGGACTGGCTTGTAAGAAACGGAAGTATTTTAGTAGATATGATGATTTTGCTTTCAGGATTCTGTCTTTTTTTACCATATGCCAGAGACATGGTGTATGGCGACAAAACGGATACGGTTCCCGGCTTTTACGTAAAAAGAGTGGCGCGTATTGTGCCATCGTATTATCTGTCGGTGTTAATCGTATTGTTCGCTTTTGCTATTCCACTCTCGGAGTACGGCGGCGATACCGGTTTTATGATGAAAGATTTGATTACGCATCTGACATTTACGAACAATTTATTTGGAGATGTAAATTGTATGACGCATCTAAACGGTGTTCTGTGGACGGTAGCGGTAGAAATGCAGTTGTATCTGATTTTTCCACTGCTTGTGTGGCTGTTTCGCAAATGTCCGGTGGGTACATATCTTGGAATGACGGCAATCGGTGTGGGAAGTGCGTGGTATTTTAGCAGCCGATTCTATTCGATTGACCAGAATTTAGTAGTGAATCAGACGCTTACGTTCTTTTCCGTTTTTGCTAACGGTATGATGGCAGCTTGGCTGTATATGAAATATACAAAAATGAGGAAAAAGCAAACACTGGCAGAAGGTCTTGCCGGGATTGTGATGGCAATTGGTGCTGTCGTGTTCTTTTATCAGATGTGCATAGCGCGCTCGACAAGTGGCAGAGAAACACAGTGGCAGTTAGATAACCGTTTTCTGTTGTCCCTTGTATTTGCCTTGTTTGTGCTTGGAATGATTCTTTCTCACAAGTATTTCCGCAAAATTCTTGACAACCGCGTCATGAAATTTTTAGCAGGAATTTCGTTCCAATTTTATATCTGCCATCAGTACATTGCCGTCAAATTAAAGGAGTTTCGGATTCCGAGCTGGTCGGGAGATGAACTGCCAAATATGACAGGAGATGTTAAATGGCAGTGGCAGTATACCATTTTGTGTTTTGCGCTTTCTTTGGTGGTGGCAATTGCTATGACGTATCTGGTCGAACTTCCGGCGGCGAAGGTAATAAAAAAATGGTATCAGAAGAAAAGAGAAAAAAAGGAGCTAGAAAATGAAAAGCAGTAAAATAACAGCATTAATTTTGTGTTTTTGCCTGATGTTGTCCATGACAGCATGCCGCAGTGATAATAGTACAGAAAATAAGACAAATTCAAACAAATCAGCTTCTGGTTCTGCGGTTACGGAAAATAAAAAGACAAGTCATGATGTAAGTGATGTGGACGGCCCGGCACTGAAAGATTTGTACGCAAAATATTTTATGATGGGTGCCGCAATTAACGGCAGTGATAAGAGTACCGCAGCAATTCACCATGAGGGCATGGCAAATATTTTGAAGAAACATTACAATTCAACAACCTTAAGTAATCTGATGAAGCCATGTTATTTACTGGACGAAAAGGCATGTGTGAAAAAGGGTAAAAAGAATGCAAATGCCACGGATGTTTCACTGAATTTTGATTCCTGCAAAGAAAGCCTTGATTTTTGCAAAGAAAATGGAATTAAAATGCGTGGTCATACACTTGTCTGGCATAATCAGACACCGGAGTGGTTCTTTAAAAAGAATTATGATGCAAAGAAAGGCTATGTCAGCAAAAAGGTGATGGCAAAGCGCATGGAGAACTACATCAAGGGTGTTTTGGAGTACTGCAAGAAAAATTATCCGGGTGTTGTTTACTGTTTTGACGTTGTAAATGAGTGTGTGGATGACGGAACAGGCGATGATTCTGTGAACTGGAACTGCCGGACTACATTTAACGGCGGCGATAATTTCTGGTACGCAACAATGGGAACCGACTATGTGGAAAAAGCATTTACTTACGCAAGAAAATATGCAGAGAAGGGCATGAAACTCATTTATAATGATTACAATGTTTATGTTCCTGCAAAAGAGCAGAATATTTACAATCTTGTAAAGGGACTGAAAGAGAAAAATCTGATTGATGGAATCGGTTTGCAGCCAACGGTAGATTTGTATAATCCGGATGAATTGAAGGGCGATTCTTACGACAGTTTTGAAAATTGTTTGAAAAAATATGCTGAATTGAATGTTGATATCCAGATTACGGAATTGAGTTTCAAGATTGATGAGGAGACAGGTGAGCGAGACGAAAAATCTTTAAAACGCCAGGCGGACCGCTATCAGGAAATGTTTGAACTGTTGAAAAAGATGGATACGGCGAGTGGCGGACCATGTAATATTACGAGTGTGACGGTGTTTGGTATCTGTGATGATTATCCACTGTATGATGATTTAGTACAGTGTTTGTACCTTTGGGATAAGAATGCAAAACCTAAGGAATCGTTCTATCGTGTGCGGGAAGTAGGCGAATCAAAATAGAAATGATTGTCCAGTGTTAGGTTAGAATAGTACATGGTAAAAGATAAATTACTGATATACAATAGGAAAAAAGAGTCCGATGGAGGTAAGTATGAAATCAGTAATTAAAGCAGACAAAGAAAAACAAATCAGTGCGATTGACAAACGATTGTACAGCTCATTTATTGAGCATTTGGGAAGAGCCGTTTATCATGGTATCTATGAGCCGGGACATGAGACTGCCGATGATATGGGATTTCGTCAGGATGTTCTTAAGGTTATCCGTGAGATGAACATTCCTATGGTTCGTTATCCGGGTGGTAACTTTGTATCGGGTTACCATTGGGAAGATGGAACAGGGCCAAAAGAAAAGCGTCCGAAGAAAATGGAGCTTGCATGGAGTTCTGTGGAGACAAATGAAGTTGGAATTGATGAATTTCAGGAATGGGCAAAACGTGTGGGAACGGACATTATGATGGCAGTAAATCTTGGGACACGTGGGCCGGAAGAAGCCGGTAATGTTGTCGAATACTGCAATTCCGTAACCGATACTTATTATGCTAATATGCGCCGTGCGAATGGTTTTGAAAAGCCTTTTGGTATTCATACCTGGTGTCTTGGCAATGAGATGGATGGTCCTTGGCAGATTGGACATAAAACGGCGACCGAATATGCACGTACCGCATGTGAAGCAGCAAAAATTATGAAATGGGTGGATGACTCCATTGAGCTGGTTGCTTGCGGAAGTTCCCACCAGAACATGCCGACATTTGGTGAATGGGAAGAAACGGTGCTTCGCGAGGCATATGACCACATTGATTATTTGTCGATGCATGAGTATTACGGAAATCCGGATGATGATACGAAGAAGTATTTAAGCTGCTCGATGGACATGGATAACTTTATTAAAAAGGTCGGAGCTATCTGCGATAAGATTAAGAAAGAAAAGGAAAGCGATAAAGATATTTACCTTTCTTTCGATGAGTGGAATATCTGGTTCCATTCACAGGAGCAGGATAAAAAACAGGAGAAATGGCAGATTGCGCCACCACTGTTAGAGGATATTTACACGATGGAAGATGCGTTAGCAGTCGGATGTCTATTGAACACGCTGATTAATAATTCGGACCGTGTAAAAATTGCTTGTCTGGCACAGCTTGTTAATGTAATTGCACCGATTATGACAGTAAATGGTGGTAAAATGTGGCTTCAGACGATTTTCTATCCATTTATGTATGCCTGCCGTTACGGACAGGGTGTTGCCTTGAAGGCAGATGTTGAGTGTGGCACTTATGCAGCCGGCAAGCGTGATGCGATTCCATATGTGGACAGCTCTGTTGTCTGGAATGAAGAGAAGAAAGAACTGACCGTATTTGCCGTGAACCGTAATATGGATGAAGCGGCAGAGGTTTCCCTTGATTTTGAGGGCTTTGGCGAACTGACACTGGCAGAGCATATGGTACTTAACAATGACGATATGAAAGCAGTAAACTCACCGGAAAATCCTGAAAATGTAGTGCCGAAAAAAGGATCAGGTGTCAAAGACGGTGTCGTTACTTTAGAGCCTCATTCATACAATATAGTTCGATTCTATACCAAGTAATAGATATTTAGTATAAGACTATGGCTGGAAATTAAGAAAGTGCGCTTTTCAGGCGCACTTTTTTATGCTATACTAATGTCTCGAAAGCGAGGAAAAAGACATGATTAAAGATTTATTTCATACAAACCGGCCGACCTATTCTTTGGAAGTATTTCCACCGAAAAAGGACGCCGATGTATCCGTTATTTATGACGCACTAGATGAGTTTAAAACACTTCACCCAAGTTTTATCAGTGTGACTTACGGAGCTGGCGGAAACACAGCAGAAAACACCTTTGCCATAGCTTCTTATATTCAGAATCAGTGTGGAATTGAGGCACTTACCCATTTGACTTGTGCAGCCATTCCGGACCGGTTATTCTTGAAGAATTTTTTGACAAATTTGTACCGCAACGGGATTCACAATCTGTTAGCACTGCGCGGCGATAAACCGCAGTGGATGAGCGATGAGCAGTTTGACGCCCGCTTTTATGACCATGCTTCGGATTTGGTTACCGATGTAAAAGAGATGTTTGATTTCAGTGTGGCAGGAGCGTGCTATCCGGAAGTACATCAGGAAGCAACAAGCCTTTCGGAAGACATTGCAAACCTAAAAATCAAGGTGGATAAAGGTGTAGACTTTTTGATTACACAGCTATTTTATGACAATGAAACATTTTTCCGTTTCTTGGACGAGGCACGTAATGCCGGAATCACAGTACCGATTCTTCCGGGTTTAATGCCGATTACATCCGCCGGACAGGTCAAAAACATCATCGGAATGTCAGGCACCAAAATACCAAAAGAATTAGCAGATGCCATTGAGAAATATAAAGATAATCCGGCTGACTTGAAAAAAGCCGGCTTAGATTACTCCAAACGTCAGATGGAGAATCTGCTTGCGCATGGCGTAGACGGAATCCATTTGTACTCTATGAATAAAGTAGAAATTGCCAGAGCAATTTATGAATAAGAGGGACATATTTGGTTTCCGTAATTTATCAAAAAAAGATGGATGGAGAGTGGGCACTCCCGTTTGTTGAACTGCGTAGCAGCAGGGACACTGAAAATACCAGTGTCTCCTGCTGACGCGTTCAAACGCACTTTCCATCCATCTTTTTTTGATAAATTACTCGAATCCTGAAATATCTGCAAATATCGATCGCAAAGGCATCATAACCAAATATTAGAAGGTTAATTGCGGTGAAAAAGAAATGGCTGAATGGCTGGAATCTTTGAGGAGAGGTTCTTAATTTCTGATAGTTTCTCCTAAATAAATTGGTATTGATTGTGCTGCAAACACGTGGGTATGAGACATGTGTAGTTTACATGTCGATACCCTTACGCGTTTGCTAAGCGGGAGCGGCACAAGAGATACCAATTTATTTAGGAGAAACAATTATGAAATTAAAAACCTAGCTTATGCAAAGTTCCTTCTTTAAATGCCTCACCACAAGAAAATACGCCGGAATCAAAAACACATCTGCCAATATCCAGGCGATTGGGCTTGCCAGACAGGCAGCGGTGAAGCCGAATACCGGAACAAAATAGAATCCGACAATACTTCTGGCAGCCATTTCACACACGCCGGCTAAAATAGCCAATTTTCCGAATCCCAAGCCCTGAATCGTAAAGCGGACAATGTTTACAAGTGCTAATGGGAAATAGAAAATGCAGTTCCAGCGAAGGAATGCAGCAATCATTTCAATTAACTGGGTTTCTGTGCCGTCGACAAATAAAAGTGCTAAATATTGTCCGGTAAACAAAAGGACAGCACAGGCAATCACAGAATAAACAAGAGCTAATCCGCTGCATGCAAAAATTCCCTTGTCTACACGGTCAAGTTTCTGGGCTCCTAAGTTCTGTCCGGCATATGTGGACATTGTGGAACCCATTGCGTCAAACGGACAGCAGAAGAACATGGCAAGTTTTCCGCCGGAGGCAACAGCTGCAACTGCGGTGGAACCAAGACGGTTTACGGCAGTCTGTAAAACGACACTGCCGATTGCTGTAATCGAATACTGAAGCCCCATAGGAATTCCCATACCACAGAGTCTGGCAATACAGCTTCCGTTTAATTGCCATTCATCCTTTGAAATTTTCAAAATCGTATATTTCTTTTTCATGTAAATCAAACACAAAACGCCCGAAATTCCTTGAGCTGTAACGGTAGCCCATGCAGCTCCTGCAACACCCATGTGTAAAATCAAAATCGCACCAAGGTCAAAAACAATATTTAAGACCGAGGACAGAATGAGGAAAATGAGTGGGGTTTTGCTGTCACCAAGTGCTCTCATAATGCCTGAAAGCAGGTTATATAAGTAGGTGACAGGGATTCCTAAAAATATCACAAAGATATAGCGGTACGAACCTTCTAAAATATTTGCCGGGGTGTCCATCCAAATTAAAATTTGGCGGCACAAAATACAGACAACAACGGTCATGACGGCTGCAAAAATGACAGAAAGCCAAACGCTGTTTGCTACAAAGCGGCGAAGACCGCTCTCATCCTTTGCACCAAATTTCTGGGCAACGGGGATGGAAAAGCCATTGCAGACACCCATACAGAATCCGAGAATTAAAAAGTTCACGGAACCCGTAGCACCAACTGCCGCCAAATCATCCGGACCTAAAAACTTTCCGACAATGGCAGTGTCCACTAGGTTATAAAATTGCTGGAATAACATTCCAAATAAAAGAGGAAAGAAAAATTTCAGTATCAGTGAAATTGGTCTTCCCTCTGTCATATCCTGCATCGAACGATTTCCTTTCATACTGAATATACCTCGCTTTTTTTGTAAATTTCGAATTTCTAATATACTCGTTTCTAAGTCAATCGTCAATGTATTATCTATTAATTTTTCATGTTCTTTTCATTACAAAACATTCAAATAAATGGGTGTGGTTTAATTAGCGTCCGCAGCACTGCTTATATTTTTTGCCGGAACCACATGGACATGGATCATTTCTTCCGACTTTACGGTTCTCATTATGAATCGTACCGGAATTCTTTTGCTTTTTATAAAGCTCCTTGCGCTTGTCTTCCGGCAGAATATCGTTCCACTGTGGAAGTGTGTAAAGCCATTCTGCCTTACATTCAACCATGTTGTAGTACAATTTTTCTAAATCAATGTCAAGTTTTACCTTGGTATCTTTTTCCATTTCGTCGATTGGATTTGCTTCTTTCAAACTGTCATTAATACCATCTAAAAAGCCAACCATCATGGAAAGCGGTACTTCATAGCGGTCTGCCAATTCCTGTACGGTACCTTCTACAATTTCAGATGGATTTGCTAATAACTTTTCATAGATACCCTTTTCCAGAGTGAAATAGTTCTCCCACAACTTCTGTCCTTCTTTTGAATTCTGCATTTCTTCGCTATAGGCGTATTCGCGCCATTCCTGTAATAAAGCCATGCTAATTTCCTCCTGATATAAATAGTACGTTACTGACTATATCACATTTTTTATAAAAAATCAAAAAATATGTATAAGTTTCTAAAAAGCGGCAACAATAGTAGTACCGGCAAATCGAGGTCGATTCCCCCTCTGCCTTGATTTGCTGTATTCAGCGGATAAAGCGTTGAATACTTATCCTCCCCTTATAATCTCCCTATCGTTAGCGATGGGGAGATTTTTTCTGCTTTTCCAATTTGCCTGCTACATATTTCATAATTGACGGATTGTCCTCCGGCATCTGGCAGCCGACAATGTAAATGCCATTGTTGTCGGAACTTCTGAGAATACGACCCTCCAAAGTGCTCTCTGATGTTAATTCAAAGTTTTCAATTTCAAGGCGGATTTTTTGACCTTTGCAGTCAGCGAAAAATTCATTGCCGGATACAAAAGCAAAACCATTGGCACTGATATTTTCCATTTTACCCATATAACTTTCGCCGGTTTCCAGTACGGTGATTTGACAGAAATTATACAAATCCATACGAGGGTATTTACGGCGATTGTGAATCTTTGGAAGTGAGCGGAGCTCAATCAGACACAAATTCCTGCCATCTTGTTCTACCATTTTCCAGTTTACGGATTCCCAGCAGTACAAAATATTTCCTGCCGTAATTTGCATCTGCCAGGTTGTTTTGGTGACTGGCAGAGGATTTTTCGGATTGATGGCAACTAATAAACTCTGGTCTGTACGCTTTACTACTTCACCGTGATACTCTTTTGGATGTTTGCTGTTATCATTTGGCAAAAGCATAACTTTCATGCCGGCACGCAAATCTTCAACACCCATAAAGCCACCGATACCAAGTTCTGTCATCAAGCCCTCTACGATATGTTCAATGCTGTTGATATTTGTTGCTGTTTCTGCATATTTACTAAGCATTGCATGGGTTGTTCCATCTGAATGAGAAATGCTTTTTGTCATCTTATCCACAATGGAGGAAATCTGTTCCATGTTAGAAACCAGTTGTGTATTCGAGGTTTCTACTTCTTTTATGGCGGAATCGATTACCTGAATGTGGTCACCGAGTTCTTTGGAATCTGTTGTGATTTTTTCGACACTTTTGTTTGTCAGCGTAACTTTTTCTAGCGACTGCTGAATCAGTTCAAGCGTTTGCTCGACTGCGGAAGTCATCTTTGCGGAAGTTTCTGACAAGCGGGTCAGCGCATCGCGAATCTGTCCGGAAGAGGTCTGTGTTTCAGTGCTCAGCACTCGAATCTGGTCAGCAACAACAGCAAATCCTCGACCGGAGTCACCGGCGCGAGCCGCTTCAATCGAAGCATTCAGTGCTAAAAGATTTGTCTGGCTTGAAATATCCTCAATCGTTCCGGTTTCCGTAATTACGCGCTCGAATTCAGATTTGAACTCTTTTAATACATTTTCTACCTTTGCGGATAATGACGCCATCGTTGAAGTGGTCTCAACTACGCCGTCCAAATCTTTACTGCTGGTAGCAGCATGTTCGCCGGATTCTTTGGTAAGTTCAACCATCTGCTCAATTAAGGAAGAAACATTGATTACCTGCGTGTTGATATCCGTTGTCATATCGAGTGACGAATTTGTTTTATCCTGCAAGGTCTGATTGTTTGCGGTCAGCTCATTCATGCCGAGTACAACGACATCCGCTCCGTGTTTATTTTCAACCGCAAGTTCGCGGACAACGGTAACGCCGTCAACAATCGAATTACTTGCGTCTTTTACCTGCTCAACCGTTGTTACAACACGGTGCAAATCATCTTTTACGTAGTTTAACATGGAGCCGTCCGATTCATTCAAATGACGGATGGACATTACATAGCAGATGTAGCAGAGAATAATGCAGGAAAGCTGCAAAGTAAATTCTTTGACATCGGCATCGGTGTTGAATCCGTTCATATATTTAACAACTGCATTGGCTATGATGATTAACGCATTGGCAACGCCGTATTGAATCATAAATTTCTGGTTTTTGTATAAAACCAAAAGACTGGTTACCGGCAGTATGTAGGTAAATGCAATGTTGGATGGGCTGGTAATCAGTACAAAGGAATAGAAGATACCATATCCAACGGCAATTCCATATTTGTACCAATCGGTTGACATACCTTTTACTTTTAATAGAATTTGTCCGATAATAAAGGGAACCCAGCATAGAAGTAAAAAGGTTAAATAATAAGGACCGGTCCGTAGTCCGTTTGCTGTGTCAGAGCCGTAATTGGCTGATAGTAAAATGGCGAAAACAAGCCAGATTTTCCGTGCCCGCCTGTTCGCTTTTTCTTTATAGATACTCTCGTCATAATTCATCTTAAGTAACCTCCTCCCGACGTAAGTATATAGTTTTTTTCCTCAAAACAAAGATATAGTTGTATTTTATCATTTTGTGGGAGAATAGTCAAAAAAAATAGCATAAGTTTGTGGCAAGTGTTCGTTTGCACTTTTTGTTTTGTCTATTTTGCAGCACAACAAAAAGACAGATTGTTTATCTGTCAAAAAAACTTATAATTATCTATGATTAAGCCACTCTATATGGAAAGCTTACAGATGCCTGGGGTTTGACTTTGCGAGGGTCTTTTCGACCAGGTCTTACTGGTAATACATGCTTTTCTATTAGGTTAATCACATCAGGTGGACTAAAATTGCGTTTATTACGGAGATATTCTCTACAAATATAAATGGCGATTGTAAAGTTCACCTGTTTTGTTTTATCATTGTCTTTCGTTTGTTTTATTACATGTGTTGTTATCAATTCACAATAGTTATACAAAAGTAATTGCTCATATGCGTTACCTCCTTGCAATCAAGATGTTCTTAATTACAAGGGCCGCTTTCGCTACCTCATTATCATTCAATAGCGAAAGCGGCCGCACATTTCGAATCATATGTCAAGCATTTATTACAAAATAAAAAGACCCTAGCATCATTTCTGATGCTAAGATCTTGATTGGTCATCTTAACTTAATGACATTGCTCCCACATGTTTTTTAGGATTTTGTGATAAGGAAGGTTATAAAAATATTTCTTGCTAAAATAATAAAAAAGTATTATAATAGAAAAAAAAGAAAGGACAAGTAAGAATGAGAAAAAAGTAATAGGAATGGCTCTAATGTGTGCATTGACGATGCTTCAAGTTACAGATGTTTCGGCGGCAGAAATTGCTAAAGGAGATGTTATAACTATTGAGAGCATAAAGACATCAACCGATAAGGTGGCAAGTAATTATTCAACAAACAGTGATATGTTGTTGAGTAGAATAGTACAGGAGGGTATGGTTCCAACAAGTAAAAGGTCTAATGTTATACATGAGGATGATTTAGTTATTACTGAAACGGAAATTACATATCAACAGTTGTTTCCGACTAGTTTAACAAGTAGTATAGTTAGTGCTCAAGCGAAGGCTGCTGGATACAAAAAGGGATTTAGTTTTCATATATATGAGGTGTCATCATCTAAAGGGAAAAAATTATTAAGACTAGATCAATCTACGGAATTTAAGTATAATGGCACATATGCGTATGTTTCGGATAAGGAATACTTTTATTATCGTTATAATGGCGCATCTTTTGTCAATAGAAAATCAGGGTATACATCTTCAGCGAGTAAAAGCAGATCGCTGGCTAAATATTGGATTTCGGGAGACATAAAATGGTCAGCAAAGAAAAAATCTTACACTAAACACCGGGTATTTACAGCGAAATGTACTCCGAAGGGTGTGTGTTCTTTCTCGTTGACTAAATCATGATGAAAGGAGACATGGTAATATGAATAAAATTAAAAGCAAGAAAGTACATATCGCCATAGTTGTTATGGCACTGCTGTTTTTGACAGGGGGATATTTTGCCCATAGTTTTATGGGAGCAAACAACGATGATGCCAACATATCAAAGGCAAGTGCAAAAACAGATGCAATTAAAGAGACAGATGCCAGTGAGCAAAAAAAAGCGCAAAAAGACAAAAAGTATGTGTTTGAGGATGATTCTCTCAAAGTCACGGTAACCGATGTGGATGTGTCGGGAAAAACATTTAAACAAGTGAAAAAGGAAATGCAGGAAGAGGCAAAAAAGAATGGCGGAGTGATGGGAGAGAAGGAATAGAATATCTCCGTGAGCGTTCCAAAATCGTAATACAAATGTAGAATGTGTTGCAAATTTACATGCGAATAGATTGAATTAATGACGAGATTAAATGAAGCAGAAACCTCCATTCGTGAGAAAGGAACCATATCTGCGGATGGGAAAAAGACCCATCAGGGCAATGTCATTAAGTTAAGATGACCAATCAAGATCTTAGCATCAGAAATGATGCTAGGGTCTTTTTATTTTGTAATAACTACTTGATTTCTTTGATTTTAACAAAAATACTCCGTCTGTGTCAGCATTTACGCAACAACGTTCAAAAGTACTTCCAGAGGCTTTTGAATATTTGCTTAAATCTTTTACGGATGACAACCTTCCAACTACTAATAATTATCATGGTTATCGTTTAATTGCATGTGATGGAAGTAACTTGACCATTGCAACCAATCAAAAGGATCCAGAAACTTTTTGGGAACGTAATCAGCATGGTTCAATTGTTAATAAACTACATCTAAATGCCTTTTATGATGTTTTGAATCGTATATACACCGATGTTTTAGTGCAAACAGCAGCGGATTACAACGAGTTTAGAGCATGTGCAACAATGATTGACAGATCGAAACTAGAGAATGTTATTCTTGTTGCTGATAGAGGATATGAAAACTATAACATTTTTGCACATGCAATTGAAAAAGGATGGAAATTCGCTATACGTATCAAAGATAAAAATAGTAATGGAATTGCATCTTGGTTAAATTTTCCTCCAAATGATGAGTTTGATATAGATATCACTCAGATTTTTTCGAGGGAAAATACAAAGACCACAAAAAATGCAGACTATAAGTGGATGCCTGTAAATCAAGTGTTTGATTATCTTCCACGAAAAAGTGATAAAACATACGAATTATCATTTGAGATGGCGCATTATGCAGATATCGGCATAATTCTCCATCGGGAAAAATATATCCGGGCCACCCGGAGCACATCTTCCTTTGATTTGATCTCCTTATTGGTGGCAAGCATCATCGGATGTTCCGTAATGCCATAAACGAGGACCAGATAAATGTCCTTTCTGGATGCAGTGATCTGCACTCTAACATGTGATAGATAAGCTTCATGCTCTTTTCCCCTGTAGAAAACACTGGTCTTGATCTTGCCTTTTCTGCGGTCGCGCAATTCTGTGGCAGGAGTCCATTTGTTGTGGTATAAAAGTTTTCTTTTAGAGGTAAGGCGGATGACGTAATCCTGTTCCAAATCATCAAGTTTCAGGAACATCTTGTTGTCATCATAACCGCGATCCATGCAAAAAGTCGCCCTTTTAAAAAGTGCGGCACCATGTTCCATGGCCTCAAAGGTGATCACATTAGCAGATTTGTAACCCTTTTCAGCGGATGAGTGTATTTTTGAAAAAATACTGACAGGATGATTGCTGGTAGTAAGGACACAAGCTTCTGTAACATGATACCCCTTTTTGTACACATTTTTAGTGGATGTGCTTTCAGAGCCGTCCCTGACAATACCAAGTGATTCAAATTTGTAACCATCTTGTTTTACCACATCGCTGTCATCGATATGAATCACGGGGGCGGCAGGCACCCAATTTCTCACCTGCTGAAGGTAAGAAGCAGCCGCAGATGCCGGAGTACCTTTATCAAGATGCTTTGATAAGCGGTCAACGACATTGATTTTTTTGGAAGGTTCATGAAGTTTGTCGACGACATCGGTCAGCAGGCAGCTTCCAGAAGCCAGCATGCCGTAGGTAATGTCAGCAGTGAATTTCTTTTCCGGTTTTGAAAGGCACTTTGAGATTTTTGTTTGGTAGCTTAATTTTACATCAAAATGAAAGAAGATTCCTTATATTTTGGTGTTTTTTTGAAAGTTGTTGATAACTTATATCAATAGACATGGGCGTTTTGTAAGGAAATGCGGAAACTCAAGGGAATAAGGTATTGACAAAATTTTGTTGGGGGGATAAAATGATGGTAAAAAATTCCAAAACATAACGCATTGGTGCCTTTCGCAGAAAGAAGGAGAATAAACATGAAAAAGAGAAAGAACTTGGGAAAAAAGTTAGTAACAATGTTAGTGTCTGTAGGCTTTTTTGCAGTTTTGATTACAGTCTTGAATTTAATGGCATTACAAGCTATTCGAGGAAAGAATAATGTGCTTATAGAACAGTTTGAACAATATGAAGAAGCAGTGGAAAATAATGATACCGCGGTTTTTGAAACAGCAAAAGGAGAAGTGGAAGAAGCCATCAGACATAGCAACTACAGAATAAATGGAAGCATCATTTTTGATCTTGCACTTGTGGTAGCTGATATTATTGTAATCGTACTTCTTTCGATTGTTATTAATAAGTCCATTGTTCGTCCAGCAAAAAGAGCAAAGAATGATTTGGATGATATCATTTTAGGTATAGAATCAGGACAGGGTAATCTTACGTTAAGAGTATTTGATGAAACCAGTGATGAAATTGGTCAGCTTGCAAATGGTGTCAACCATTTTATTGAAACATTACAAAATCTTATGGTAAAGATTCAGAGTGTATCAAAAGATATGAAAAAATCTTCCTATCTTGTACAAAATGAGGCGGAATCTTCAAATATGAGTGCATCCAATGTGAGTGCAACATCGGAAGAACTTGCAGCATCCATGGAAGAGGTATCTGCTTCTCTATATGATTTAGCCCAAGGATGTAATAATCTGCTAGAGAAAATGGCAGGCATGAATGAGGATGCTAAGAACTCTGCAATGAAGTTGCATGAAGTGAAGCTTACTGCAGAAAATAGCTATAAAGAAGCGATTGCATCAAAAGAAAAAACAGTAGAAACATTTGATGGCATTCAAAAGGATGTCGCGGAGGCAGTAGAAGCATCTAAGTCTGTAAATGAAATTGCAAAACTTACAGAAAATATCTTAAATATCGCAGCACAGACAAATCTTCTAGCACTTAATGCATCGATTGAAGCAGCAAGAGCAGGGGAAGCAGGCAGGGGCTTTGCCGTTGTTGCAGATGAAATCAGACAGCTTGCAGATAGTTCACGTGAGACAGCAAACAATATTCAGGAAATCAGTGGAAAAGTTATTGAGGCAGTAAACAATCTGTCTGGAAATGCAACGGAAATGATTCGTTTTGTAGATGAAAAGGTAGCACTTGATTATGACAACTTTGTAAAAATTATTGGAAATTATGATGCTGATTCTGATCAGGCAAGTAATACATTTAACGAGTTTGCAGTTAAGTCAAAAGATAGCTTAGGTACAATGAATGATATGAATGAAGGTATCAATAACATTTCTATAGCGATTGAAGAATCTGCAAAAGGTGTTACAAACGTAGCACAAGAGATATCACAACTTGTAACAGCAATTTCAGCAATTACAGTGCAGGCGGACGAAAATAAGAACCTTTCGGAAGATTTATCGGATGAAGTAGCAAAATTTGAAAAAGTTTAACTAACAGATTTTTATTATGAGAAAAACTGTATTAGGTAAATAACCCGCACTAACTAAAAATGAATGCCAGAATAAGCACAAAGGCATAGCCCCATTACGGGTTCTATGCCTTTGCGTTTTCCGGAATCTACTCGACTGCTAAAGGAGGTGGTAACTATGTGGTGGTCTATTGGTGGTGGAATCATAATCTTTGCGTTAGGTATGTTTATCTTCTTAAAGCCGGGCTTAATATGGAAATTAACAGAAGAATGGAAATCTTATCGTGCAGATGAACCATCTGAGTTTTACTTGAAAACAACAAAAATAGGTGGTATTCTATTTGCCCTATTTGGAATTATTATGATTATGCTTCCGGTTATTTTGGAGTAATAGATTCAAGTTTGCAGAACTAATAGAGAAGTAACATATAAAACAATAAATATGGTCAAAAAATCATCGATATCCGACCTACAGCACGTTATAATATAGTTAATCTAATAAGAAAACCAAGTGATCATTGTTACGAAGCTGAATCGTAATGGTGGCCAACTGAGTGAACTCGATGGAACGGAATGGTTATATCCTCCGGGTGCTCCGAGCACCGGACGAGCACCGAAAGGTGCTTTACAGAGATGAAAACAGGCCTGACGAAGCATCACTCAGATTAGATTAAAAATTCTAGTCTGGGTGATTTTTTTCGTTCAGGGAAAAGGAGAAAATGTCATTGACAGAAAAGACGGATAACAGAGATTCGGATGAAAAATTAGTTGAAATTGAAATGGAGCTGTTAAGATATTTTACGAAGATTCCAATGGCAGATCAGTTTGTACATCCAGATCCTCGAAGATAATGGTACACGGCTTAATGAAATTATCACAAAACACCTTGATGATGATATCTGGGAGTTTCGTCCAAGCATAACTGTGTTTTATATTTTATATCAAAACCTTACACATCGAAAAGCGGAAAGCAAGAAGAGAACCATAGCTTTCATCTACTGTCCAGATATCACATCCCCAGCAGATTTTATCAATCTGGTCCATTTCAATCAACTGATGCAACACCCGGTTTGAAACGGTGTATGATAGAATCGAAATCCAGGTCAGATCCAGATAAAGATTCGGATATTTTTATCAATCGGCAAGCTGCAGAGGAAGTTATCTATAGACAAGTCAGGATTATCACGTTAAGATATAGAAAAAGTAAGTAATACGAAAGAAGAAAACAGAATATGTAAAGGAGAAAATGAATGGAATACTCTGCAATTATTCATGATATGGACAAAAGATTCTGCTATGCAATAGATAAGGATTTATTTGTGATACGCATCCAGGTAAAAAGAGATGATATAAAGGAAATAATTCTTCATTATGAGGATAAGTATATACCAATGGAATGGAAGGATACGCGAAAGACAATTCCAATGAAGAAGGTTGCCACCTCACAGTTTCAGGATTATTATGAAGCACAGATCCAGATGCATCTGATATGTCTCCGTTATTTTTTTGAATTTACGGATATGCAGGGGGAAAAAGTATATTACGGCAATTATGAGTTTAGTAAGGAATGTATTACAAACAGAGACAGAATGTTTGACTGCCCGCAGAATCTACGGGAGGAAGAAATGTTTGTGGTGCCAAAGTGGGCAGAAAATAAGGTCGTATATCAGATTTTTCCGTCCCGTTTTGCATCATCACAGCCGGTAGACAAGGAAGTATGGTATAAAGCACCAGTTACGTCTATGGATAATCTGCATGGTGATCTCAGAGGAATTATAGAACATCTGGATTATGTCCATAGTCTTGGAATTGATGTTTTATATATGACACCAATCTTTAAATCAAATTCAAGCCATAAATACGATACCATTGATTATTATCAGATAGATCCCTCATTCGGAACAGCAGAGGATCTTAAAGAGCTGGTACAAAAAGCGCATGAATATGGAATGAAAGTGGTTATGGATGCGGTGTTTAACCATACAGGAAATGAATTTTTTGCATTTGAAGATATTTTGGAAAAGGGAAATAAGTCTAAATATCTGGACTGGTATTTTATTGATGAATTTCCACTTAAAAGTGAAAGGGGAGAGATTCCAAACTTCAAATGCTTTGGTTATTATGGTGGAATGCCAAAATTAAATCTGAAAAATCCTGAAGTTGAAAAATTTATTACAGATGTTGCATGCTATTGGATCAGGGAATGCGATATAGACGGATGGAGAATGGATGTAGGAGATGAAATCAGCCATTTTTTCTGGAAGAATTTTAGAAAAGCAGTTAAGGCAGTAAAGAAAGATATGCTGATAATTGGAGAAATCTGGCATTATGCAGGAGATTTTCTTGAGGGAGATGAATGGGATACGGTCATGAATTATCCATTTTACCTGAATCTCATAGATCTGCTTGCAGATGAAAAAATCAGTGTCACCCGGTTTGTACAGAATCTTGGATATTTGAAGGGACGCCTGAACAAAAAATGCTATCCTCTTATGTGGAATCTGATTGACAGCCATGATACGGCAAGATTTTTACATTTATGTAAGAATAATAAGAAAAAGCAGCATTTGGCTGCAGCTTTTCAATTGTTATTACCGGGAATGCCTATGATTTATTACGGAGACGAGGCGGCGATGCCGGGAGCAAATGATCCGGATTGCAGACGTGGCATGTACTGGGATGAAGAATACCGGGACAAAGAGATGTATGAATGGTACAGGAAGCTGATGCAGGTCAGAAAAGCACATGCCTGCATTGTGGAAGGCGAACTGATAGAGACAATCACAAGTGACGACGCGGAGACGATTGTTATGATCAGGAAAAACGGCGAAGAGACCGCTGCTTTGATTTTTAACTGCAGCGGCAATGTGAAGGAATTTAATGAGTATGCACAGAAGGTTAATCTGCTCAGGGAGAACGTCTTTGACGGAAGCTTAGAGGGATTTGATGCTGCTGTAATATTACTTTAACAGTAACCGGAAGCGGAAAAGCTGCGGCAATGAAGTATATCTTCATTGCCGCAGCTTTTTGTATTAAGTCCTCCGGCATGAAGAATAATGCGCTTGTGACAGCAATAAATGCGATGGCTGAGGTAGAACGGTGCTTGTTGACATACTGCACATATAAGCGCGTATGAAGGTTATGAAAATATGCATAATACCCAAAGCTTACATGAAAGAAAATCTTAAAATTAATTGTTGCGTTATCAAAAATGCACAAAAAATTCATGGTCGATATAAAATTTTTCTATATATATATCTTTGCGTGTGAAATATAATAAAGACACTTAATAAACGAACATACTTCACAAGGAGGAATTAAGCTATGAGAAAAAACAAAATTTTACCACTGCTTTTAGTAGCAGCAATGACAACAACAGCACTTACGGCATGTAGTTCAACACCGGGCAGCAATGTAGAGAACAGCAAGAAGCCATTGGTGTGGTTTAACCGCCAGCCATCCAACAGCTCAACGGGAGAGCTTGACATGGATGCACTCAAATTTAATGACAAGACCTACTACGTTGGATTTGATGCCAATCAGGGTGCAGAGCTTCAGGGACAGATGGTACTTGATTACATCAAGGCTAATGCAGCAACCATCGACCGTAACGGTGACGGCGTGATTGGTTATATACTTGCAATCGGTGATATCGGACATAACGATTCCATTGCACGTACCCGCGGTGTTCGTTCGGCACTTGGAACAGGAGTTGATAAGGCAGGAGCGGTTGACCCGTCGCCTATAGGAACGAATGCAGACGGCTCCTCATCCATCGTAAAGGATGCGACAATTGAGATAGACGGAAAGACCTATACCGTTCGTGAGCTTGCATCACAGGAGATGAAGAACTCGGCAGGTGCTACATGGGATGCAGCTACAGCAGGTAATGCAATCGGAACATGGTCAGCTTCCTTTGGAGATCAGATTGATGTTGTCGTATCTAATAATGATGGTATGGGAATGTCAATGTT